>WNGP01000228.1_pt1 | contig 41751 bp, 35 predicted proteins | sample 5407671 | NCBI WGS metagenome assembly WNGP01 (sample SAMN13153381, study PRJNA577476) | soil metagenome | isolation source: 40 cm soil or saprolite under Garry oak tree replicate 2 | place: USA:California | collected 2016-06-15 | reverse complement strand
GACCTGCTGCGCGCCGCGGCGCGCGGGGAGTTCATTGCCCTGCCCGCCGTGCTGCGGGGGTGGCTGGACCTGTCGGAGAAGATCATAACGACCCTGCTAGTGCCGGTCAGAGCGTTCTGTGACACCTCACGGCAGGCCGCGTCCACGGCAACAGCACCTGGCGGCCGGAGGATCCAGCCACTACCAGCCAGAAGCTGCCTCGATCTAACAGCTGACAGGCCAAACAAGGAGTCGATGGCCATGCTGATCACTGGCGGGCACCTGGATCCAGCGGCGCGGCAGGCACCGCCTGCCCGGCCGGTTATCCATTGACTGTGCTGAGCCGCTCAGGTCGCGGTCGGAGGGGCAGCCGCCGACCCGGCCGGATCCGGCGGCGGCGCCAGCCGGGCCGTCGCGGCGATCCCGAGGGCTTTGTCGGTGTAGACGCGGTAGCCGAGGCCGGGCCGGTAGCCGTGCACCTCGGGCGTGTCCAGGCTGCGCATGAAGGACAGGATCTGCGGGCTGAACACCTGGCCGGGCACGAGCACCGGGTAGCCGGGCGGGTACGGCGTGACGTAGGTGGTGGACACGACCTGCTCGCCGCTCTCCACACGCTGTTCGACCTCGTCGGGGGTGAGGTACTCGCAGTAGCTGTCGTTATAGGCAAGGTAGAAGGCCCGCCGCACGTCGCCCTCCGGGGTGGGCTGCCCGCTACTGTCCTTGAAGCCGAGGTGGAAGCCGCTGAAGTCAGGCAGCGGCGCCGAGGGCGCGGTCAGCTGGAGTACCGCGCGCTCGTGGGCGGCGCGCTCGGCTGGGCTCATGCATGTCACCTTGGCTTCGAGGTCACGGGCGATGGCCACCAGGACCTCGATCAGGTAGGCCACCGAGCTGCGGGTGGTCCCGATCGTGGTCATGAACAGCACGGTGTTCCGCGAGGTCTTGTTGATCTGGACGCCGTAGCGATCCATCAATTGGCTGCGCTTGAACGTGTCGCCCTCGATGCCGGTGGCGCCGATGTAGATGGTGATCCGGGACGGATCCAGCACGAACTCGTCGGTCTCCCAGGCCTTGATCATGTTCGCCAGCCCCGAGAGCAGCGGCTGCTCGATGCCCGTCGGCCGGTATCCGGCTGGTATCAGGTCAGCGGTGGTCAGGCAGCGCATGTACCTGCTCAGCAGCGGATGGTGCTCCACCGCGTCGCGCAGTCGCATCGCGTTCTCGATCTGCTTCAATACCAGCTCGAACCCTTCCAGGGCGGCCTGGCGGCGGCCGAGGTCCAGGGAGGCCAGGATCTGGTAGTTCGGCGAGGTGGAGGTGTGCGTCATGTAGGCCTCGTGGAAGGTGTCCTCCACCTTCTGGCTGAAGTCCTGGTCCCAGACGTGGATCATGGAGCCCTGCCGCAGCGAGGTTAGCGTCTTGTGGGTGGACTGGGTGGAATACACCCGGACGCGGGCCCGGGCCGGATCGGGCACGAGCCGCCGTTCCAGTAGGACCTCATCGTCTGCGTAATCGATCGGGCCGACTTCTTCGGTGAACTTGTCGAAGAGCGCGCGGTGTTCGGGCAGCCGCAGCCGCTCCGCGAGCGTGCGGGCGGCCCGCATGGCGGTGCGCGGCCGGTAGACCGGGTGGAACCTGGCGAACGCGAACCAGGCCTCGTCCCACAGGAAGATCAGGTCGGGCTTGATGGCCAGGCACTCCTCCATCACCCGCCCGACGTCGTAGACGATCCCGTCGAACGTGCAGTTGGTCAGCAGCAGCATCTTGACCCGGTCCAGCTTGCCCGCCCGCCGCAGCGCGAGCAGCTGGCGCTTTATCTCCCGCAGCGGCACCGCGCCGTACATCGAGTACTCGTTCAGCGAGTAGGCGTCGAGGTAGGTCACCATGGCGCCGGCCAGCATCAGCCCGTAGTGGTGGGACTGGTGGCAGTTCCGGTCGACCAGGACGATGTCGCCAGGCTGGACCAGGGCCTGGACCACGATCTTGTTGGCGGTCGAGGTGCCGTTGGTGACGAAGTACGTACGCTGCGAACCGAACGTGGTGGCCGCGAGCTCCTGCGCCTCGCGCAGCGGCCCGGTGGGCTCGAGCAGCGAGTCGAGCCCACCGGACGTCGCTGACGTCTCGGCCAGGAAGATGTCCAGGCCGTAGAAGTCGGCCATGTCCCTGATCCAGTGCGAATTGAGGATCGACTTGGCGTGCGAGATCGGCAGCGCGTGGAACACTCCGGTGGGCCAGTGGCTGTAGCTGCGCAGCGCGTTGAAGAACGGCGTGCGGTACCGGGCCGAGACGCCGTCCAGGATGGACAGGTGCAGCTCGAGCGAGCCTTCGCGGACATGGAAGATGCGCCGGTAATGGTGGCTGAGCCGGCTGGCCATGTCCTCGACCGCGATTTCCGTCATCAGGTACAGGTCGAGTTCGGGCCTGATCCTGGCCAGCGACCTGGCGAGCAACTGGGCGCGGTCATCCGGCGAGCGCTCCATCAGGTCAGCAGATCCGCCGCTGTATACGAACCGGGCGAGCGGAGCCAAGTCGTGGCGGGACCGGTGAGTGAACCGGCGGCGGGCCACGCACGCCTGCAGCCGGAAGTTCAGCCGTGCGGCCATGAGCGCGTCGTCGAAGCTGGGCACCACGACGATCTCGTACACGAACGGGTCATCCGGGCGGCGCCATCGCCGCAGTTCCTCCCGCAGCAAGCGCTCCTGTTCGTCGGTCATGTCCTCGACGACGAGAACCTCGAAGTAGGGACGGTCCGTCCGGGCCTGCACCGCCGGACGGGCCTCGTGATCGTATGTGTCGTCCCCGACGCTTGGGTCCCAGCTTTGGCCGTGGAGGTAGGACTCGGTGACAAGGGCCCGGTTGGCCTTTGTCACCAGCGCGGCGAGCCGATCATACTTATCAGCGGCGAACAGCCGCTGAGCCTCCCGGTAGGCATGTGCCCCGGGAAACGCCCAGAATCGCTCGATCGGCCCAAGGACGTCAAGCAACCCGGTTACCGTCTCGACCAACTTCTCGACGGGACGCTGCTGGGCCTCGGCGCGGGCGAGCTGAATGGCCGACTCCTCCAGGCTGGACCAGGTATCGTTCCTGAGCTGCCACAGGCTGTTGTACGCCTTCAGGTTCGCGCCAGCCGACATGGCCACCACCTCCGCGATCTTCCTCTGGCAGCACAATCATGCGCAGCCAGCCGCCTCAAGGCCACCATCCAGCCCGAGGATGGCCTTGAACACCCGGGTGCCCACGCCATCGCAGTGGGCGACAGCGCCGACGAGCGAGAAGACGCTGCTGACCAGTAGCCGCGCTGAACACGGTCGCCAGCAGCACCAGTGCCGGGGCGGGCCAGACGAGGGCGGGGAGGCAGGCCGCGAGGCTGACCGAGCCGAAGAACGCGGCCCAGCCAGGAACGGCCGAGCCGGACGATGGCGTTCGGCGATTCCCAGGTCGTAGCGGCGTGCGCCTGTCGCAGCGGCGTTGTCATGAATGCCTCCGCTGGGTCTGACGCCAATCTCCACGCAGGAGGATGGGGGCAACTTCAGGCGAACTTCGGGCCAAGCTTCGGGAGTTCCAGGGCGACCGTCTTGTCCTGGCCCTGGCCGGCCAGCACTCAGATGGCTTGTTGTGGCGGCGCATCGCGGTTATCGGAAGCGGCTAGCGGTCGCCTGGGCGTGATGCGATCTGCTTCAGGCCTAGCCACCGGCCCGGGCAGGGTGCGCAGCGCCTCCAGGGCGACGAATAGTTCCGCTGACGATCGGGGGTCGTGCAGCGGGCGGCCGGTCTGACGCTCGATGCGGTGCAGCCGGTGGCGCACCGTGTTGGGGTGGCAGTACAGGTGCTCTCCCGCCTCGATGGCGGAGCCCCGGAACGCGAAGAACGCGGCGAGGGTGTCCAGGAGCATGTCCCGCTCGTCCGGGTTGATGTCCAGCAACGGCCCCAGGATCGTCTTCACAACCCGGTAGGAGGTCGTCGGGGCGCTGGCCACCAGAACGGGCAGCGGGGCGTCGTCGAACACGTTCACCATCGGGTCGCCCGCCGGTGAGCTAGCCAGGGCGATCCGGGCCAGATGCAGCGCCCGCGACGTGCGCTCAAGTGCGCTGTACACCGGGCTCACCCCCACTCGGGCCACCGCGCCCGAACGCAGGATCTCCACCAGCGCCGGGAAGTTACGCTTCGATCTCAGCGACACGATCCCCACCTGGAGCTCGGGCAGCAGCTGCCAGGCCGACCCGATTCCTCGCCCGTGCAGGCGGTTCTCGACCTGCGGCAACGCCTGCCGGGCCACCGCGGGGACCTCCGCGGCCACGACGATGAACACCCCCTGGTACGGAAGCCCCAGCAGATCGGCCGCCTCCCACACCGTCGCCGTATCCGCGATCCGCCCCTCGAGTAGCGCCTCGAACCGCGCCGATCGCGCCTGGTCCTGGCGACGGACCCGCTCAGCCATGGCATCCCGGTAGGCCGTGGCCAGCTCCGTGGTGAACAGGCTGTTCAGCATCCACACCTCCGATGCGATGCCCACCAGTTCGGTATCCGACACGATCCCGGTCTGGTGTGCCTCCGCGACCAGAGTGTCCCACATGAACCGAAAGCCGACCTGCAGCGAGCTCTGCACCACGGCGAGCGGCGCCTCCTGCTCGGCCCGCCGCCGGCCGGTTCGCCGCGGGGCGGCCAGATCGTACGGCCCCGGGCAGCGGAGATTGCTGAGGATGAACCCGAGAAGGTCCTGCAACGACTGGTGCAGATCATCGATGGGAACCAGGCGGTCCTCGCCATAGATGTCACTGTGGTTGCCGCAGGCTTCAGCCTGCTTGAGAACGCATTTCAGCAGTTCGTCGGTAAGCGCAGGCAGCCGGCCGAGCAGCGCTGACGCGAGCTTCTGCCCGACGACGCCCGGCGGCGGCTGGCCGACAATGTCGTCTGTGAAGGTCATAGCGAGCTTCTCATATCAGGAGTTCTGAATGGCCAGGCCGGGACCGGTCGCGCCAAGGATCGGACCTGCTTCATCACGGCTTCGGGGTCAGGCTCGGCCGGGACGAGGCGAGCACGAGATCAGCCTAAGCGGAAGATCCGCAACGGCTCGGGGCCGGGGCGTCTCGCAGCCGCCGGTCGGCGTTGAACAAGAAGCGCTCAATGGCCGGGTGCAGGAACGCGTTGAGCAGGCTCGACCAGGTGCGCGGATATCGTAAGGGGTCGGCGACCAGTTCCTAGGAGAACAGCAGCGGGACCGCGCCGAGCAGATGACGAGGGTACAGCCCTTCGCCCGCGCCTCCCCGTCCGCGCCGTCCGAGCCGCTCACCGCGATGACCAGGCGCCTGGCCCCGCGCGCAGACAGATCGTTGACCCGCGCGGTCAGCTCGCGGCTCAGCGCCTCGTCGCCGGCGTCCAGGCTGACCGAGCCCCACCGATCACCGACCAGCGCGGCCAGCAGGTCCTCCTGCGCCTGGGCGGTAGTGGCGGCCAGGCCCTCGACCAGCGCCAGGTCGGTGACCAGCAGGCCCAGCTGCGGCCCGGCCCGCTGCACCAGGGCGTTGGTGCCCTGGGTGGTGGAATACCGGATGCAGTCCGTGGACTGGAGCAGCGCCGCGAGCCGCGGCCGCCCACAGGCCAGCTCGGAGACCTTAGCCAGGCCGTCGAACAGGCACCGGCTCAGGTCATAGGGCGTGGTCAGGGTCTTGGTGTAGCGCACCTCGCCGCCGTCGACGTGGCAGAAGCCGGTCGTCGTGCCGCCGTTGTCGACGTTGATCAGCCATGTCATGCGTGCTTAGCTCCTCCCATCTACCCGGCCGACGGAATCACCGATCCCCCTGGCAGGCGTCTTATCGCTGGTTGTAACGACAGCGTAAAGAGATCCTTAACGGCCGACATCATGGCGCGGGCACGGGAAATAGTCCTCATGATGGGTCGCGAGGACAATAGCCCCGTGCGCGTAAGATGTGGCGAACGCCCGACCGTGCGCCGGGAACCACGGTGGGGCGATGCTTCGTGACGCGCGCCCAGATCTCCGAAAGATCGCTACCTGGCAGCAGCCCGGCGGGCGCCGTCGGCCTGGCGGGCGTCCCAGGCGATCAGGATGCGCTGATTGCGGACGGCCAGCAGGCAGGTGGGTGGGGCGGGTGGGGCTCGAACCCACGACCGGCGGATTATGAGTCCGCTGCTCTGACCGGCTGAGCTACCGCCCCGGCACCGGGTGCACATTACACCACGCTGGCCGCCACGGTCGACGCGGCTCAGGTCCCGGCGGAGGGCTCGAACGGCAGGATCTGGGTCAGCTGACGCGGGCGGTACGGGTACTTATCCTGCTCACGTGGGTAGCCCAGTGATACCTCCGCGAATCGCACGCCGTCCTGCCAGGTCGTTCGGGGGATGTGCAGGTGGCCGTAGACCACGGCCAGGGCGCGGAAGCGCAGGTGCCAGTCTGCCGTCTGCTCGGTGCCGCACCACTGCGCGAACACCGGATACCGCAGGATCCGGGTGGGCTCGCGCGTGAGGGGGAAGTGGCTGACCAGGATGGTCGGCAGATCGGGATCGAGGGCCGCCAGGCGCGGCAGGGTGGCGTCGATCCGCGCCTGGCACCACGCCTCCCGGCTCGGGTACGGGTCGGGATGCAGCATCCGCTCGTCCGTGCCCACCACGCCGGTCCGGTAGGCCAGCGCCAGCGCCTCGGCCTTCGTGCTGGTGCCGTCCGGGCGGAACGTGTAGTCGTAGAGCAGGAACAGCGGGACGATCACCGCGGGCCCGCCGGCGCCCGGCCACACCGGGTACGGGTCCTCCGGGGTGATCACGCCGAGCTCGCGGCACCGCGCCACCAGGTGCTGGTAGCGTTCCTCGCCGCGCAGCTTGACCGGGTCCGAGGGGTGAGACCACAGGTCATGGTTGCCGGGCACCCACACCACGGTGCCGAACCGGCCGCGAAGCGTCCGCAGCGTCCACTCGATATCCGCGGCCTTCTCGGCCACGTCGCCGGCGACCAGGAGCCAGTCCCCCGGCGAGCCGGGCGGCAGGTCCTCGACCCACTGCCGGTTCCTGGGGTAGGACACGTGCAGGTCGCTGACGGCCAGCAGCTTGCCCGGCGCAACAGGGGTATCCGGCACGTCGGCTAAGGTTCCGGATCCGGGTCCGGATCCGGGTGCCGGTCCGGGGCAGCGACCGCTGGATCGCCGGTGGAAGCCAGGTTGACCAGGAGGTCGTTGAGCCGGCCGACGAACGCGGCGGGCTCTTCGATCCGCGCCCCGAAGGTGAGCACCGCCTGATCGAACAGGACATGCGCCCATTCGGCCAGGTGCGAGTCGGCGGGCTCGCGGTTGAGGCGCCGCACCAGGGGGTGCTGCGGGTTGATCTCGAGCACCGCCTGGCTGGGCAGGCCGGAGCCGCGCAGCCGGCGGGCCAGGTTGATATCGGTCTCGAGCTCGTTGGCCACGATGCAGGCCGGCGAGATGGTCAGCCGGCTGCTCACCCGGACGTCGTAGGCCCGCCCGTCCAGGATCGCCTTGAGCTGGCCGACCAGCCCGGCGAACTCGGCGCTGGCCCGCTCCCTGGCCTCGGCTTCTGCCTCGTCCTCCAGATCGCTGAGATCGCCGCTGCCCTGGGCGACCGACTGCAGCCGCTTGCCGTCGAAGTCGCGCAGGCTGGCCGCCACCCAGTTGTCGACACCCTCGCCGTCCCCCAGCAGCAGAACCTCGATGCCGTTGCGCCGGAACGCCTCCAGGTGCGGGCTGGCCTTGGCCGCGGCCAGGCCCGGTGCCAGCAGGTAGTAGATGTGCTGCTGGCCCTCCTTCATCCGGCCCACGTAGTCGGCCAGGGAAACGTCCGGCTCGTCCGAGCCGGACTTGGTGGAGGTGAAGCGCAACAGCCTGGCGATCTCGTCCCGGTTCCCGAAGTCCTCGGCCAGGCCCTCCTTGAGGACGGCGCCGAACTCCCGCCAGAACGTGGCGTACTTGTCCGGCTCCTTCTCCGCGGTGTCGGCGAGCAGCCGCAGCACCTTCTTGGTCGCGTTGGACCGGATGTTGTCCACCACGCGGCTGCCCTGCAGCAGTTCGCGGGAGACGTTGAGGGGCAGGTCGCTTGAGTCGATCACCCCGCGGACGAACCGCAGGTACTGCGGCATCAGCTGGCCGGCGTCCTCGAGCACGAAGACCCGCCTGATGTGCAGCTTGACGCCGCGTCCGGCCTGCGGGATCCAGAGGTCGAAGGGCGCGCGGGACGGGATGAACAGCAGCAGCGCGTACTCGTAGGTGCCCTCGATCTTGCTGTGCACCCAGGCCAGCGGATCGGTGAAATCGCCGGCCACGTGCCGGTAGAAGTCCCGGTAGTCCTGCTCGGTGAGCTCGCTCTTGGGCCGTGCCCACAGCGCGGCGGCCTGGTTGACCTGGGACTCCCCGGCCGGCGAATCCCCGGGGTCAGGCGGCATCACGATGGGCAGGCTGATGTGGTCCGAGTACTTCTTGATGATGGTGCGCAGCCGGAAGCCGTTCAGCAGGTCGTCCTCCCCCTCGCGCAGATGCAGCACGATCGTGGTGCCCTGGGCCGGCTGCTCGGCGGTCTCCAGCGTGTAGGCGCCCCGGCCGTCCGACTCCCAGCGGACGCCCTCGGCCGCGGTCAGGCTCGCCCGGCGGGTGGTCAGCGTGACCCGGTCGGCCACGATGAACGAGGAGTAGAAGCCCACCCCGAACTGCCCGATGAGAGAGGCGTCCTTGCGCTGGTCGCCGGTCAGGGCCTGCAGGAACTCACGGGTCCCGGACTTGGCGATGGTCCCGATGTGCTCGATGACCTCCTGGCGGCTCATGCCGATCCCGTTGTCGGCGACGGTGATGGTCCGCGCGGCTGAGTCGTAGCTGACCCGGATCTGCAGCGGGCCGTCGGCATCGGGGAGTTCGGAGCGGGAGAGCAACTCCAGGCGGAGCCGGTCGATGGCGTCCGAGGCGTTCGAGATCAGCTCGCGCAGGAAGATCTCTTTGTTGCTGTAGAGCGAATGGACCATCAGGTCCAGGATCTGGACCACCTCCGCCTGGAAGCTGAAGCTCTCCTGCTCCGTCTGCGCGCTCACGACCTTCTCCCCTCGCTGCTCCGTGGGGAACTCTAAATCAGACGGGAGGCAGATGCACGCCGGGAAACCCGGCCGGGCATGGCCGTCGCGGCGGGGCTGCTCGCGCCCACCCCGTTCGGATTAAATTTCCCGGCGTGCCGCGACCCAGCGGAACGTGTTCTGCAAGGTGACTGCCCGGGTCTGCGGGTCCTGGAACTGCGCCAGGGTACGCCGCAGGACGTCGCGGACCGCGTGCTCACCCGCCGCTTGGCTGGCTCGGGCACCGCCCGCGGAGCACAGCAGGCCGCGGACGGCGTCGTCCATCGAGGCGTAGCGCCAGCAGCACACGACCTCGCCGTTGTTGATTATGCGCAGGTCGGCGTCGGCCAGGGCGGCCTCCAGGTGGCCCGGTGCCGACAGGGCGTACGGAGCGTGGTCGCCCGCCTGCCCGGGCGGGATGAGCGCGCTCATGGCCTCGTGCACGACCGTGCCCTGTGAGCGCTCGGGCGCGGCGAACAGGCTGGCCACCACGCGACCGTTCGGCCGGGCGACGCGGGCCGCTTCGCGCAGCGCCCGCGGCGGGTCGCCGGCGAACTGGAACGCGTTGACGCCGACGACGGCGTCGAAGGCGGCGTCGCTGAAGGGCAAGGACTCCATGTCGCCTTCGCGCAGGTCGGCATCCGGGAGCCGCCCGCGGGCTATGCCGAGCAGGCCCGGGCTGATGTCCAGGCCGCTGGACGTCGCGCCGCGCTGGGCGGCCAGGACGAGCGTGAGCCCGGATCCGCAGCCCACGTCGAGCACGCGAGTGCCGCGGCCGACGCCTGCGGCGTCGAGCACCGCCTCGAACAGCGGCCGGTTATGCGCCTCGGCCAGGTCCGCCCAGGCGTGCGGGTCAGTCCCCCACAGGCGGCGCTGGACCTCGGCGGCGGCGCTGATCGCCGCACCCGCGGCCGGCCGGGGGGCCGCCGGCGTGCCGCTCATGTCAGCGGTCGTCGCCGGCGCGCAATGCGACCAGGCGGTCGCGCATGCCGGCGATGACGTCGTTGTGCTGGTGCAGCTCTACCGGGTGAGGGAACAGCGGCCCCCCGTCGTGCCAGGCGACCGAGATAGGACCCGACCAGGCGGTGTTGATCAGCCTGCATCCCAGCCGCGCAAGCCGTGCGCTCTCCTTCGTGAGGTTCGGCACCACCCAGGAGACGTGGCTGACCGCGCCCGGGGCGACGCCGTGTGCACCCGGCGCGACGCCGTACGCGGCGGCGAGGCGGTCGTCGATCGCGTGGACCTGGCCAAGTTCCACCACGACCGGCCCCCAGGCGGCGAAGGCAGCCGAGTGGTCGAACACCACGTCGTCGTACCGCTCACCGCCGACGGTCAGCACGAACTCCTCGAACGCCACGTGCTCGATGACCTGGAACGGGCCGACGCCGAGGTCCTGGCCCCACCGCGTCAGCGCGGAGTCCAGGTCATCGACCCAGTAGCCGACGTGGTGCAGGCCAGGCATCATCGGCGGTCAGCCGGCCGACGCGCCGTCGCGGTGCTCGCGCGGCGCGTCGTCGCGCTGCTCGCGGCCCTCGAGCGCCCCGCCGCCGAACTGCCGGTCGTGGTCCATGGTCATGCGCATGAACGGATAGACGTAGTCGCGCATTTGCTGCTCGTAGGTCCCGATGGCCGCGGCGATGCCGACCTCGCCCCGGGCGGCGGCGGAGAGCTGGTCGAGCAGCTTCGCCGCGTCACGCAGCGCGAGGTTCGCGCCTAGGCCGAGCGTGGGGAGCATGGCGTGGGCGGCGTCGCCGATCAGCGTGACCCGCGAGGGCTCCCAGGGCGGCGCCGGCTCGAGGAACCCGAACGGGATCACGAAGACCGAGTCAAGGTCGACGCCCGCGACCAGGGCTCGCGCGGTGGGGTGCCAGCCCTCGATCGCGCCAAGCATCGCCTCCCGGAGCATGGCCGACGTGCCGGCCGACCACTGCGCCGCGGGCGGGATCAGCGTCCCGGGCGCCACGCTGCAGCTGATCATGACGTAGTCGTCGACCGGCTCGAGCATCACGTCGGGCGCGATCGCGGCCGGCGCCTCGTCCGGGCGCTGCCGGGGCCGGTAGACCGCGATCAGCAGCCGCGAACCCTTGCGGTCCGCGGCGATGATCACGCCGTCGAACAGGTGCGGTGGCAGCTGCCCGGCTAGTTCGGGGGTCAGGGGGGTACGGCCGAATACGCCTAGCCCGCGGACACCGGCATCGATGACCGTGGTGCCGGGGAGGCGTTGCCTACGGACCGCCGAGCGGATGCCGTCGGCGCCGACGAGGACGTCGCCCTCGGCCGTCGTGCCGTCGGCGAGCGTCACCGACACGCCGGCCGGCGTCTCCTTGTACCCGGCGACGGCCTGGCCGGGGTGGAGCGAGTCGCCCAGCCGGGCCCGGAGGATCGAGCGCAGCGTGCGGCGGTGGACGCCGGTGTGCGGCCTCATCCCGTCGTTCGGCGGGCCCAGGTGCGGCTGCGAGCTCAGCTCGTTGAGCTGGTCGTCCAGGACGATCGACTCACGCCGGTCGTACGTCCGGCGTGAGGTCTCGGCGTACAGCTCGAACAGGTCCTCCGGCAGGCAGCGCCGGAGCGCCTCGCCGCCGTCGGCGTTCATGTGGAGGTAGTAGCCGATCTTGCGGCTGTCGTCGGCATCGCGCTCGAAGACCTGGCAGGTGTGCCCGTCCTTGATCAGCCCCTGGGCCAGGGCCAGGCCGCTGAGGCCACCGCCGCCGATGAGAACGTGCAGCGGCTTAGTACTCACGGGGCTCTCCCTCTTTTCGTTGCGCCGGCTCTTCGCGTCGATGCATGCGGTTACCCACGCCGTTCGGCGTCCCGGACCTCATGCGCCGGCGCGGATCAGTCGGTCGAGGAGTAGAGGTCGGTCGAGTACGGCGGAGTGTTGTGCGCGGCGCTCCACGGCACGACGTGGTTGCGGAGCACGCCGACGCCCTCGATCTCGGCCTCGATATGGTCACCGGGCTGCAGGTAGAACTCGAACGGGTTGGGCTGTACCGCCGCCACGCCCGAGATTGTCCCGGTGGTGAGGATGTCCCCGGCCGAGTAGCCCTGCGCCGAGTGGTACGCGACGAGATGCGGAATGGAGATGAGCATCTGGGCGGTGTTGCCGCGCTGGCGGACCTGGCCGTTGACCCGCAGCTCCATCGCCAGCGCCTGGGCGTCCGGCACCTCGTCCTTGGTCACGATCCAGGGGCCGATCGGGCAGAAGGTGTCGATCGCCTTGGAGAACGAGAACACGCCGGACTCCATCTCCCGGCGCTGGATGTCGCGGGCCGTTATGTCGTTGAAGACCGTGTATCCGGCGACGTAGTCCTCGGCCTCCTCAGGCCCGAAGAACTTGCCGCTGCGGCCGATGACGATCGCGAGCTCGAGCTCGTAGTCGAGCTCCTTCGTCAGTCCCTCGGGATACACGATGGCGTCGTCCGGGCCGATGATGGCGTCCACGTTCTGGAAGAACACGATCCCCTTGTGCACCGGATGGGACCAGTCGACGGCCTGCAGCTCCTCGTGGTGGTCGGCGAAGTTGCCGGCGGTGTGGAAGAACTTCTTCGGCACGATCGGTGCCCGCAGCCGGACGTCGGCCAGCGGGAGGCGCTCTCCCGTCTCGCCGACCTGGCCGCCCCGCTCGAACCACTCGCGGGTCGAGGCGCAGTCGAACTCGACGACGACCTCGTCCTCCAGGCGGCCCACCCGGCCAGCGTCGAAGGTGACCAGCTTCATGGCGCGACTCGCTCTCATTCTATGAAAGTAGCTTTCGCATATCATCGGTGGCCGGCGGGCGCGGTGTCAAGTGACCGGCGGGCGCGGTGTCAAGAGGGCTGGGCGGTGCCGTCCGGGGCCGGGACGCGGAACACGCGGAGCTGGAGCGCGAGCGTGGCGTAGTAGCCGACGAGGGTGAGCAGCTCGAACAGCCCGGCCGTGCCGAGGTGGTCGACCGCCTCGCGGTATTCGGCGTCATCAAGGTCACCCCGCACCGCGAGCGCGGCGACCGTGCGCGCGACCACGGCCTCGCGCCCGGCCAGTGCGGCATGACGGCCGTCCCGCACGGCGGCCAGCTCGGCGTCGCCCAGCCCGACCGAGCGGCCGACCGCCTCGTGCGCGTACCGCTCGAAGTCCGACCGCCAACGCGCCGCGACGACGAGGATCGCGATCTCCCGGCAGCGGTCATCGAGGCCGGTGTCGTAGCGCACCGCGGAGCCGAGCGCCTGCAGCGCCGACCCCAGCCGCGGCTGCAGCAGGAAGGCGTTGAAAGGGCCCTCGAGGCGTCCCTCCTCGTCGGCCAGCTGGAATAGCTGCGGGCCCTGGGCTCAGCGCCCTGCGGCGATCGCGTCGTAGAGCGAACGCTGCTCGTCATCGAGCGACGAAGGCTCGAGCTTCGGGATGCGTGCGCCGGATTTGACATCCTCCCGGCCCTGACGGACCGAGATTCCCGGGCCGCTCACGCGGCTTCCCGGGTGGTTCCCGCTGCACCGGAGTTGACCGGCGTCTTGCGCGGGCGTATGCCCGGTGCCCCCGGGGCCTGCGCAGGGACCGCCAAACAGGCCAGTCCCCGGGCAAGAACGTTCTTCGCGGCGTTGGCGTCCGCGTGATCTTTGTTGCCGCAGGCAACGCACCGGAACACCGCTTGGCTCTCGCGGCTGGACGATGCGATGTGGCCGTACTGGCGGCATTCCTGCGAGGAGTGTCTCGGGTCGACGTAGAGGACGACGGCGCCGGACGCGGCGGCTTTCTGCTCCGACCGGGTGGCGAGCAGCCCCCAGCAGGACGCGAGGATGCCCCGGTTAAGCCCGGCCTTCTGCCGCCGGCGGTTCGGCAGGAACGCGCCCGGTTGGTCCGGGTCTGGCTTCGGCCCGGGTTTGCGGACCATCGCCCGGGCGTTCAGCTTCTCGAACACGATCAGGTCGTGATCCCGGACGAGCCGGGTGGAGACCTTCTCTGCCCAATCTTTCCTGCGGTCGGTGACCTTCACGGTGATCGCGGCCATCGCGCGGCGGGTCTTCTCCCGCTTCCGTGATCCCTTCTGCTGCCGGCTCATCCGCCGCTGGAGCGCGAGGTATCGGGCGGCTCTGCGGTCGCTGATCCGCGGCACCCGGTAGTGCTGTCCGTCCGAGGTGACCAGCGCCGTGCGGACACCTCGGTCGATGCCGGCGACCGCCCCGGTAGACTGGCGGCCGATCGCGGGCTGCGGGCCGGGGAACGACACATGCCAGCGGCCAGAACGGTCGCACGTGACGCGGGCCATGCCGGGGTCCACGGGCAGATCCCGGGACAGCCGGAACCGGACGTACCCGCACTTCGGGACGAACACCTCAGCGTGATGGTGGTTCAGGCGGCGGGAATTCACGTCCCGGATCACGAACCCCTGCATGCCGCGCCTGGACCGGTACGACGGCCTCCCGGCCGGGTTCGCCGGGTCGAAGAACGCGGCCATCGCGTGGTCAAAGTCCCGCAGGGCCTGCTGCTGAACCGATGAGGACCCCTCCCGCAGCCACGGCTCAGCCGCGCGGGCCTCGGCGAGCTGCCGCATCCGTGCCGCCGCGCCCGGCGCGCTACCCCGGCCCGGCCACCACCAAGACTGCTGCTCGACGGCCAGGTTCCACACAAACCGGGCGTGCGCGCAGTGCTCCAGCAGGACGGCTTCCTGCGCCCGATCCGGGCACAGCCGGTACCGATGGGCCATACGGTTCTCACCTCCGCACCGGGTCCTGTAGCCGGTGTCGGTACACAGGTCCGGCTGGTGGTGAAGACACTGGCCGACCGCTGACATCGAACAGCCTAGCGGACACCTCCGGCATTTCCCGGGAGGCGCGCTGTGATGCACGGTCGCTTCTGGTCCTGCGCATGCCGGGCTTACCCCGCCCTGTAGGACAGGGCCTACGCTCGGCCATTCGGTCATGACGCGCCGACGTTGCCGCCGGAGAGCTGCGCGGAGATCTCCGCGCAGGTCGCCAGCACGGCGGGCTTGAGCTCGCGGATGATCCGCTGCGTGGACCAGTCGCGTGCCTGGACGGCCAGGTTGACGCCCGCCACCACGCGGCCGTCCGGGCCGGTGATCGGGCCTGCGACCGACCGGAGCCCGTACGCCAGCTCCTCGTCCTGCATCGCCCAGCCCTGGTCGCGTATCACGCGGAGCTCCTCGCGCAGCTCGGCGAGCGAGAGCTTCGCGTTGGGCCCCGAGTTGGCCGAGAACGACGCGTCCGTGATGCGCGCCTCCAGGTCGGCCTCGTCGAGATAGGCGAGCAGCAGCTTGCCGATCGAGGTGTGTACGGCGGGCAGAGTGGAGCCCACCTGGATGTTCGCGGTCACCAGGTCGGAGTTACGCAGCCGGACCAGGTAGAGCACGCGGTCGCCGTTGAGCACGGCTAGGTTCACCGTCTCCCCCGTGCGCTCGCCGAGATCTTGCAGCTTCGGCGTCGCGATGCCGACGAGGTCGAGGCTGCGCAGCGCGGCCGTGCCGAGCGTCAGCGTGCGCACGCCCGGCCGGTACTCGCCGTTGGGCAGGTGGTCGAGGTAGCCCTCTGACATCAACGTCATCACCACCCGGTAGACGGTCGGCATCGGCAGGCCCGCGGCGGCGGCGAGGTCGCTCACGCGCCAGGACGGGCGCTGCTCGTCGAACAGCGACAGGATGCGCAGGCCCTTGGCGAGGGCCTCCACGCGGTACCCCGGGCGGTCCGGGGACTCCGGGCGGTCCGGGGACTCGGGGCCGTCGGTGGATTCCGCCTCAGCGAAGGGCTCGGCGGGACGTAGCGCCGCGGATGAGGAGCTGGCGGTGCGGCGAGGCATGGTTGGCCTTCCTCCTTGGTGATGAACTGCCATCAGCCTAAGGCCGCATCGGGCGCTGGACAGCCGTGCAGCGGGTCGGCTACGGTATTTAGAAAGCGACTTTCATAGTACGAGAACTCTGGCGCGAAGGGTAGGCCCATGCAGGATTGGCTCACGCTCGATCGACGGCCAACCCTGGTCTTCGGCGCTGGCGGCCTCGGCGGAGCCAGCGCGCTGAGCCTGGCCGCCCAGGGCGCCCGCGCCGTGGTCATCGACATGAACGAGGAGAATCTCGACGCGGTCGTGCGCGCGGCGAAGGAGGCCGGCGGCGAGGTCAAGGCGCTGGTCGCGGACGTGCGAACGGCGGAGGCCTGCCGCACGGCGGTCCGCGAGGCGGTCGGGCTGGTGGGTACGCCGCAGGTCTTCCTCCACGCGGTCGGCCGCAACGTCCGCAAGCCGGTTCTCGACCTGGAGGACGCCGACTGGCAGGAGACCCTCAGCCTGAACCTGTCGTCGGCATTCTGGCTCGGCCAAACCGTCGGGCGGCTGATGGTCGAGGAGCGGTACGGCCGCATGGTCTTCGTGTCGTCGGTTTCCGGACTGCTCGCTCACCCGCATCACGCGCCGTACGCGGCGACCAAGGGCGGGATGAACCAGCTATTCCGGGTCATGGCGCGCGAGTGGGCACCGTTTGGTGTCACGGTCAACGCCGTCGCGCCCGGCTACATCGAGACCGACCTGACCAAGGACTACCTCGACCAGGACAACCACCGGGAGAACCTGGAATCGCTCGTCCCGGCGGAGCGACTCGGCCGTCCCGAGGAGGTGGCCGACGCGGTTACGTTCCTCGCGTCAGACCGCGCCCGCTTCATCACAGGTCAAGTCCTGTATGTCGACGGAGGCCGCGTCCTCGTCTGACTGCCATATCCAACGACGCACTTCCATAACCAGCCACCCACTCCGGAAGGACACCCCGTGCCTCTCGCACCCGTTCCCGTACCGCGTCGCTTCGAGGGCCGTTCGGTTGTCGTCACTGGCGCCGGCACCGGCTTCGGCGCCGAGATCGCCGTCCGGGCGGCCCAGGAGGGCGCCCGCGCCGTCGGCGTCCACTACCGCAGCTCCGTGGAGGGGGCCAAGCGGACGGCCGACCGGGTAGCGGCGGAGGGCAGCACTCCGGTACTGCTTCAGGCCGATATCGTCGACTGGGGCCAGATCAAGGCGATGGCCGACGCCGCCTTCGAGCGGCTGGGCGGCGTCGACGCCCTGGTGAACAACGTCGGCGACGTCGCACGCGAGCAGATGTCGTGGCGGGACATCACCGAGGAGTCGATCGACCACGTCCTCGCCGTCGACATCAAGGGCACGCTGCTCTGCGTGCACGAGTTCGGCGCGCGGATGCTGGACCAGGGCCACGGCAGCATCGTGAACATCGGGTCGACCGTCATCGTCCGCGGCAGCGCGAGGGCGCCGCAGTACGCGGCGGGGAAGTACGGGATCTTGGGCGTGACGAAATCGTACGCGCACGCGTTCGCGCCAACGGTGCGGGTCAACGTCTTCGCCCCAGGGTTCATCGAGACCGAGGCGACCCTCGGACGCCACGACTGGCAATCCGGCCGCGGAGACCAACTGCGGTCGCTCACGCCGATGGGGCGGATCCCGGGGCCCGCCGAGCTCGCGGGCACGGCCCTGTTCCTCGCGACCGAGGACGCCTCGCACATGACCGGCGGGTACATGGTCGCGGACGGCGGTTACAACATGGTCGGAGCGTGAGCGGGCCTCACCCGAGGGACCTCGGCCTCGCCGAGGCGCGCGCGCTGGTGCAGCGCGCCGTCGACAAGGCCGAGCAACTCGGCCTGCGCGGGGCAATCGCCGTGGTGGGGGCGACCGGGACGCTGCTCACGGCGTCACGGATGGACGCCGGAGGACCGGGCGGGATGGCGCGCGCCCGCTCCAAGGCCTGGATCTCAGCGACCCAGCAGATCCCCAGCTCCGAACACCTGCACCGGATGACGACGATCGCCCCGCCGGTGGCCGCCGGGTTCGCCGCGGCGTCCCCGGAAGCGTTGTTCCCCGGCGCGGGCGGGATGCCGGTCAGCGTCGACGGCGTGGTGGTAGCGGGCCTCGCGGCCTCGGGTGCGACGGTGAGCCCGTTCTTCCCGGCCGACGTGGACCCGCGCGTCCTGACCGCGGAGGGCAGGCCGGCCAACCCCGAGGACCTGCTGATCGCTTACGCTCTCGGACTTCCGTACGCCGGGCAGCACGGGGACGACCAGAAGCGGTGGGAAGAGCGCTTCGGCGACCTGGTCGTCGGCCCGGCCGAGAGTCTCGGCATGGCACCCGCGCCCCGGGCGAGCCACCAGGCCCAGCTCGAATGGGCGAAGGCGCTCTGCGACGCCGCCATGGACGCGGCGGCACGCCGCGGTGTCCGGGTGGCGGTCGCCGTGGTGGACCGCGGCGGTGACCCGGTTCAGCAGGACCTGATGGACGGCGCGCCGACCGGCGGGGTGGCCGTCGCGCAGGCCGTGGCGGGCGCCGCGGCGCTCTTCGACTGCGAGAGCGGCGATCTCGGCTCCCGGTTCGGCCAGGCTGATGCCGTCGCGGCGCTGGTGGCGCCGCCCGTGCTTGGCGTCCCCGGCGGGCTGCCGGCCCGCGACGCCGGATGTGTGGTGGCCGGCCTCGGTGTCGGCGGCGGCGACCCGTCGATCTGCGCGGACATCGCACGAACCGCCCTGGCCGCGTCATGACCAGTGACGCCGGCCCGGTCCGCGTCGCGGTCATCGGCTGCGGCGCTATCGGAAGCCTGTACGCCGCGCATCTCGCACGAGTTCCCGGCGTCGAGGTATGGGCCGTCGACCGCTGGGCCGAGCACGTCGACGCGATTAAGTCGCAGGGGCTGCGGGTCACCACGGCCCTGGGCCTGTACGAGGCGTTCCTCGACGGGCGGCGCGTCGGCGACGTCGAACTCGCCCCTGGCTACACGCAGTACCGCGCTCGGGTTCAGTACCAGGCCTACGACGTCAGCTCGCTGGTGCGGCCGGGGCGCCATGTGCTGGCCGTCCTGCTGGCCGACGGCTGGTACCGCGGCCAGGTGGGAGCGCCGCGGACAGCGGACGAATACGGGGAGGACGTGGCGCTGCGCGCCCAGCTCGAGGTGCGGACCCAGCCGGGCTGGCAGGTCGTGGTGGCCAGCGATCCGGGCTGGCGCGTCGCGCCCTCCCACATCACCGCCGCCGACCTCATCGGCGGTCAGCGGGAAGACCGGCGGCGGCTCGACCCGGCCCTGCATGACCCGGCCCTGCATGACCCGGCCGTCGACGACGCCGTGTTTGGCGATCGGTCGTGGCGTACCGCGGTCGCCCGCGACGTCAACGTGGCCGTCGTCCGCTCGGTCGCACCACCGGTCCGGCGGGTCGATCGGATCCGTCCGGTCGCCGTGCGGCCGGTACGCGACGGGAAAGCGTTCGTCGTGGACTTCGGGCAGAACTTCAACGGGTGGGTGCGGCTGGAGCAACCCGGGCCGGCCGGCACCCGGCTGACGCTGTCGCACGGCGAGTCGCTTGACCGCGACGGGGACCTGACCACCGAGCACCTCGACGTCGACTTCCCGATCCTGCCGGAGCCGTTGCCGCTGGGCCAGGTCGATCAGGTCATATCGGGCGGCGCCGGCGACGCGTTCGAGCCGCGGTTCACCACGCACGGCTTCCGGTACGTCCGGGTCGAGGGTCACCCGGGGCCGCTGGGGACCGACGACGTCACCGGCATGGTCGTGCACTCGGACCTGCGCAGGCTCGGCTGGTTCGGCTGCAGCGACGACCGCGTCAACCGGCTGCACGAGGCAGTGGTGTGGTCGCTGCGGTCCAACATCTGCGATGTCCCGACCGACTGCCCGCAACGCGAGCGCGCCGGCTGGACGGGAGACTGGCAGATCTTCGCGCCGACGGCCGCCTACCTGTACGACGTGCTGGCCTTCACGCGCAAGTGGCTGGGTGACGTGTCGCTCGACCAGTGCGCCGACGGGTGCGTGGCGAACATGTCGCCGTGCCCGCCCGTCGAGGGCTTCGACGGGCCGCTCGGCTGGCTCAACGGCTCGGCGGGGTGGGGCGACGTCGTCGTGTCCGCCCCATGGGACCTGTACGAGGCGTACGGGGACGTCTCGCTGCTGGGCGAGATGTGGGGGTCCATGACGGCGTGGGTCCAGTTCGCCGCGGCCGCGGCCGCGGGCGGCCGGCACCCCGATCGGGCCGCGGCGCGGCCTGACCCGGCCCCGCACGAACGGTACCTGTGGGACACCGGCTTCCACTGGGGCGAGTGGCTAGAGCCCGGGGCGAAGATAACCGACTTCGCCGCTTTCGCCCAGGCGGATAAGTCCGAGGTGGCGACGGCCTACCTCTACCGCTCCGCGAAGACGGTCGCGCGGATCGCCGAAACGCTCGGGAAGCCCGGGGAGCAGGCGCACCGGTACCGGGCCATCGCCGACGGCGCGCTCGACGCGTGGCGGCGGGAGTTCGTCACGCCCGACGGCACCCTCGCCGTGCCGACCCAGGCGTCGCACGTGCGGGCGCTAGCGCTCGGGCTGGTGCCTGAGGAGCTCCGGGCGGCTGTCGCGGAGCGGCTCGTCGAGCTGGTCGGCCAGGCGGGAGGCCACCTCACCACCGGGTTCCTGTCCACGGCCGGCCTGCTGCCCGTGCTGGCGGACAGCGGCCACCTCGGCACGGCGTTCGAGCTGCTGCGGCAGGACACGTCGCCGTCCTGGCTCACGATGATCGACCGGGGCGCGACGACGATGTGGGAGGAGTGGGACGGCGTCGATGCCCGCGGCGTCCCGCACGGGTCGCTCAACCACTACAGCAAGGGCGCGGTGGCCACGTTCCTGCACCGCTACGTGGCCGGGCTGCGCCCGACCGCGCCTGGGTACCGCACGTTCGAGCTGCGCCCCCGGCCGGGCGGCGGGATCACCTGGGCTAGCACGCGTCATATCAGCCCGTTCGGCCCGATTGAAGCGGCCTGGAGTATCCGCGACCGGGCGATGGAGCTGGACGTGCTCGTGCCGCCAGGCACGACGGCGACCGTGGTACTGCCCGGGGAGCATCCGCACGGCGTCGGACCAGGGCGGAGCCGCTTTACCGGGACCGCGCCGGCGGGCTGACCCCGGAAGTCCTTACCACCCGACGGTCACGAAGACCCGAGAGTGCCGGGGCCGCTCGATTTCATCCAGCATCGCCCGCGCACAGTCGCCGTAAGAGATCTGGCTGACGTCGAAGTAGCGGCGCGAGGTGTCGTCGGTGGTGACGAGATGCTCATCCGTCCGGGTCCGGTACGTGCCGCGGTCGGGGAGGTGGAGCTGCATCCGGGCGGCTGGGACGAACGCGACCCAGTCCAGGCCGGCGCGACGACGGTAGACATCCCAGGCCGCCTCGATGCTCTGGTAGAAGTGCCGGGTCGTCTCCTGGAAGTAGTCCGTGTCGACAAGCCGCTCGCCGTGGGCCGTGAGAGAGCCTGCGCTGCCGATCAGCGCAATGACGCGCGGAGCGCCCGCGTCGGCGACGGCATCGAGGACGCGTCCCAGCTGGTTCGGATAGTCCTGGGGATGAGCCAGGGCAGCGGGGAAGACGATGACGACGGCGGCCACGCCGCTGAAGGCGGCGACGAGGGCGTCGTGGTCGTGGTCGGAGGCGGCGATGCCGGCCACGCGCGGGTCGCCGGTGCTGGGGTCCATGTGGGGCGAGATCGCGCGGACAGTGAATCCGCGCTCGAGCGCCTGGGCCACCAGCAGGCGGCCGAGATTTCCGCGGGCCCCGACCACGGCGACAAGCACGTGCGGCTCCTCCGTCTCTCAGTAGGCCAGCGTGACGAGCTGACGGTGGTAGGCGGGATGCTCGACCTCGTCCACGATGAACGCGGCGAGATCCTCCATCGACAGCACGCTGGTCTCTTTGAAGTCAGGGTTCACCGTGTCGGTCACCACGAGAACGTTCTCCGCGACCCGGTAGCTGCGGGTAACGTCGCCGTACGGGTAGAGCTCGGCGGGCGGTGCGACGAGCAGCCAGTCAAGTTCGGTCTCGGCCCGGAAGAGCGACACCTGCGCTGGGTAGATCTCCTCGATCGGGCGGAAGTAGGGGTGCGCGGGCTCCGCCTCGAGCACGGTCCGGCCGTCCGGAGCCAGCAGTGCGACGTAACTGCTGACCGCAACCAGCCGGGTGACGTCAGCCCGGCGGGCGGCCCGGAGCACGCCCATGGTCTGCGTCAGGTACGCGGCCGGATCCTCCCGCGTGGGCGCGGTCGTCAGCACGACCGTGTCTGCGCCTGCCAGGGCGGGCGCAAGCGAGGCCTCGTCGCTGGTGTCGGCCACGTAGGTGCGCAGTGCCAACCCGGCCAGCACGGCCGCCGCCCGGTCCGGGCGGCGGTTCACGCCGCGAACGTCGTGACCGCGCTCGACGAGCATCCTGGCCACCCGCTTGCCGATCCGGCCGGTCGCGCCGACGACGGCGACATTCACGAGTGCGTGACCCCGTGGGCCTTTACGATCGCGGCGTAGACGGCGGCGCTGGGTTTCGGTGCCCGCTCGAAGGTCGTCCGGTCGACCTCGTGCAGGCCGTAGCTGAAGGCGTAACCGAAGATCCACTCGAAATTGTCCAGGAGCGTCCAGTGCAGGTAGCCGAGGACAGGGACGCCCTCCTCGATGACGTCGAGCAGGCCTCGTAGGGCGGGCTCGATGAAGCCGGACCGGAGGGCGTCGTCAGCGGTGCCCATGCCGTGCTCGGTCACCAGGACGGGGACGCCGGCCACGGAGTAGGCGTACCGCACCGCGCCCGCTAGTGACAGTGGCTCCACCGCGGTGCCCATCTGGTTGACCGGCACGCCCTCGGGCGGCGGTACCGTCCCGTGGGCGTCGAAGGGGACACGCTCGTAATTCTGGACGCCCATGAAGTCGTCCCCGCGCGCCAGCTCCAGCCACATCTGATAGCACTCGGCTCGCTTCCGGTCGCGCACTGACGGGTCGTCGCCCACCACAACGTCGTCCATGACCGCGAGGGAGAAGCCTACGGGAAGGCCGGCGCGCCGGGCCTTGATCGCCGCTTTGGCCGCGACGTGGGCGGCCGCCAGGCCAGCGGCCATGGCGTCGAGATCCTCGGGCAGCACCACATTGGTGAGCCGATACGCCCGGACACCGGCGGCCTCGCTCGCAGCTCGCAGCGTAGCCCGGTCGAGCTGGCGGACGCTGTCGGGCAGGTTGAACCACGTCAGCACGTGGCTAAGGTTGGGCTCGTTGAGCGTGACGGCAAAGGTGATGCGATCGCCGAAACGCTGCATCACCTGGTCGCAGTAGCGTGCGAACAGCTGCGGACCCTCGGGGTTCAGGAAACCACTGCGCTTGGCGAACCAATGCGGGCAGGTGAAGTGGTTGAATGTTACGACGGGTGCTAGCCCGCGGGCGAGGCATTCGTCGACGATCGCTTCGTAATGATCGAGCGCCTCGCCGGAATAAACTCCCACTTCGGGCTCAACACGCGCCCATTCCACCGAAAACCGGTAGGCCGTCAGGCCCATGTCCCAGGCCAGCCCGACATCTTCGCGCCAGCGCGTCCAGCTATCGCAGGCCCGGTCCGATGGTTCGGCAAAAACCGTCGGTGTCACATGCTCGGCGAACCAGGTATCGCTGTTCTTGTTGTCGCCCTCGGTTTGGTGGCCGGCCCCGGCCACCCCCCAGAGGAAACCTGGCGGGAAGATGCGATCGACCATTGTCCTGCCCGTGTCGCTCGCTGGCATCACGTCCTCCTCACTGGGGAGTTAGTAGCTTCCACAAAATGAACAAAAGGATGATCAGCCTGCGGTCGAGGCGCGCTCCGGTCTTACCGTCGGGTCATACGCGTCGAACGCCCGTGCGCGCTCCTCGATCTCCGCGCGCTTCTGGCGGTGCCGCTCGGCCGTTTCCTGGATCTCGGCGGCGTGGGCCCGTTTCTCCGCCATGGAGATGACCGAGGCCGACAAATCCGTCCAGGCCACCTTCAGGTCCGGGCCCAGGCGGCCGCGAGCACCGCACGTCGCGCACTCCACGTCGGCGCCGTGCAGCGCGACGACGTCGAGGTGGCACATCGGGCACAGCCCCGGCGGCCCTAGATAGCGCGCCTGGTCGAAGGCCACTCCGAGCTGGCTGGCCACGTTGCGCCCGAGCACGGCGGCCCGGTCAGTCGCCGCCTGGTCGAGTACCACAGAGCGTGGCGTGCCGGCGCCCTCGAACTGCACCTGGTCGACGACAGCGATGTGCATCGAGAACGTGGTCGTGTGCATGATCGGCAGCGCCAGTGTCTTCCACTGCGGAGTCAGCGAGCCGCCCACGGCGAGGAAGCCAGCCACCCTGGGCTTCAGCACCCGCTCGTCGACGCGGAACGGGACGGCCGGCTCACGTCCCTCCCGGCGCAGCGCCAGCAGCCCGTCGATGATGGCGGCGTCGGCGTTGGGGCCGAGCAGCCAGTCGACGAGCAGCTTGAGCCGGGCGGACACCGTCCGGCTCATGATCGGAGTGCTCACGATCAGCCCGTCGCACTCGACCAGCCGGTCCCACAGCCACCGTGCGTCGTCGGGCCCGGCGCCTTCGGCCTCGCTGAGCATCCGGAGTTCGTCGAGCCGGACGAGCTCGACCTCGGCGCCCTCCCCCTCCGCCGCCCTCAGCGCCACCTTCAGCAGGATCTCTGCGCTGCCGTTGGGCTGGCCGCACCCTAGCCCGAGCACTTTCCTGCCCGTACCGCTTGTCGGCATACCGTTCTCCCTCATCGACCGCCTCGGCTAGCCTTGTTAACCATACTCTCACTGTGAGAGAGTAACTTCCATAGAATGAAGGAACAGATCGTGGACAGATGGGAGGAGCCGCGCATGGGCCGGCTGAACGGCAAGCGGGCGCTCATCTCAGGTACCGGCGGCGGGATCGGGCGGGCCACGGCGCTGCTCTGCGCGGGTGAGGGTGCCCACGTCGTCGGCTGTGACCTGAACCCGGAGACTTCCGAGGAGACGGTCAAGCTCGCTCGGGCGAGCGGGGCGCGGATGGATACTGTCGCGCCGGTTGACCTGGCCACGGCTGAGGGCGCCCAGCAGTGGGTCGATACTGCCGTAGGCATGGCGGGCGGGGTCGACATCCTGGTGAACAACGCATCGGCGATCCGGTTCGGCGCCATCGACGAGCTTTCCTTTGCCGACTGGTCGTTCACCATCCGCCACGAGCTGGACATCGTCTTCCTCGTCACGCGCGCCGCCTGGCCGCACCTGGTCGCCGCGGGCGGCGGGTCGATCGTCAACGTCGCGTCCATCGCGGCTTCGCGCGGCGCGTTCTTCATGCCGCAGAACGCGCACGGCGCCGCCAAGGGCGGTGTCCTCGCGCTGACGTACCAACTCGTCGTCGAGGGCGGCCCGCACGGCATCCGGGTCAATGCGGTCAGCCCGGCGATGACCGAGACGCCGCACACGACGCCGCTGCTGAAGGACCCCGACGGGCCGGCCGAGAGCATCGCCGCCCGCGCGCCGCTGGGCCGCTGGGGGCAGCCAGAGGACGTCGCTCACGCGATCCTCTTCCTGGCCTCGGACGAGTCGTCCCACGTGAGCGGGGCCAACATTCCGGTCGACGGCGGCGCGGCGGTAGTGGGGTAGTGGGATGACGGCGTCGCACGACAGGCTTGCCGGGCGCCTGCTGCGGCGCGGCGACCCGTTGTACGAGCAAGCCCGCACCGGCCGCATCTTCAACGCTCGCCGCCCGGACCGGTTTCCCGCGGCGGTCCTGCTCGCGGAGAGCGACGACGACGTGGCCGACGGCGTCCGGCTGGCGGCCGAGCGCGGATGGACGGTCAGCGTGCGCTCGGGCGGGCACTCCTGGGCGGCGTGGAGCCTGCATGACGACGCCCTGCTGATCGATCTGGGCGGCATGCGCGACATTGCGTACGAGCCCGCGGCCGGGGTCGCCTCGGTGCGACCCGCGGTCCAGGGCGGTCTGGAGCTCGCGCCGTTCCTCACCGAGCGGGGCCGGGCGTTCCCCGGGGGCCACTGCCCGTCGGTCGGCCTCGGCGGCTTCCTGCTGCAGGGCGGGCAGGGCTGGAACGGGCGGGCGCGCGGGTGGGCGTGCCAGAGCGTGGTCGGACTGGATGTCGTGACGGCCGACGGCAAGCTCGTTCACGCCGATGCCGACGAGAACTCCGACTTGCTGTGGGCAGCGCGCGGCGCCGGCCCTGGCTTCCCCGGGGTGGTCACCCGGTTCTATCTGCAGACGTACGAAGCGCCGCCCGCGATGTGGCACGACACCTGGACGTTCCGCCTCGACGACGCGGTGGAGCTGCTCAGCTGGCTGCACGATGTCCTGCCCGGGCTCGACCGGCACGTCGAGCCGGTCGTCGCGGCGACCCGGCTGCCGGATGTCCCGCTCCACGACGGCACGGCCCGCCCGGACGGGACGGTCGTGCTGCTGCACACGACGGTGATGGCCGACTCCGACGCCCGCGCGCTCGCCCGGCTCGGACCGCTCCAGGACGGTCCCCTGGCCGGCCGTGAGCTTGGGCACATTCAGGGCCCCACCAGCATGGCCGAGGAGAACCTGGCCCAGACCGCGCAGAATCCCGAGGGCTACCGGTACGCCGTCGACTGCACCTGGACCGACGCCCCGGCTCGCATCCTGGCCCCGCTGCTGCGGAAGCTGTGGAGCGAGCTGGACACCGAGCACTCGTTCTCCATCTGGTACGGGTGGGCCCCGCGCCACGACCTGCCGGACATGGCGTTCTCGGTGGAGGCGGAGGTGTACATCGCGACGTACGTCGTTTACACCGACCCGGCCGACGACGCGCGGTACTCCGAGTGGGTCCACCGCCAGACGGCTGAGCTGGCCGCCCACGGCGCCGGCGTGTACCTGGGCGACACCGACTTCACCCGGCGGCAGGATCGGTTCCTGTCGGACGAGGCGTACCGCCGTCTGGGTGCCGTCCGCGCCAAGCGGGACCCGTCCGGCCGCTTCGCGTCGTACCTGACGTCCGACCCGGGAGGACTGAACATCCATGGCTGATCCCGCAGGTATCGTCGCCCGCCTGGACCACGTCGGACTGGCGGTCGCCGACCTGGCGGCCGCCGCCTCCTGGTTCTGCGACGTGTTCGGGCTGGTGCCGGAGCTCACGCTCCGGGTCGAGGCTCTCGACCTGAGCATCGAGATGCTCATCCATCCGGTGCGCGGCTACCGGCTCGAGCTGCTGCACCGGCCCGGTTCCGGGGCGGCCAGCAAGCCTGCCACCCCCGGTGAGGCCGCGCGGCGCGAGGGCTACGGGCACATGGCGTTCGACGTTACCGACCTCGACGCCGCCTACGGCCGGGCCCTGGCCCGCGGAGCGCAATCGGTCATGCCGCCGGGCCCCTCGCCGGAACGCGGGGTCCGGATGGCGTTCGTCGCCGACCCGGAGGGCAACCTCATCGAACTCCTGCACCGGCCGCCTCGGGAGGGAGAGGTACCGGAGCGCTAGGCGCGCAGCTCAGCGCGGCAAGGCCCGGTCCAGTCGCGGGTGTAGACGGCGTCATAGCCCTTGTTCGTGAATGTGGTCCAGCTCCCCGCCGTGGTCCCGTCGTCCAGGACGATCTGCTCGGTGACCATCGCGCATGGAAACTCCAGGTGCTTTCACATTGTGAAAGTAACTTTCAGTATTCAGGTAATCTATCCCGATTCGGAGACGTACGTAGCGTATATTCTGCTGTCCACGAACTTAGCCAGATTTCTGGTGGCCGTTACTTGTGGTTTACGAGTCATCGCTCTGCGTGGTCAGGTAGCGGGTGCGGTTGAGGAGCACTCGATGCCTCGCCAGCGGCGCGTGGCGGAGACATTTCTGGAGCTGAGGACGCGGCTTATGCCATTCAATGGAAGGCCCGGTGCCGACGTCACCCGCCGGGGCGTTGACTTTCTGTCTGGCGGGCAGCGTGGCGGTAGAGCGCCATTGACGCCTGGCCCCAGGGCCCAGCGGTAAGGGAGGTAGCAATGAACGAGAACCGGATCCTGTTCGTTAATGGGCAGGTCTTCGACGGTACCGGCGCGCCGGCCGTATCCGCCGACGTCGTCGTCCACGGCGACCGTATCGAGAGCGTGCGGCCTGGCGGCGGCACGGCGATCGAGCCGGGCGACCAGGTAGTTGACTGCACTGGCGCGACGGTCATGCCGGGCATGGTCGAGTCCCACGCGCACCTGACGTTCCCGTCCGCCATCGGGCACATCGACCCCTCGTTCAACCCGCCGCTCGACGTCAGCTTCTTCCGGCACATGCCGACACCGGACGAGCACCTCGCTATCGCCGAGCGCAACGCGAAGATACTGCTCGACCACGGCTTCACCAGTGCTTACTCGGCCGGCTCGCTCACGCCGGTGCCGACCGAGGTGCGGCTGCGCGACCAGATTGCCGCCGGCGCGACGCCGGGCCCGCGGATGCGCGCCGCGTCGTTCGAGCGCGACAACAACCCGGTGCAGATGGGCCCGGACGGCCCCAAGCCCAAGAAAACCGGTCCGGACGGGGTGCGCGAGTTCATCCGGGAGCAGGCGGCGATCGGCTTCGACGCCGTCAAGCTGCTAATGAGCAACGACGACGTCTTCGTCGAGGGCGGCTCGATGATCACCCAGTACAGCCCCGAGGAAGCGCAGGCCGCCGGCGAGCAGGCCCGCGAGTCCGGCGTCTGGCTGAACTGCCACGCCCAGGCACCGGAGTCGATCAAGCTGGCGGTCCGCAGCGGGTTCCGGTCGGTCTAACATTGCACCTACGCCGACGACGAGGCGATCGACCTGCTCGAGGAGCACAAGGAGTCCATCTTCCTCTCCCCCGCCGTCGGCATCATGTGGGCCAACGTGTACGAGGGCGCCGAGTACGGCATCGACACCGCGATGGCGGAGAAGATGGGGTCGGTGAAGGCGCTCAAGGCGATGACCGAGCTCTACCCCGAACTGCGCAAGCGCGGGCTGCGGGTGCTCCCGGGCGGCGACTACGGCTTCCCGAACAACCCGATCGGGCGCAACGCCCGGGACCTGGAACTATTCGTCAGGCTGTTCGGCTATTCGCCGGCTGAGGCGCTGCGCGCCACCACGCAGTACGGCGGCCAGGTCATGGACCTGCCGGTCGGGCTGCTGACGCCGGGTTACTTCGCCGACGTGCTGGTCGTGCGCGGTGAGCCGACGCAGGATGTGAGCGTTCTGCAGGACACCGGTAACCTGCTCGCCATCATGCAGAACGGCGCGTTCTGCAAGCTGGCCGGGCAACTGTCGGCCGCGTGAGCTCGCCGGTCCGGCATCTGCCGGACGTCCGCTACGGCGAGGTGCTCGGTTACCGGCCGCTGGAGCTCGACCTGTACCTGCCCGAAGCCAGCGGGCCGCTGCCCGTCATCGTGCACGTCCACGGCGGGGGGTGGCGGCGCGGCTCGCGCCGCGAACCGCTGCCCGTGCTGGGGGCGGACTTCTACGACTCCCTCGCGGTGGAAGGTTTTGCGGTGGCGACGGTCGACTACCGGCTCAGCGGCGAGGCGCGATTCCCGGCGCCGCTGGAGGACGTCCGCACCGCGGTGGACTGGGTCCGGGACAACGCCGCCTCGTACGGGCTGGACGCTGGCCGCGTGTTCCTCTGGGGCGACTCGTCCGGCGGCCACCTCGCGCTGCTTGCCGCGCTCACCGGCGCCAAGGTGCAAGGTGTGGTCGCCTGGTTCCCTGTCACCGACCTGGTGGGCATGCCGTCCGACGTCGCGGCCGCAGGTGGCGTACCGGATCCCGGGCCGGACTCCCGCGAGGCGCAGTTCCTCGGCGCGCCGGCGCAGTCGGCGCCCGACCTGGCGCGGCAGGCGAGCCCACTGACCCACGCCAGCGTCGGCGCGCCGCCGGTCTTGCTGATGCACGGGGATGCGGACGACATGGTGCCGACGGCGCAAAGCGTCCGGCTCGCCGAGGCGCTCGGCGCGGCCGGGGCGACCGTCGAGCTGGAGCTGGTGCCGGGCGCGACGCACTTCTGGAATGGCGCGAGTGACGTGGCCGCGATCGTCCGGCGCTCGATCGAGTTCCTGCGCGCGCAGGGATAGGGTTACCGACCTCGGCTGACGTGCTCCTGGGCGATGCTGAACCCGGTGGCCGACTGCCCATGACCTGGCCCGCCGCGGAGGCGGATGTCCTGACGACAATCCCTACGGATGGCGTGTTGACTTACGTGGAGGGGCTGCACGTGGGCCACCGCCGCTACGACCGGGACGGGATCGACCCGCTGTTCCCGTTCGGGCACGGGCTCGGGTTCTCCACCTGGGAAGTCAGGCAGGCTCAGGGACAATCGACCGGGGACGCCGGCATTACCATCACCGCCACACTGCGCAACACCGGAGAGCGGCCCTCAAGCACGGTGCTCCAGGCCTACCTCTCCAAGCCGGAGAGCACTCTCGAGCGCCCCTTGCGCTGGCTCGCCGGCTTCGCCACCGCCGCCTGCCCTCCCGGAGAACAGACCACGGTGGAGATCGCAATTCCGCGCCGTTCCTTTGAGCACTGGGATCAGTCGTGGGTCACCGAGGACGGTCCGTTCATCGTCGAGCTCGGCCTGTCCTCAAGCGACCTCAGGATCAGCATCCAGGTCACCCCGTGAGCTCTCCGTAAGCCTTCACGGGGATCAGACCGGGGGAAGCTGCCTATGACCAGTACGTCGACATTCCCGGCGGCGTTCACAGTGATCAGTTCAGACCGGGGGAAGATGCACGCTGACCACGGCGGAACGGCCGCCGTGCACGATGGCCAGCGCGTCCTTCAGCACCCGGGGCAGCTCACCGGGATCGGACACGGTCACCCCGTACGCGCCGCCGGCCGCCCGGGCCACGCCGGGCAGGTCGGCCTCGGGCTCGAGGCTGACATTAAAATCATCGGCCTTGGCCGCCGCGCCATCCGGGTGGACCTGGAGCGTGGAGAACCTGGGCGCCGCCCAGCCGCGGTTGTCGTAAATGACGGTCAGCGCGGGCGTGCCGTACCGCCTGGCCGCCCACTGCGCTGACGAGGGAACACCGAACAGGAACGAGCCATCCCCAACCAGGCACACGACCGTTCGGTCAGGCGCGGCTAGTTTGGCCCCCACGGCCGCGCCGCCCGCCCAGCCCAGCGAGCCGCCCCCATGATGGATCACCGATCCGGGCCGGCTCGGCCGCAGATGATCGGCGACCGTCTTGCTGCTCGTCACGACCTCGGTCAGGATAAGGGCGTCCTCGTCGGCCAGCAGGCGCCGCACGCACGCGGTAAGGTACTCGGCCGTGATGACGTCATCGCTACCGGGCTGCTCGAGGGCGTCGAGCGCGGCCCGCCGGGCCTGACTGGCCTCCGTCACCTCGATCCGCCGGACCTCGACCGCCGCGTCGATCAGGATATTTTCCCGAACGAACCTGGTGATCTGCTCCACGGCCAGCCGCGAGCTGGCCGTGGCGAAACGCCGCGCGGGCACGTGCCACATGCTCATTTGCGACTTAAGCGGGTCAACGTCCACGTAGTAGATGGCGGCCCCGGCTGAGGGCCGGTTCACCACGGGGATCCACGGAACATCACTGTCGATGACCAGGATCACGTCGGCCTTCCCCAGCACCGGGTTCTGCGCCACCGTGTGGTACTGGAAACCCGCGTGCAGCGGGTGATCGGCGGGGAAGTTGACGTGATATGCCATGGACTCCAGTACGGGGATGGCCAGTAGCTCGCACAGCTCGACCAGCTTCGGTACGGCGGCCTGATCGCGGCCCAGGTAAGACGTTACGATCAGCGGCTGCTGCGCCTGGGCGAGCGCGGTCGCGATCTCGGCCGTGACCGTATCGGTAAGCGCCACGGGCGCGACGGGACCGAAGTCCGCCCGGTCGACCGTGTACGGCTCGACCTGCTCTTCCATCACCTCGCGCGGGCTGGTCAGGTACACCGGGCCCGCGGGCTCGCTGCGGGCGATCTGCAGCGCGCGGTGCACGAGCTGCTTGACGTTGCGGCCGGTACGGATCTCGTTGTCGTACTTTACGTAGTTGCGCAGGATGCCGCGCTGGTCGCGCACGTCCTGAATCCAGTGGATGAACTCGTTGCGGCCACCAGGCAGTTCACCTTCTTGCGTGTACGGCGCCGCCCCGGCGAAGATGAACACCGGGACGCGGCCGCGCATCGCGTTGCTGACACCGCCGAGGTTCAGCGTGCCCGCGTCGACATGGACGATCACGGCCTGCGGCTCGCCGGTCACCATGGCGTAAGCGTGCGCGGCGGAGAGCGCGACGGTCTCGTGCGGGCACACGATGATCCGCGGGACTCTGCTACCCCGGGGGGACACTCTGCCCCCTGGGGACACCCCAGACCCCGATGGCCCGGAACCCCCCGCAAGCGCCGCGCGGTCGTCGGCGTTAGCCTGGGCCAGCGCCTCGATTAGGCCCGGGTGGTCGCTGCCGAGGTTCGCGAAGATGTACCTGACTCCGGCCTCGGCCAGGGCTTCGAGGAAAGCCGTGCTGGTCGTGTAGGAACCAGCGGTCACGTATCAGAACCGTCCGGCGGTCTGCATCGACATGGCGTGCTCGACCAGGGTGACCAAGGTCGCCTTGGTCGATTCCCGGTTCCGCGCGTCGCACGGGATCACCGGCACGTCCGGCGAGATCGCCAGCGCCTCGCTCACGTCCCGTGACCGGTGCGGGAACTGCCCGTGGAACCCGTTGATGCCGATCACGAACGGCAGCCCGGACGCCTCGAAGTAGTCCACCGCGGGGAACGAGTCGGCCAGGCGGCGGGTGTCCACCAAGACGACCGCGCCGATCGCGCCCTGGATCAGGTCGTCCCACATGAACCAGAACCGGTGCTGGCCCGGCGTCCCGAACATGTAGAGCACGAGGTCCTTGTCCAGCGTGATCCGGCCGAAGTCCATCGCCACCGTCGTCGTCGACTTGTCCGGCACGTGCGACAGGTCGTCAACATCGGTGCTGGCCACCGTCATGACGGCCTCGGTCGTTAGCGGAGTGATCTCCGACACCGAACCCACGAATGTCGTCTTGCCTACGCCAAATCCACCAGCCACCACGATCTTGACCGACGTCATGGCGGGCGCGTCGGACCTGGGCTGGGCGACGCTAGATCTTACGGAGTCCACTAAGCACCCTTTCGAGCAAATTGAGGTCCGGACGGCCCTCAGAATCATCGCGCTGATGGATGCGGACAAGGCCGTCAGCGCCCATGTCGGCGATGAGAATCCTGGCCACGCCGAGCGGCAACCTGAGCACCGCTGACACCTCGGCCACCGACCTCCAGTCCCGGCAGAACTGCAGGATCGCCTGGCATTCTGGTGCCAGCACCGATAGGTCACGCGGCTCGAGAACGGTCGCCGTGACCAGTGCTTCAATGGCAAGCTGATACCGCGGCTGGGTCCGGCCACCTGTAACCGTATACGGCCGGACAAGCCGTGTCGCACCATCTTCCTCAGCCCCGAAGCCAAAACCAGAACGTCCTGGTCCCGGCCCCTCATCCCACAGACCGGCCCGTCCCTGCCAGGAACCGGGCAAGCCCACGAATGGCGACTGGTTGTCACCTCGCCCTTGGCCCGCCACTGATACCTCCGGTCACCGTCGTCCATCACCCGGGATAGCTGCTTGCATCACGCTACGGGTGGCGGGGGTAAGAACCCGTCCGGCCCGCTCAACCAGCAGGGTCATCTCGTAGGCCACCAGCCCGAGATCACAGGTGGACGCAGCGAGGACAGCAAGGCTCGAGCCATTGCTGATCGCCATGATCACCAGGACACCCCGCTGCATCTCCACCACAGTCTGCACCACCGCGCCGCCCTCGAACACCCGCGACGCGCCCTGGGTCAGGCTGGTCAGCCCCGACGTCACCGCCGCAAGCTGATCGGCCCGCTCCTGCGGGAAGCCGGCGCTGAACGCCAGCGGCAGGCCGTCCGAAGACACCACCACCGCGTGCGCCACGTCAGGCACGCGCTCCACAAAATTGGTGATCAGCCAGTTAAGGTCCTGCGCAGGGCGCCCTGGCGTGCTCATGGGCACTCCTCTCGTCGCCCGTTCATACAGGTTCCTCCTCGCCTCGCTGTGCCTGGGCCTTGAGCTTTCATCGGGTCCTACGGCTCCTCGATCTGGGGTGCGGCGGCGCGACCGTCGCGCACGCCTTGCTGGAAGCTGGCCATGCGGGAACGAGCCGCATCCGGCGACCTGACCGGCGCTTCGGCTTCTGCTTCTTGACTTCCCTGGGCCTCGCCGCCGCCGACAGAGCCTGGCACGAGGTTAGCCCTCGGAACCCGCCGCGGCAGCCCCGCCTGGGTCTTATCTCCTGCCGCAGGTGACGCTACCACCTGAGCCGCGCGCCAGCCTTCGTCGGCGGGCGACGTCCACGAGCCCTGCACGGCCGACGGCGTGGTCTGCGTGCCCTGGGCCCGCTGCGTGGTGGTCAGGGTCTTCCCGCTCCGCCGGAACCAGTCGGACTCCAGCGAGTCGAAGATCGGCAGCCGCTGCTCCTGGCCGGCCGGCGGGACCGTCACCTGGCCGTCGGACGCGTCGCCGTGGCCCGCGCCGTTCGCCACGCCGCCCGCGCCGTCCGCACTCGGCCCGTCGCTGCCTCGGACGTTCTGGCTGCCGATCGGGGACTGCGGGGACTGCGGGGACTGCGGCCCCCTCCCGGCGAAGGCGGGCAGCCTGCTCGGGCCGCCAGATGCCGGGGTCCGTGGCTCGGCGTCGTCCCGTGAACCCCTTTGATCCCTTGAACCCCTTTGATCGCCGACCGCATTGCCGTTCGACGGCGCGGGCACGTTGCCGTTGCGGATCGGCAGCGCCTGGGTCGGCGGCCCGTCCTGGTCGGCCGGGCCGTTGCCCAGGTCCCAGCCGTCGCCGGCCGGCTCCCAGTTGTTACCGGCCGGGGTGCCCCCCTCGGCGGGCGCGCCCTGAATCGGCTGGCCGGGGGCGCCGGCACCCAGGCCGGGCGGTCCGGCCGGAGAGCCCGGCGACCCGGCATTGGCGGCGGGGATGAAGGACGGCGCGGAGCCGGCGGGCGCCGCGGGCGCGGTGGGCGAGAACCTGGGGATCCTCGCGGCCGCCGTGGCCTGGGAGGCCGCCGTGGGCGGGGCGGTCGCGGTGGGCGCGGACAGCGACGGGGTGGGCCCGTAGTCGTCTGCCTCGAACCGGCGGAGCCGGCCGAGCGGCGGGGCGACCTCAGGCGCCGCCACCGTGTCCGGCAGCCAGATCAGCGCGGTCAGGCCGCCGGCCTGAGCGTGCCGCAGCCGGACCCGGACGCCGTGCCGGGCGGCCAGGCGGCCGACCACGAACAGGCCCATGCGCCGGGAAACCGCGACATCCACCACCGGCGGGTTGTCAAGACGCCAGTTGGCGTGCGACATTTCCTGGTCCGAGATGCCCACGCCGTTGTCGGTGATGTCGAGCAGCACGCCGCCGCTGCTCAGCGGCTGGCCGGACACGTACACCTGGGTGTCTTCCGGGGAGAACGTGGTCGCGTTCTCCACGATCTCCGCGACCAGGTGCACGGCGTCGTTGACGGCCTGGCCGACCACCACGATCCCGGGCTGCACGTTGAGGACGACCCGCTCGTACTGCTCGATCTCGGAGATGGCCGCGCGCAGGACGTCGACGAGCGGCACCGGCTGGCTCCACCGCCTGGTCACCTCGTGACCGGCCAGGACCAGCAGGTTCTCGGAGTTGCGGCGCATGCGGGTGGCCAGGTGGTCCAGCCGGAACAGGCTGGACAGACGGCCGGAGTCCTGTTCGCTCTGCTCCAGCGAGTCGATCAGCGACAGCTGCCGCTCGATCAGCGACTGGCTACGCCGGGACAGGTTGATGAACATGGCGTTCAGGTTGCCGCGCAGCATGGCCTCGTCGGCCGCCAGCCGGACCGCCTCGCGGTGGACCTGGTCGAAGGCCCGCGCGACTTCACCGATCTCGTCGGTGGAGGTGACCCCGATCGGCTCGATCTCGACACCTTCGTCGGCGCCCTCGCTCTGGCTGAGCCTGCGCACCATCTCGGGCAGCCGGTGGCCGGCCACGTCGAGCGCGTCGGTGCGGAGCTTGCGCAGCGGGCGGATCAGCGAGCGGGCCACGATCGTCGAGACCAGCACCACCAGGAGCAGCAGCAGCAGCGTCACCAGGCTGGTGACCAGCAGGTCCGTGGTGGCGGTGGACCTGAGCGCGTCGGCCCGGCCGGTGATGGACGCGGTCAGCTCGTCGGCCACCTTCCGGGTGTCCTGGAGCGTGGTCGTCATGTCCGCGTTCCAGTTTTTGGGGTTCAACTGGGAGGTCAGCGGGGCCGATGGCGTGTTGGTCGCCATCTGCTCGGCCAGGATCTCGTTCGAGGACGCGACGTCCACCGGGGCGCCGCTGACGGTGTTGCTGTAATTCTGCTGCTCGGCCGTGTCGGTGGAGGCGTTGAAGTCGGCCAGGTCCGCGACCGCCTGCTCGTGTGCCTGCTGGAGGGTGGTGAGGTCCTCCGAGCGCAGCGTCCCCTGCGGGGAGCGGAGCGCCGCGTACAGGAGGGCGCGCTGCACCGACACCTGGTTCTCGTTCCGCAGCAGGGCGCCTAGCGTGGTGACGCTGCCCTGCAGGCTGGCGTCGTTGGCGCCGGTGCCGATGGCGGCGCTGAACGTGTTAGCGGGCATGATGAGGTTGCCGCTGTAGACCCGGACGATCTGCGACGCGGGGAACTGCGAGTCGGTGACGCCCTTGCGGACGTTCGTCAGGTCGTTGACGCTCGCCAGGACCGCGTTGAGGTCCTGCACGGTGCCCGGCTGGTACCCGGCGCCCGGGGTGACGCCCGAGGAGTCGTTGACGACGGCGCTGGCGGCGCTGTTGGTGACGTTCTGCGCCTGCTTCAGGTCGCCCGCGAGGCCGCCGTTGTTCGGCCGGGTCGCCGCGAAGGCGGCGGACACGTTGAGCTCGTCCTCCAGCGACTGGCTGAGCTGGACCACGTCGGCGTTGAGCTGCGCGAGGTGCTGGACCCGCCCGGTCGCCTGCCAGTTGTTGACGTCCGCGTTGATCGTCAGCGCGCCGAGCACGGCCGCGGTCAGGCTCGGGACCGCGATGATGGCGGCCAGCCGCCAGCGGACACGCCAGTTGACCAAGGCGAACCGTGACCGGGACGCACCGGACCGCCTCGGGTGCGGGTGAGTGGCCCGGACCATGCTGGCCGGCGGCGGCGCACCTGGAGGGCTCTGGGTCGCGGCGCCCGGCTGTCCCCCGGGCTGTCCCTCGGCCGTGGCCTGGGCGATGGCGGCTTGCGGGCCCGTGACTCCCGCGTCCCGTCTGCCAGACGCGCCCGGACCGTCGCCCGCAGCGCCTCCTCCCGCTAGAAGCCCTGGACCTCCCCCGTCGGCTTGCCCTCCGTTGACGGCCCCGGTCGCACCAGTCGCCTCCCCGGGATTCGCCACCGATCGTCTACGCACTACGTTCGCACCTCGCATCGGCAAGCCTGGCCAGCACGCATGCAGGACTGTGACGGCACGAGCCGCTCAACATACGCACCCCTCTTTCCCTCCGCAGCGATCCCCGCTGCTCGGGCCACAGGGCGGCCAAGGCCACACTCTCGCGTTACAAAACGGGTAAGGACATATAATCATCTTCTGGGTGGCCGCCACGGGGCATTCGCTAGTAAACCGACGAGATCTTCCCGCAGCAGGTTACCGTGATGCCTCACCAGGTCATGATCGAGTGCGCCATGTCGGTATTGGGTGACTGAAGAGTAACTCTTCGTATATCGTCGCGCTTCACCCCCTCCAGGCGGGTGAATAGCGCAGGAGACCAGGCAAACAGCCCGGTCGTAAGGGACACAACGATGGCGGCAGGCCCGTGCGCCCGCCCGAGCCCGGGGACAGCGGGCCTTCCGGGCCCGCCGAAGGCCCGCGCGGGCTAACCGCCCGCTAATCAACCTATAATGAGGATAATTACGCGGCTATTATTAACTCATTAGGATTACCCTTAATAGTGCCCCGGCTACCCAGAATGACTACCCGCCGGGCTGGCCGGGACCGAGTCCGAGTTCCCTGGCGATGAGCATCCGCTGCACCTCCGAGGTCCCCTCACCGATCTCGAGCACCTTCGCGTCGCGGTAGAAGCGACCGACCGGGGACTCGTTCATGAAGCCGTAGCCGCCGAACACCTGGGTGGCGGCCCGCGCGTTGTCCATCGCCGCGTTCGAGGCGGTCAGCTTGGCGATCGCGGACTCCTTCTTGACCGGCTGCCCGGCCACCAGGCGGGCCGCGGCGTCGTACCAGGCCAGCCGGGCCGTGTGGACCCGCGCCTCCATGTCGGCGACGGTGAACTGGATCGCTTGGTGCTCCCCAAGGCGGCGGCCGAACGCCTCGCGCTGCCCGGCGTACCTGACGCACTCGTCCACGCAGCCCTGGGCCAGGCCGGTGGCCAGCGCAGCGATCGCCACCCGGCCCTCGTCCAGGATCTGCAGGAACTGGGCGTAGCCCCGGCCGCGCTCGCCGAGCAGGTTCTCGGCCGGCACCCGGCAGCCAGTGAAGGAGAGCTCGCGGGTATCCGAGGCACACCAGCCGACCTTGGAGTACTCCGGACCGGGGACAAATCCGGCCGTCCCGTTAGGAATGATGATCGACGAGATCTCCTTACGGCCGTTCTCGTCGCGGCCGGTGATGGCCAGCACGGTCACCAGTGAGGTGATGGAGGTGCCCGAGTTGGTGATGAAGGCCTTGCCGCCGTCCACCACCCACTCCCCCTCCCCCTCCTCGAGCCGGCCCTCCTCGAGCCGGCCCTCCTCGAGCCGGGCGGTGGTGCGCATGCCGCCGGGGATATCGGAGCCGCCGCCGGCTTCGGTCAGGCCGAACGCGGCCAGTCGCTCCCCCGCGCACAGTTCTGGCAGCCACCGGCGGCGCTGCGCCTCGGTGCCGAACCGGTAGATGGGCATCGCGCCGAGCGACACCCCGGCCTCCAGGGTTATCGCGACCGAGGAATCCACCCGGGCCAGTTCCTCCAGGGCCAGGCAGAGGGCGAAGTAGTCGCCGCCCATGCCGCCGTATTCCTCGGCGAACGGCAGCCCGAACAGGCCGAGCTTGCCCATCTTGGCCACGATGTCGTAGGGGAACTCGCCGCGTTGGTAGTAACCGCCGATGACCGGCGCGACGACGTCGCGGGCGAACTGGGCAACGGAGTCCCGCAGGTCCTGCTGCTCCGGCGCGAGCTGGTAACTGACCATAAGGACACCTTCGCACAGTGCCAGCGGGGTCTGGGGATGGAGTCCCCCCAGGATCGGGGGGTCTGGGGGGTCGTCCCCCCGACTAGCATCTCCCGCTGCGAATCGCCCGCGCGCGGCGGTAGTCTAACGGGGGTTGACTACCCAAACATGAGAGCGAGAACATGGCCAGCCTGAGCTGCCCCGATTGCGGCGTCAAGGTCCAGCCGGAGGATCTGATCTGCTTCCGGTGCGGCGCGAACCTGCCGCACCACCCCGGACCAGACGACGACGTGCTGACGCCGACCATCTCGCAGCGCTTCATCGCCGCCGGGTCCGACCCCGCAGCCTTCTGCCCGAACTGCGGCACGGCCGTCACCGACGCGGCCGATGTGGTCTGCGCCACCTGCGGGGATCCGCTGCCGACCGGCCGGCGCCGCCGAATCTCGCCGGTCGTCATGAGGATCACCTTCCCCACCGGCAACGTGGACATCCCGGCCGGAACGTCGGTGCTGCTCGGACGGGACCCGGCCGAGTCGCTGGTGGCCGCGGCCTTCGCCCAGTTCGATAACGTGTCGCGGCGCCACGCCACCGTCCAGGTGGACGACGCCGGGCACGCCACGATCAGGGACGAGGGCTCGACCAACGGCACGTACGTCAACGACGACCGGGTGCTGCCCGGCGCGGAGGTCCGGCTAGTCGACGGGGACCGGGTGCGGCTGGCCGCGGACGTGACCGGCAGCGTGTCGCTCCCGCAGGCCGAACCCGACCCCTCCGGCCTCAGCCGCAACGGCGTGCGCTGAACAGTTAACGCGGGGCCGCGCGGGGGCGAAGCGGAGGCTACCTCCCGATTACGTATGATCATCCTGAGAATCCTTTCGGGTGATCGGTTGACGATTCGGGGGCTCGGTCGTGCCGCATCTGATGCTCTCCTGGCAATACGCACTGGCGGCCGCCGGCGGCCTTATCATCGCCGCGGCGGCGATCAGGGCGGGCCGCCTGGTGAGGCGCCCTGCCGGTCGCTGGGCCGCCTGGGCGTTGTGGGGCGGCGTGGCCTGGGAAAGCGCGCTGTTGTTCGGGCTGTACGCGCTGTGGCAGTTCGCCGGGTCGTTCACGGTGATGAGCGCGTCCGGGGCGCTGCCCAGGGCGCGCTGGCTGTGGGACGCCGAGCGGGTGCTCTACCTGCCCAGCGAGACGGCTTTGCAGCGACCCTTCCTGCCCCATCCGGTGCTGGTCCAGACGTTCAACCTGTACTACGACATCCTGCACTTCCCGCTGCTCGGCGCCTGCCTGATCTGGCTCTACGCCCGGCACCGGGAGTCCTATCCGCGGGTCCGGACCACGGTGGCCCTGTTCACCGGGATCAGCCTGCTGATCCAGCTGATCCCGGTGGCGCCGCCGCGGCTGCTGCCCGCTACCGGCATGGTCGACACCGCGGTGCGCTACGGCCAGTCGGTGTACTCCTGGCACGGCGGCCTCGACGCGGACGAGTTCTCGGCCATGCCCTCGGTGCACGTCGGGTGGGCGCTGATCGTGGCCATCGCGGTCATCACGGTGTCGCGAAGCCGGTGGCGCTGGCTGGCCGCGGCGTACCCGGTGCTCACGCTGCTCGCCGTCGTGGTGACAGCCAATCATTTCTGGCTCGACGGAATTGCCGCCGGGCTGCTCGTGGCCTTGGTCTTGGTGGTGCAGCGAACGGCGCGAGGGCTACGTTCTGGTAAATCTTCAGAAGGACCCCAGGTCAAGCCTGTGCGTGGGGAAATGTCCATGCGATCATGACGCCATGGCGGCCACAGAGAAAACGGTTTCCGGAACCGCGCCCGGCCTGCGTCGCGACGCGATCGGCCTGCGTGAGGTGCTGTTCCAGTCGATCACTGACATGGCACCTGGCGCCGCCATCGCGGCCTCGATCCCGGCCGGCGCCGCGCTGGCCGGCGGGTCGCTCCCGCTGTCGGTCGTCTTCGCCCTGGTGGCGTGCCTGCTCTGCGCCTGGTGCATAGGCCTGCTGGCGCGGGAGATGCCCGCCGCGGGATCGCTGGCCACTTATGCGGCCCGCGGCCTGCACCCGGGTGCGGGCTTCCTGGTCGCCTGGGGCTACGTCCTGGTCGGCTGGCTGATCCCGCCGCTGGTGCTGCTGCAGCTCGGGTTCACCACGGCGTCCACGATCAACTCCGAGTTCCACGGGTACCCGGCCAACCTGTGGTGGCCGTGGTCACTGGCCGGCGCGGTGATCGTGCTCGCCGCCGGTTACTTCGGCGTCCGGACCTCGGCCAGGTTCGGCACCATCCTCGGGATTTCCGAGATCGCGGTCTTCCTGGTGCTGGCCGTGTTCTTCCTGGTGCACGCGGGCGGCCACAACACCGGGCAGGTCTTCACCACGCACTACTCCCCCACCGGGCTGACCGGCGTGATCGGCGGCTCGGTGTTCACGCTGCTGGCGTTCGGCGGCTTCGAGGGCGCCGCGCCGCTGGCCGAGGAGGCCAGGGACCCGCGGCGCACCATCAGGCGCGCCGTGCTACTGGCCACGCTGCTGATCGGCCTGCTCTACGTGTTCACCACCTACGCCGTTGACGTCGCCTACGGGCCGAAGGGCTTCACCGCCTTCGCCACGTTTACCGGCAACGCGTCCTGGGAGGGCCTCGCCCGCTCGCTTTACGGCCTGTTCTGGTTCTTCGTGTTCCTGGCCATCGTCAACTCCACCATCGCCAACGCCAACGCGGGCGTGAACGTGTCGAGCCGGACCGCGTACGCGATGGGGCGGATCGGGGCGTTCCCGCGCTTCCTCGCGATCGTCAGCCCGAGGCACCGG
>WNGP01002279.1_pt1 | contig 41994 bp, 40 predicted proteins | sample 5407671 | NCBI WGS metagenome assembly WNGP01 (sample SAMN13153381, study PRJNA577476) | soil metagenome | isolation source: 40 cm soil or saprolite under Garry oak tree replicate 2 | place: USA:California | collected 2016-06-15 | reverse complement strand
TGATGCAGGCCTCGTGCTGGCAACGTCCTGCCTTGCGCCAGGGGCTGCTGCAGGAAGTGCGGCAAGAACGCGTGCCCCCACGCCGCTTGCGTTTTCAAGCACGCGTCGTCAAGCGCACGCGGTCGCGCTACGAACGCAAGTGGTATGCTCATTTGCATGCTCCTTGTCTCAAAGAATCGTTTCTCGATCTGGTGGTTCTACGTATCTAAATGGTATTGGGGTGTCCCCACATTTTCCCCTTTTTCCAGGGGTGGGGAGGGGAAGAAAGCAACTTTCGAAAAGCCCTGGCTTACTATCTTTGAACCATGACAACTCTCGCACCAGATTGTATACTGACTTCTGTGAGGAAGCGGAGGAGAACCGGCGCAAACAGATCAAGCTCTTGAGAAAAGGAGAGTCGTTCATGAAAGCCATCGGATTGTATCGTTACCTTCCCATTGAAGATCCGGAAAGCCTGCTTGATATTGAAATTGAAAAACCCGTTCCTGGTGGACGAGATCTACTGGTGAACGTCAAAGCTATTTCAGTTAACCCTGTCGATGTCAAAGTTCGTGCTCCCAAAAATCAAGTGGAAACCTCGCCTCACATTCTTGGCTGGGATGTGGCAGGAGTGGTCGAGCAGGTTGGGCCTGATTGTACACTCTTTCAGCCCGGGGACGAAGTGTATTACGCGGGCAGCATTAACCGTTCCGGCGGCAATAGCGCGTTCCATCTCGTAGATGAACGAATTGTAGGACACAAGCCGCGGAGCCTGGATTTTGCGCAGTCGGCGGCACTGCCGTTGACAACGCTGACGGCCTGGGAGGGACTGTTTGATCGTCTGGAAGTCTCGCAAACCGCCAGTGAGAATCAAGGGAAGAGCATTGTAATTATTGGAGCGGCGGGAGGTGTAGGGTCGATTGCCACGCAGCTTGCTAAGCGCGCGGGCCTCGTGGTGATCGGAACCGCGTCGCGCCCGGAGTCTGCGCACTGGGCGCAAGAGCATGGCGCCAGCCATATCATTAATCACCATCAAGCCTTTGCTCCTCAGTTAAAGCAGATCGATTTTAAGAGGGTGGATTACATCTTCTGCCTGAACAGCACCGGTAAGCAATGGGATAACATGGTCGAGGTCATTGCTCCGCAGGGCAAAATTTGCTCCATTGTTGAGGCACATGGGCCACTCAACCTCAGCGCGTTGCAGCGCAAGAGTGCGACATTTGCCTGGGAGTGGATGTACACCAGGTCCGTATATCAAACGCCGGATATGATCGAGCAGCACAACATCCTGGACAGGGCAGCCGCATTGGTTGACGCCGGAGAAATACATACAACGCTCACCGAACGCTTAACGCCCATTACTGCTGCGAACCTGCGTCTGGCGCATGCAAAACTAGAATCAGGCAGTACCATAGGTAAGATCGTGTTGGAAAACTTCACCTGATGTAATACAGTTTTTCTTTTCACGAACCAGCAAGCCGTGCAATCACCGGAGCAAGCGCCTCCAGGTTCTTCTCAAAGACAGTGATGTAAGAAGTACCAAACTGCTCACGCCGGGCAAGCAAATTCTCGCAAATCTGGTCTACTGTGCCTATCAACACATAAGGGACTTGCAGTACCTGCTCTACAGACGCCCCCATATTGGGTGCCATGGCCGCGGCAATGAATTGGGCTACCTGCTCGCGATCTTCAGTAATCACCACTTCTGCGACGAGTATATTCAATTCCAGGTCATCGAACCGGTCACCTGCAGCCTGGCGAACCCATGCAAGCTTCTCCATGAGTGACTCAGGTGCAGCATCGGTCACATCCGTTCCGCTCCCATCTGCGCGAAAGATGGGCACGAAGCCTACAATTGTTGCTTCCCGAGCCGCGATCGAGAGCAAACGTTTGCCACCTCCACCAATAAGGATCGGTGGATAAGGACGCTGCACCGGCTTGGGGTGTCCCTCAAAATCGGTCACGGTGTAGTAATTTCCTGAGAAAGTAAGAGGCCCATCGGCAAACAGTCCTTTGATGATATGCACAGCTTCTTCCAATCTATTGACACGCACCCCTGCCGAATCAAACGGGATACCGGCCCGCTCGTACTCTGAACGCATCCAACCTGCCCCAAGCCCCAGTTCAAAACGTCCGCCAGAAAGTAGATCGAGCGTAGCTGCCTCCTTGGCGAGCATCACCGGCTGCCTGAAATCATTATCGAAAACAAGGCTGCCGATACGCAGTGTTTGTGTGGCTTCTGCCGCCGCCATTAAGGCTGCGACGGGCCCAAGTTGATCTCCCAAATGGTCCGGCATCAGTAGCGTCGAGTAGCCGAGTGACTCGACCTTGCGCGCCGTGGCTATCCACTCCTCTTTCGCGAAATGGCCGTTGCCTGCTCATCTATAGGGCTCCTTTCTTTCGCTCTCAGATTTCATCTCTGTCCAATCCTGCACTTTCATACCTCTGCCTGTAAGAATACCATGCCAGAGGCCTATCTTCCTAATTTTGGGGTGCAGGAGGCAAAGCCCCATAGGCGCGAACGTAAGGAGGTCAGGGCGACCGCCAGGGACAGTAACTTGCTTTTCTACGTTTGCGACAAAGTTGCGACAATTACACGATTAGCCTGCGACATATCCCTGCTACATTTTGACATGTAAAAGCTATTTCCCAGCATCATCAAAAAAGTTGTCAACACTCTTGAGGTGAAAAGTTATGAATCAACTTTCAATTTTCCTTGGTTCTTTGCGCTACGAGTTTCGCATGCAGATACGTCGTCGCCCTCTCTGGATCACCTTCATCGTGCTAGGACTTTTTTTCACACAATTTCACATCTGGAACACTCCCCGGATTAGAACAGCCGCCGACATGGTCATCTTCTGGACGGGCGTTGTGCAGACTTACCTCGCTGTTGCTGTAGGCGTACTGCTGGCTGATCGCCTGGTACGAGACCGGCGTACCAAAGTTGAGGAACTATTCAATGCCCTACCAAGTACCCTCAGTGCAAGAATACTCGGTAAATACCTTGGTTGCACCCTCGCAACCCTCGTCCCAATGTTTACCGTCTACACTCATGGTTCGGTCATTTTCAGGTTGGTTTTGAAAATTCAGCACAGAGCTGGTCATACAGCTCCGGCGACAAGTCCAAGAGTGTTAAGAGGCGCTGTTGCAACTCCGACAGTGGTGTGACATGGCGGTGAAGCTCTTGCCCAATCGTTACCAAGGACAAGTGAATATTCTGAAAAGCCCCCAACAGGGCTTCAGCCGTAGGACGATTGGTGGTTCTTTTCGGATTACCGGCATACAATCCTGCCACCGTTGCTTTGCTGTCAACCAGACGCTGGCGGCAGCTCCACTCCAGCAGGGTCAAGATGCGCAAGCCAATCGACAGCAAGCGGATAAGGCCGGTCGCGCGCTGGTCACTTTGCAGATACATGGGTGTCAACGACAACGGTTTGCCCTTCAAGCGTCCGAACCCACGCTCCACCAGATATTCTTCGCGGTACGCCAAGACTGCTTGCTCAAGCGGCAGCAGCTCTTGGGCTTGATTAGTCGCATAGACACGCCAGCCCAACCTGCGTATGGCTTCTTCCACGGCGTGTGCATCCACCGCCGTGTACAGGCGCACGCCTCGTTCGACCCGTACCGCAGCAGGCCGGTTCCCATAGGCACGCACCCAGCGTTCTTCCACCTGTTCTTCGATCGTGACCTTCAGCAATCCTTCGACCCGATGCTGTTTGAGGAGGGCTTGGGCGGCCTGCTGCAACGATGGGCTGTCGTCGTAGCGTTTTTTGCCCTGTTTGTGCTCATTCAGGTGATCCAATTCAGCTTGCGCCTTGACCAAACGGGCGTGCAGCGCTTCTGTCGCGGCTTTGGCGAGCTGTATGGACCGCATGATCAGATGCCTCTCGATCCAGGTGATGGTCTTTCCTTTCACTTCGGCGCTCAGAGTGACCGTCTGTTCGTAGCCTTCAGCCATCAGCTCAGGCTGACTTGCTTCCCGTTCACGCGTCACCATCGTCAAGGGTTGTGTGCCTGCCCAGACTGGCTGCAAATACCCATCCAAGACGGCATCTGGCATCTGCTTGTTGGACAATGGGCACAGATAGCAGTCCTGCTTGGCCTGCACAAACGCGCGCGTTTCCAACGCCGCCATCTTGCAATCGCCCACATAGAGCAATCCATGCTCGTTGAGGCTTTGGCTGACTTGCTCAATTGCTGGAATATACAGCGGATCGTCAGCGCTTTCCCCCGACACGACTTGCGTCGCCACCGGCAAGCCCAACGGATCCAAGGCCGACAGCATCACCTTGAGTTGTGGCAGGTCGGGGCGGTGGTCTTTGCTGTATCCCAATTGGAACAGCCCCTCCTCGCTCACCGTCCAATACCCGCTCGCTGTCGTGCTATCGACCCGCACGCGTGTGGGCTTCAGGTTGTACACCCGCACGATCTGCCGGGTCAAGGCTGCTTCGAATTGCTGCCACTTCTGGTCATCGCTCAAGGCATCCAGCACAATGCTCAATCGATCATCACTCCATTCCCGATCGCGAACTGTCTGCCCGCTGCTTCTGTGCAGCGTTTGGATGCGATTGGCAACCCAAGGTTGTACCTGATTCATCCTGTGATCGCCCTCCGACAAAATGTGCGTCAGCCAGATCGTTGTCGTCCAGCCCAGGCTCGGTCCCTCCCAGTTGCCATGAGGCTGAAAGTAGTTATCCACCAACTCTGGTACACCCATTTTGTCGCTCTGCGCCAACAAGACCGGAATATCGTCCACTCGTTCTGTCGTCATGGTAAGCTTTTCTGTCATGCAGGTAGCTTATCGCAATTTCAAAATGTTGTCACTATTTGGCCGAACCATGAGGTCTACAGTCTCGGCGTAGGCTACATTGTTTACCACCAGCAGGACATACAGATCCTCCCACTTGCACTGGTCACCTTTGCCGCAATTGCGCTCCCCGGCATCCTGTTCGTCGCAGCATTCTCGCTTGCCTGCCCGGTCATACTCTGGGTGCCGCTCTACCAGTTCCTCTTCATTGGCTACTGGTTCTGGGGAAACCTGCTTCCCCCTGTAGGTATTCCCACACTTTCCGGCACCATCCTCACACCCGTTGGAGGCTACATGTGTACAGGCTTTTTCAATCCCGCAGGACGCGAAGGCGTCTGCTCTCCGGGTATCCAGGGCGCAACAGCCATCCAGGGCATCGAAAGTATGCTGCTTTTATTAAGCATGGCCATCCTCGTCATGTTTGCCGTATGGGCATACTTGAAATGGCAACAGGCGCGGCAATGAGCCGGAAATACATAACAGTTACAGCCCATCATCAGAAAGGAAACGAAGAGGAAGGTTTCATCCACTTGCGTGAGCCCTTGTAAGATTTGTCTTCACATTTGTGTATGTTGAAGTAGCTGCCTGCGGCGCAGCGGCAGCTACTTCAACATACACAAGTAAAAAATAAGCGAGGCCCGCTTGCGGGCCGAGGAGTGTGCCAGCATCCAAAAATATTCAACTATGTTACATATCAACCGTATAATCATGTAAACGAAACCTTAATAGGACCGTTTCAATGACAACCATTTTGCTGGTCGAAGATACACACGACCTGGCGCAGGTAATCATACGAGAGCTCGAGGCAAGCAGCTATCACGTCCTGCATGCAAGCGACGGCCAGGCTGCTCTACAGTTATACGCCAGGGAGCAGCCCGCGCTGGTAGTCTTGGATTGGATGCTCCCCGGGCTCGATGGCTTAGAAGTGCTGCACCGGCTGCGGCAGTCTGCCCCCACGCCTGTGTTAATGCTGACGGCGCGCGGCGAAGAAACGGATCGCGTGCTTGGCCTCGAACTGGGAGCAGATGACTATCTCACCAAGCCTTTCAGCATGCGTGAATTTGTCGCACGGGTGCGAGCGTTACTGCGGCGTGCCGAACTGGTGCAACAAATACTCGCTGCAGATCACAGTGGCGCAGGTGGAGCGCTCAAACATGGCCTCTTGTATCTCGATCACCAGGTGAGCCTGGTGACGTTCGATAGCAAGCCACTTGATCTAAGCCCCACTGAGTTTGCGCTGCTTCACTTATTCTTGCGCAGCCCTGGACGTGCCTTCAGCCGTACGTACCTGCTCGATACGCTTTGGGGTGAGAGCTACGTCGGTGGTGATCGCTCAGTCGATAATACCGTCCTGCGCTTGCGCAAAAAGCTGGGCCCATCAGGTGAGGATATCGAGACAGTCTGGGGTGTTGGCTACCGGCTGCGACTCGAAAGAGGATGATCATGCGCATTCGCCACCTGCTGCTTGACGCTCCTGCACTGCGTGCTCTGCTTGAAGCTCTGCTCGTAGGGGTATTATTGTGGCTCAGCCTGTTGCTATTCCATCGCTACCTTTCTCCTATCACCCTGCAACTGATCTACAGTTTGTTGATCGGTCCAGTCTGTATGCTCCTCTATATCCTGCGCCTGCGTTTACCCGCGAATTTTTTACACAGAGAGAGCATCTTAGATGCTGCTATCGCTTTCATATTTAGTCTCGTGCTGAGTTGTGCGGAACTGGCATTTATCTTACTGTTACAGCGGAGCGGGACTTTCATCCCTTACTGGAGAGATGGCTACAGGATTTTTTTGTGGGCTATCATCCCGCTAGTGGTCGGCTTTTCCACCTTTGTCTTCTTCCGTGGCGCGCTGCGCTCGCTGCTATTTTGGAATAGGCTCCGGCGCAAGCAGCTTCTCTGGTCGCTTACGCATGCCCACGTCGTGCTCGTTGCATTAGGGGCAGGACTGCTAATCCTGCTGGTGGAGGCTTTGCTGTTGCGCACTTCGCGCAATTTCTCCCTGATTTTGCCGGCGACACTTGGCCTTGTTGTTATTAGCGTGATTGCTCTCCTGGCGGTAGTTCCGATATCCGCGCTGTTCTCTTACCTGGTTATCCGCCACACTACCAACCGCATACAGGCGCTTGCTGCTGCCACAAGTGCATTACGCAACGGCAACTATGCGGTACGTGTTCCGGTAGCGGGCGAAGATGAAGTTGCTCAACTCCAGGCCGACTTCAATGCCATGGCTGCCAGTCTTGAACGAGCAATGCGTGACCTCCAACAAGAGCGCGATAGAGTCGCGGGACTGCTTCAGGCGCGTCGTGAACTGGTCGCCGGTGTATCTCACGAGCTGCGCACGCCCGTTGCCACTCTCCGCAGCTATCTTGAAACATCAATCATGCACTGGAACGGCAATCCACCGCCAACACTCCGCCAGGATTTGCAGGTGATGGAAGATGAAGTGATAAGCCTCCAGGCGCTTATCGAAGACCTCTTCACCCTGTCACGTGCCGAGGTCGGCCGGCTCACTTTGCGCTGTGAACCTAACAATGTTGGTGAACTCATCCACCGAATTGTCAAAGCGCGAGCGCCTTTAGCCTGGCAGGCAAATAGAATAGAAGTTGTCGCGGAGGTGCCTTCTGCATTGCCGCCCGCGTTAGTAGATGCGAACCGCTTAGAGCAGGCACTGCAAAATCTGCTCCACAACGCTGTGCGGCACACCTCGCCTGGCGGCATCGTCGCAGTCGCAGTTGCGGCAGAGCCAGAAGCGCTCGTTCTGCATGTCAAGGATACCGGGGAAGGCATCGCACCGCAGGATTTGCCACGCATCTGGGAGCGCTTCTACCAGGCAAATAACGCAGGTAATGGTATAGGTACCGGCACAGGGCTGGGACTCGCACTCGTCAAAGAGTGGATCGAGGCCATGGGCGGAAGCGTAGCGGCCGAAAGCGTGCTGGGCGAAGGAAGTTGTTTCACCATCCGTTTGCCACAAGCTCTGTGACCAACTGATGTAGCAAATCAATTTATAATGTATATATTGATGTGTTTTGAATCAAAAAGAGTCATAGAATGAAAGGAACGGGTCTCCATGTCCCAATTGGAAAACGCTTCCCGCTCGCTCATAGAAGCCCATCAACTTGCCCGTCTGCAGCTTGGCTTCACACGCATACTTCCTCATAACCGCTTTTATGAAGAAAAACTGCTTACAGGTAGGCGCTCCATCATCATGGAAAACCTGGAAGATCTCTCACGCTTACCTTTCACAACCAAGCAAGAATTTGTAGCCGACCAGGAAGCGCAACCGCCGTTTGGCAGCAATCTGACCTATCCTCTGAGCGAATATATACGTCTGCACCAGACCTCAGGTACCACCGGGCGTCCCTTGATAGTGCTTGATACACAGGAAAGCTGGGATTGGTGGGCCGATTGCTGGGTAACTGTCTACCAGGGGGCAGGTGTTAGCCGTGACGATATCGTCTTTCTTGCCTTTAGTTTCGGCCCCTTTATTGGTTTCTGGGCGGCATATGAAGGAGCTAAGCGGATTGGTGCGCTTATCGTCCCTGGCGGTGGCATGGATTCCCTGCAGCGCTTGCGAGCTATCCAGGAGGTCGGTGCAACCGTCCTGGTATGTACACCAAGCTACGCCCTGCGTCTGGCAGAAGTGGCACAGGAACATGGTATGGATATGCGCTCGTCCGGTGTACGTGCGACCATCCATGCTGGTGAGCCTGGCGCATCTATTCCTGCCACCCGCGAGCGCATAGAACGCGCCTGGAATGCCCGTACCTATGACCATGCAGGCATGACAGAACTGGGCGCCTATGGCTATAGCTGCTCAGAGCAGCAAAGGCTGCATGTTAATGAAAGTGAGTTCGCCGCGGAAATTCTTGATCCTCGCAATCACCAGCCAGTAAGCGAAGGCCAGGTCGGTGAGTTAGTCCTTACCAACCTCGGCCGTTGGGGTAGCCCGGCTATCCGCTATCGCACCGGCGACCTCGTGCGTCATGGTGGCTATTCCTGTGGCTGTGGGCGCACTTTCCTGGCTCTCCCCGGCGGTGTGCTGGGACGCGCAGACGATATGCTCATTGTGCGTGGTGTCAACATCTATCCTTCAGCGTTGGCGAACATTCTCCACCGCTTTCCCGAAGTAACCGAATACCGGATAATCGTGACTAACGACGGTCCGATGGATGAGATTGCCTTGCAGGTCGAATGCCCTCCCCAGTTGGCGCCCATCATCTCGGAGGAATTGCATATCGCTCTCAATCTACGCATTCCCATAGAGGTCGTAGAGCGGGGAAACCTCCCTCGTTTTGAGTTAAAGGCCAGGCGTGTAGAAGACCGCCGCAAGAGATAAAGGTTTGATACAACCGATACAATCGATACAAATGATACAAACCTATCCTTATCTGCTGTTGCGAGCATCGCGCCAGCGCACCAGGTCTTCGACGGCATCATAATCCCAGGTTCCGCTCATGCCCAGAATAAAATGTGACGCGCCCGCGGCAACATAGTCATCACGCTGCACATCGCTGGCAAAACTGCGCGTGCTGCAGGCGCGTTCGATTTCGCGCGGGTTGCGGTTAAACTCGGCGCACCAATTATCCAGCACTCCCAGTTTGCGGGTAAACGTTGCAACATCGGCGAAAAAGTGGGTCATATTTGCGTGTTTCGCAGCAATACGCAGCGTCTTCCTCTCGCCGCCGCCGCCGATCAATATGGGAATCTGCCGCAGGGGCTTTGGCACGTCCACTTCCCAGCGGTGTTTGATGATTTCAAGCGACCGCTCCAGCGCGTCAAGGCGGCTGCCCGCAGTGCCAAATTCATACCCATATTCCCTATAATCACGCTCAAACCAACCCGCGCCCATGCCCAGGATGAGCCGTCCATTGCTGATATGATCAACCGTCTTTGCCATGTTGGAAAGAAGAGCAGGGTTGCGATAGGTATTGCAGGTGACAAGACAACCAACTTCCACCCGCTGTGTGCCGGCTGCCATGGCTGTCAGGAGGGTCCAGCCCTCGTAATGATTGCCCTGCGGGTCGCCGTTCAGGGGGAAGAAGTGATCCCAGTCCCAGAGCGTATCAACGCCCATCGACTCGAAGCGACGAACAGCTTCCATATATGATGAGTAGGTGGTATGTTGTGGTTGCATTTGTACGCCAACACGGATTCGACGTGTTGGGGATGATTGTGTCAAGTGCATTTTCCTTTCTACCGTTATAATAATTTAGTTACTTCTATATTGTAAGACAGTTTTCCCCATGTCGCAAGCATTAGGCTTCTAAGACAGGAGTTCACCCCAAATCTATCACTCCCTCTACTTGCTCTCCTTGTGGTAGCATATACAATATCTTTAACGTACTTCAATGCTTAAAAGAGGAAATACGAGATGCAATCTGATATCCTTTCTCACCCGGCTCCAGTGCGCTGGGGTGTACTCGGCGTCGCTGATATAGGCATCCGGCTCGTCATCCCTGCCATACTTAGTTCTCTAGATGAGCAATTAGTCGCTATCGCCAGCCGTAATCCCGAACGCGCAAAAGAGCGCTTGGCCCATATCCCTGATTTGCGCATCTATGGTGATTACGAGCGTCTTCTCAACGACCCTGAGATCGAGGCCGTTTACATTCCCTTGCCCAACAGCCTGCATGCGGAGTGGACCATTAGAGCATTAGAAGCGGGGAAACACGTCCTGTGTGAGAAGCCCTTAGCAGTCACCGCAAAGCAAGGCACCTCGATGGCTGAAGCGGCGCGGGCCAACGACAGGTTGCTCATGGAAGCCTTTATGTATCGTTTCCACCCCCAGACTATCTGGGCTTTGGAACAGGTACAGGCTGGCCGCATCGGGCCGGTCAAGTTAGTGCGCTCCTCATTTTCCTTCAATTTACTCCTGCCGCCGCGCCCGCATGATATTCGTTTGCAGGCGGCTTTAGCAGGCGGCTCGCTCATGGATGTTGGTTGCTACCCTGTAAATTTCTGTCGTGCTGTGTACGGTCATCCCCCCGTTGCCGTCGCTGCTCGCGTCCATGCTTCTTCTGCAGGTGAAGTAGAAACTTCAGCCAATGCCGTTCTCGATTTCGGCAATGGACGTTTCGGCCTGATCGATTCCAGCTTCGAACTTCCACTGCGCCAGGTAGCGGAGATTTTCGGAGAAGCCGGAACCATAACCATACCAGTACCTTTCACGCCAGGGCGTGCCGCGGCCGAAGTTGTGCTCACCTTGGAAGATCAGACAATTCACCAGCGCGTCGCCCCCGTCGATCATTACCGGCTTGAGGTCGAACATTTCGGAGCATGTGTGCGTTCCGGCACTCAACCAGCTTTTAGCCTGGTAGAGACTATCGAGAACCTCGCAACCATGGAAGCCATCTACCAGTCCGCCGGATTCCTCTGGCCAATCGAATAAGATCCCGGTGCAGAAAAATATTAGGTGCTTCCTCCCGCCTGTGTTCACGCGGCGGGAGGAAGCACCCCCTTCTTTTCCCTGGTGGAAATTTATCGGCTGTTCTGCTTTTCTAATTTTTTCGATAAAACCACGCCCGTATTCAGACCGACCGTGTGCAATCCGCCAAAGAAGCGCGCATGTTCCATCTTAATACAGCGGTCCTGCACGAATGTCACCCCGGCCTCACGCGCTCGCGACCCTACCTGGTCGTTGCGAATACCCAGTTGCAGCCACAACACCCTGGCTCCAATCGCGATGGCTTCCTCCGCTATGGGTGGCACATTCCCTGCTTTACGAAATACATCTACAATCTCAATCGGTTCTCCCGCCTCTTTCGCCTCCGTCAACGAGGCATAGACGCGCTTGCCTAACAACGTCTGTCCAGCATAACGCGGGTTGACGGGGATGATGTCATAGCCCTCTGCCTGCAGGTAGATGGCGACAAAGTGGCTGGGGCGATACTGGTCGGCTGAAATGCCAACAATAGCGATGTGCCGGTATTGCTGCAATAACTTTAAGCGGTCGTACATATCGGGTATTTGATGATTCATAGTAGTCAATCCTGGAGTCCAGAGCTTATAAAAAATCGAGAGAAGCAGGACAACTCTCACCCGTAATCATACGTGAAATCCAAGGAAAAATCAAAACCCGGTTTCAGCTGCCCCTCCATAGAAGGGAGTGCAGAGGGCGCTAGCCCTTTGCCGGGGTTCGGGGTGACCCCGAAGCTCCCTTTTCCTGTTTCGTCGCCTCAGGCAGCATCAGTCGGATAACTGAACAGTTACATCCTACCTCAGTAAGGCGAAACTGCCATCAATTAGTATCCTGAATAGTACTTGTAGATAAGGCAGAATCTTATGGTCGATGTGATACCATGTACATACATGCTTATGGTGAAGTTAAGAGGAAACACAATATAGCACGAGAGGAACCCGCCATGCCAGAAATCGACAGCGATCATGTTTTTGGATTTGACACCCTATCTGTCCACTCCGGGCAGCGACCCGACCCGACTACGGGGGCCAGAGCCGTACCTATCTACCAGACCACTTCCTTTGTCTTTGACGATACCGATCACGCGGCGCACCTGTTTGCCCTGCAGCGCTTTGGCAATATCTACACACGCATAATGAACCCCACCACCGCCGCTTTTGAAGAGCGTATCGCTGCGCTCGAAGGCGGTACAGGGGCGCTCGCCACTGCGTCAGGCATGGCAGCCCAGATGGCAACAATGATGACATTGCTCCGCCCCGGTGACGAAATTGTCTCTTCCAGCAGCCTTTATGGAGGCACGCACACGCAGTTCGACCTGACCTTGCGTACCTGGGGTGTCAACACCATTTTTGTGGACAGTACCGATCCCGAAAATTATCGCAAAGCAATCACCCCGCGCACCCGAGCCCTCTATGGCGAGACGATTGGCAATCCACGCGGAGATGTACTCGATTTACGTGCCGTAGCAGACATTGCACATGAAGCGGGTATCCCCTTAATTGTGGACAACACCTTCGCCACGCCCTATCTCTGTCGTCCATTTGAGCATGGCACCGACATTATTGTGCACTCCGCGACGAAATTCATCGGCGGCCACGGCAACTCTATTGCAGGCGTGCTGGTCGAATCGGGCAAGTTCCCCTGGGACAACGGCAAGTTTCCCCATATCGTCGATCCCTCGCCCGGCTACCATGGTGTGAAGTTTTACGAAACGTTCGGGGATTTTGCCTTTGTAATGAAGGCCAGGTGTGAGACCGTGCGTGACACCGGCGCGTGCCTCAGCCCTTTTAACTCCTTTCTTTTGTTACAGGGGTTGGAAACCCTGTCGTTGCGCATGGAGCGTCACTGTCAAAACGCGCTGCGCGTAGCGCAGTTTCTACAGGAGCATCCAGCCGTGAGTTGGGTTAGCTACCCAGGGCTACCCGGCGATCCCTCCTATGAACTGGCTAAACGCTACCTGCCGCGCGGCGCAGGCTCCATCTTCACCTTCGGTGTCAAAGGAGGCTACGAGGCAGGCAAAACAGTAATCAACAACGTGCGTTTGTTCTCACACCTCGCCAATGTAGGTGACACGCGCAGCCTCATCATTCACCCTGCCAGCACAACCCACCAGCAGCTTTCCGAAGAAGACCTGTTGGCCGGTGGTGTAACGCCCGATCTCATCCGCCTCTCCATCGGCATTGAGAACATAGAGGACATCCTATGGGACCTGGACAAGGCGCTACATGCAACCATATAGCTTGCGTAGCTCCTCTCGAAGATTCAAGAGGTGCAGCAAATAAAGTTGTACACCAGATGTCTACGGCTCATAAGGCTCTTTTACTTTTACTTAAGAGGTATGACGACCATCTTGCTCTCTTGCACACTGGTCCAATGCATTGAGAATAAGCGGAATATCTTGCTCACTCGTTGACCAGTTGACAAATGCTGCGCGGATGGCAGGCTTTCCCCCGAAGAAGGTGGGTGTGAGCAAGACACGTCCGTCCTCCTTGAGCGCCTCCAGGAAGTGGTCGCGCTGCGCTGCATCCGCGCCCCGCAGAGCGAAACAGACGATATTAAGACGAACCGGCGCTAACAGTTCAAAGTACGGAGATGGCTCAAGGCCTTGAGCCATCTGCTGCGCCAGAGAGCAGCAGCGCGTGACCAGTTCCCGATACCCGGCCCTACCGTAGGCCATCAACGTCATCCAAGCTGGCAGAGCACGGAAACGCCGGGAATCTTCGGGAGTGCGATGCGACAGATCCGAGCCATCTCCCAGGTAGGCAGCGGTGACTTTGAACACCTGCTGATGTAAGCCGAGATGACGCGTAAAGACAAATCCTGAATCATAGGGCACATTGAGCCATTTGTGCCCATCGGAGATGATCGAATCGGCGGCATCCAGGCCACGCAGGAGATGGGCACAGGCGGGATCGCAGGCGGCAAACAGGCCAAAGGCACCATCAACATGCAGCCACGCTCCATACGTTTTGCACAGCCCGGCAAGCGCTTCCAGATCATCGAAATCGCCGGTATTCACTTCGCCCGCACTTGCCACGACGATAGCAGGAGTACCGTTCAGCGCCGACAGGCGCTTATCCAGCGCCTCTGGATCGACGGCCATCCTGCCTGGAAGACAGGGCAGAACTTCCATCGCCTGTCGTCCCATACCAAGCATCGACAAGGCCTTCAAGATACTGGCATGAGGCGACCCACCAAGCACAGGAATAGGTGGTACATTCCATAATCCTTGTTCGGAGACATCAATCCCAAGTCGCGCAACTGCCCACTGGCGCGCCGTCGCCAGTGCGACGAAATTGGCCTGCGTCGCCCCGCTGACAAAGGCTCCTTCAAAAGACTCAGGAAGGGTGAAGAGAGTGCGCAGCAACCCTAGTGTCTCGTGCTCAACCGTCGTGGCAATCGAGTCACCGTCGCTCCCCACATTTTGATCATACGATGAGACGAGCCAGTCTCCCGCCAGGGCAGCCGGAGTACTGCCACCCGTCACAAAGCCTAGATAACGGGGACCTGGAGATGCTGAAAGCAAGGTTTCATATTTTGCCCGGAATGCTGAGAGTGCCCTCTGAGCCCCTAAGCCTTCTTCCGGCAAGACATCGTGCGGAAGCGCTTGAGGGGTACGACCAGCAGGCCGTGTTGCAAGACTTTCCAGAAACTCAAGAGCAGCAGCATGAGTGGCTTCAAGAAGGGCACTTAGGTGTTGATGATCGTATTGTAAGCTCATAGAATCTTCTTCCTACTTTTTGTAAGTGCGCATCGAACGTCATTACCATTCACTATACAAAAGAGGAGGGAGAAAAGGTAGAGCCATGAAGCCAGTGCAGGCAGAGCCAAATCTCCTCATCAAGAGAGATTTGTGCTTGTTAGCCTGTTCGAAGCACAGAAACTACGACCCGATCTGCGTTTTGAGATTTGCCTAAAAACACTGCTGGATCGAATGAATCGCTATTGCTGTCAAAGCATAGTTTGAGACGGTTTGGCTGGAAATGCGGCTCACTGATGCAGGGTCAGGGCTGTCTATATGCTTGACACCTTTTCCAAAGGTGATCGAAGTTGGCCGAGGGAGCCAGGTACCACTCGTTAGGATCGAGTTCCAGAGGAGCAATCGTGCGTGCTGGTAGACCACCGGTAGCCACACGTTCGCTGAAAGCGCGCATCGCTTCACCTGAGGGCTTAACTGTACCGTCATAGCGCGTCAGGCCGAAAAATCGCTTGTGTTCATGCGTATCAAAAGGCGGCTTCTCCCACAGCACTAGGTGGTAGTCCGAGAACATCCAACTGAACGCGCCAAGTGCGCCACACCGCACCAGCTTCTCCAGTACCTCCTGGTAGTATTCAGCGCCAGCTGCGTCATCCGCGAAGTATTGTCGGCTCTCAAATGCACCGCGCCGTATTACTTTATGTTCAGAAATATCGCCTTTTTCTGAGCTGGCATACCCAAATTCTTCAAACAGTACACGTTTGCCCCTCATCGAGGCTTGACAAACCATTCTCTCTTGATTATCCTGTTCTTAGAGAAGAACAAAAAGTTCACTATAGTGAACCCACTCGCAAGGCAAGATAAGCGCGTATAATATACGGGAGGGGCCAATTTGAGATTGGTAAGCGAAAGGAGGTCAGCATGCGTCAACTGATTACGTTGTACGTAAATGACGAGCGCCGTGAAGTAGCGGTTTTGCCGCATCATACGCTCCTCGAGGTGCTGCGTGAAGATATGGGCTTGATTGGCACCAAGCATGGCTGTGAACTGGGGGAGTGCGGCGCCTGTACCGTGCTGCTCGATGGTATGCCGGTGCTTTCTTGCCTCACACTGCCGCTAGAAGTACAGGAAAGCGCAATCACTACCATCGAGGGCCTGGAGCAGAACGGCAAGTTGCATCCCTTGCAGGAAACGTTCGCTGAACTGGGCGCAGCGCAATGTGGCTACTGCACACCGGGTATGCTGCTTTCCGGCGTTGCCTTGTTGCAAGCACATCCTCATCCCACCCGCGAGCAGATGAAGGAATATCTCGCCGGGAACCTCTGCCGTTGTACCGGATACACGAAAATCTATGAAGCCGTTGAAGCTGCTGCTCAACGCATGTCCGGCGCAGATGCACAGGCGGTTCATCCTGAAGTGGAGGAATATCATGGCTAAACCAGCGCAAGATCAACAACAGAAACAGCATGCATATAAGGTTATTGGTACGCCCCGCCCTAAAGTCGATGCCTATGCCAAAGTAACCGGCCGGGCATTGTACGCCGATGATATTATGCTTCCACGCATGCTCTTTGGACGGCTACTGCGTTCGCCGCACGCACATGCCCGTATTCTTTCCATTGATACCAGCCGTGCATTGGCGCTGCCAGGCGTGCTTGCCGTCATTACCGGCGCAGACCTCCCACAGAAATATGGTATTCTCCCCTCCAGCCAGGACGAGTACGCCCTCGCTATCGACAAAGTGCGCTATGTAGGCGACCCCGTGGCCGCCGTTGCTGCACTCGACCCTGACATCCTCGATGAAGCGATCAAGCTCATCGATGTGGAGTACGAGATCTTGCCCGCGATCATGAGTATCGATGAAGCGCTGGCACATCCCGAAGTCAAGATCAACGACGAAGCGCGTATCGGCAACATTCACAAGGCGGTCTCCTACGAATTTGGCGAGGTCGATGCCGCTTTTGCCGCGGCAGATTACATTCGCGAAGATTGGTTCTACTACGAAGGCAATAATCATGCCCCCATCGAAGCGCATGCCTGTGTTGCTCAATGGGAACCAAATCCCAGCGACCCCGTCGGCGGTAAACTGACGCTCTGGTCTTCTACCCAGACACCCCATTATGTGCACCGCGAGTTGAGCAAGGTGCTGGGCATACCACAGTCACATATCCGGGTCATAGCTCCCAATGTTGGTGGTGGGTTTGGTGGCAAAAGTGACCCATTTTCGCATGAAATCTGCGCCTCTGAGTTGTCTCGCCGCGCACTTCCGCTCCTTCCTCGATGGCGGCGCGTATGGCTCGTACGGCATCGCTACAACCTACTACACCGGCGCCTTGCAGACCGTGACCTACAAACTGCCCTGCTACAAGTTTGAGGGCATGCGTCTTTTTACCAACAAGCCGCCGTGTGGCCCAAAGCGTGGTCATGGCACGACGCAGCCGCGTTATGCCGTAGAGGCGCATCTCGACAAGATTGCGCACGATCTCGGCATCGACCCCGTTGAACTGCGTCGTCGTAACTTGATTGAGCCGTATACCTACACCGTTAATGGCCTGCGTATCACCAGTTGTGCGCTTGGTGAGTGTCTCGATCAAGTCGTCGAACGCTCCGGCTGGCATGAATTTCATGCTAACAAATCAGCCGCATCAGCAAATCTTCACGCGTCAAATGGAAATTCACAGCAGCGGCCAACGATTAAGCGTGGCCTGGGATTGGCTGCCTCGGCATACATCTGTGGCGCGGGTAAGCCGATCTACTGGAACGACCTGCCTCACTCTGCTGTGCAGATCAGACTCGACCGTGGAGGTGGCGTTACCGTCTATTGTGGCGCTACCGATATAGGGCAAGGTTCAACATCTATTCTTGCCTATATCGTTGCAGAAGAGCTGGGTATCCAGCCCGAGCGCATTCACCTCGAAACCGCCGATACGACACTCACTCCGGTCGATCTCGGCTCCTATTCCAGTCGTGTCACTTTCATGGCAGGTAATGCTGCCATCGCTGCCGCTCGCAAATTAAAAGAACAGCTCTTCGAGGTCGCATCCGAACGCCTGCAAGTGCCTCTCGAACGATTACAGGCTGCCAATGATGTAATCTATGACGAACATGACCCGGGTGTAGTGTTGCCCTTTGAACATGCTGTGCAATTTGCCGAAGCTCGTTTTGGCGCCCTGGTTGCCGCTGGTTCATACGCTCCGCCTGAAGGTATCCATGGTGATTACAAAGGCGCTGGTGTTGGCCCTTCGCCTGCCTATTCCTACTCGACTTGCGTGGCACAGGTAGCCGTCGACGAAGAAACGGGCGAGCTAGTGGTTGAAAAGCTCTGGCTTGCGCACGACGTAGGACAGTCTATCAATCCCTTACTGGTAGCTGGCCAGGTCGAGGGTGGTGCCTACATGGGCTGTGGCGAAGCCGTCATGGAACAGCAAATTTTCCGCAAGGGGCGCCACAAAATACCGTCCTTGCTGGACTATAAACTGGCCACAACGCTGGATACTCCAGAGATCGAAACCATCCTCGTCGAGATTCCCGACCGCGAGGGACCCTTTGGTGGGAAGGAAGCAGGCCAGGGACCTCTGAACCCGGTTATCCCGGCCATTGCCAACGCGGTCTACGATGCCGTAGGTGTGCGCATCGACGAGGTGCCGATTACCTCTGACAAGGTGTTCAGAGCTCTGAAAAACCTGGCCCAAGGCAAGGGAGCGGAACTCCAACCCATGCCCACTGAAGCTCCCTCTCCCTGGCCAACTCGCCTCATCACCTGGCAAAGTAACGGCAGCCAGGTCGCCGATCAGAGCAAGACAAACCAGGTTCCTGTACAAGAAGGAGTTTTCTGATGCTGCGACTGCCACCATTTCGCTACCTTGCCCCCCGCTATCTCGATGAGGCCGCGCAGCTGCTGGTTCAGGAGGGCGATCAAGCCATGCTGGTCGCTGGGGGTACCGACCTCTACCCTAACATGAAACGTCGCCAGTTTACCCCGCCTGTGCTAATTGGCTTGCGCGGCATTCCAGAGTTAAAAAGCATCAGTGGCTCGTCTGATCAGGGTATGCGCATCGGGGCTGGCGTGACTCTTTCCAGGCTTGCTGAACATCCAGTGCTGCTTGCGCATTATCCTGCGCTGGCTACCGCTGCCGGCTCAGTCTCGACACCGCAGCTGCGTAACGCCGGCACAATCGGCGGCAATCTGCTGCTCGACACGCGCTGCAACTACTACAACCAAACCGAGTTCTGGCGCCGCTCAATCGGCTACTGCATGAAGAAGGATGGCGATGTTTGCCTCGTGGCTCCCGGCAGTCCTCGTTGCTGGGCCATCTCCTCGGCAGATACCGCCCCGGTACTGGTCAGCCTCGGCGCATCCGCGCGTCTCGTAAGTGCGCGAGGTGAGCGCGTTATACCAGTACATGAACTGTTTCGCGACGACGGTATGCATCCCTATACCATAGCCGCGGACGAGATACTCAGCGAGGTCATCCTCCCGCCTGCCGCTGGCTGGCAAAGCGTCTATTTGAAACTGCGTCGTCGCGGCTCCTTCGACTTTCCCATTCTCGGTGTTGCGGTGGCACTGCTCACCGCCCCTGATGGCTCAGTGGCCGGTGCACGCATCACGCTTGGCGCTGTCGCCTCTCATCCCGTGGAGGCAAGAGACGCCGCGGCCTTGTTAACCGGTAATCAGCTCACTCCGGATGCGATCAACGCGGCCGCTGCCACTGCCGCCAAACGTGCCAAGCCTTTGGACAACGCCGATCTGTCCATGAACTATCGCAAGCAGTTGGCCACCATCTACGTTCGCCGCGCGCTCGATCATTTTCTGCATGACCAATCTCGCCTGCCAGCATAACCTGTGCGAGCATGCGCCTCTACCCTACTGATACTGTAGGATAGAGGCACTCTATAACCTGATATTCTTCTTTGATTAGCAAGCCCAGGTGATCGTGTGTGTATTGATAGGTCCTTGGAAAAAGAATAATCCCGGTGTGCAGGCATTAAATGGCACGGTGATCGTCACCAGCACGCTCTGACCTGGAGCAAGCACCCCACCGGATGGACTGAATAAAATATGCCCTGGCACGTTCGTGAATGCAGACCAGTGCAGGTTACTCTGGGCATCCGGCCTGGAAAGCACTCTTGCGAAGCAGACGAATGTCCCGTTTTTATTACAGTCCAGGTGCCCCACGATACTCATCGATAGTGGACGCAGATCAAGTATCGACGGTGCTGCTGCAGCAGGTGGAGGTGTGGTCGGCTGCGGTGCTGCTGTAGGTTTCGGCGAAGGTAGAGGTGTCCGCAGCGGTGTTGGTGTTATCGTTGGAACCGGTGCTAGCGTAGGAGCTGGCGTTGGAATCACCGGTCCAGCTTGTCCCTGGGCTACTGAACCGCAGGAAGCGAGAATACCGACTACAATAGCTGTACAGAGAACTACGATAACCTCATTCGTGCGCCCCTCTGAGTGAAATCGTGTGAAACGCGCAACCAACTCGCGCAATCTGAGATGTAACATATCAATCCTTTCGGGTAGAAAGACACTTCCTGCCGGTTTTCCATGCTAGCATGGTCTTCATAAGCTAGATACGTCTGGGGTTACTCAGAGCATATGTGTTGATACAAACCTCTGCTATCAGGAGAAAATTCAGGAGTGACAGATCTACCCCAGCTTGCTGAATTTGTGCTACACTTTCAAAAGGATTTGGGAACAAGGATTCAGGAGAAGAAAACCATACTAATTGGAGTAATGCATGGCACAAATGATTGACAGGACAACAGAACACACCACCGTTGGTAAGCGCACTCGACGCCAGGACGGCTTCGATAAAGTGATTGGACGCACTCGCTTTGCTGGTGATATATCGACAGCAGGGCTGTTGCATGCCCGCCTGGTGCTCAGTCCGTATGCCCACGCGCGTATCGTCAGTATCGATACCTCGGCAGCTTTAGAAATTCCGGGCGTAAAAGCTGTCTATACCAGCGAGACGTTGGGTATGTCGAACCCTGAAAGTAGCTCGCGCTCACAATCTCCCCTCGCCTCAAAAGAAGCCTTGTGGTGCGGCCAACCCGTCGCTATCGTGCTGGCTGAGACCGAAGAGGCTGCTGAAGATGGCCTAGCCGCCATAGATGTTGAATACGAGCTATTACCGGTCGTGATGGACCCGGTTGCTGCTATGCAGCCAGGTGCACCCCTGGCACGAGTCAACATAAAAGAAACTTCATCTGAGATCGCAGGCGGTGGTGCCCATGCTGCTGTCTCCGAGGGAGATGTAGCAGAGGCGGACCAGGAAGAACTTTCACAAAATGTAAGCGATAAGGCACACCTGCACGGTGGCGATATTGAAGCGGGATGGCGCGAAGCCGAGGTAGTCGTCGAACGCACCTTTAAAACCAGCGTTGTACACCAGTCCTACATTGAGCCTCAATCGATTATCGTTGTCCCCAGCGCTTCGGGGCACCAGTTAACCATATGGGCTAGTTCACAAGGCATGCTCGCCGTACGCTCGGATGTAGCTCAGGCGCTCGAAATGCCCGAGCGGCAAATACGTGTAGAGTCAGTCCCCATAGGTGGTGCCTTCGGTGGCAAATTTGGGCTTATAGAACCCCTTGCCGCTGCTGCTGCTTACACCTCGCGCAGACCTGTGCGCCTGGCCTACACACGTACAGACGATCTCTCCGCCGGCAACCCCGCGCCGCAGTCGATCATCACCCTTAAGCTTGGCGCGAAACGCGATGGCACGCTTGTTGCAATGCAGGGAAAAGTCATTTTTGATACCGGGGCATACGCCGGTTCAGCCGTCTTCCTGGGCGGCCTTATCCTCGGCAGCAACTATCGTTGCCCCAATTATGATTTCCGCTGCTATGAGGTGATGACCAATAAAGTTGGAGTTGGCGCGTATCGTGCCCCTGGTGCGCCTCAAGCTACCTTCACGTTGGAATCAACCGTTGACGAGTTGTGCCAAAAGTTGCAGATGGATCCCGTCGCTTTCCGCCTGAAAAACGGCCTGAAAGAGGGAGATCCGACTATGGATCATCGCACGTGGCCGCGTATCGGCTTGCTTGAGTGCCTGCAGAAAGCTCAGGAACACCCGCTTTGGGCCAAACGCCAGGAACAGAAGGTTGTACCCGCCGAACTGCAGGGCTGGAAGGTTGGCGTAGGCGTAGCTGCCGGTAGCTGGCCCGGTGGTACAGAACCCGCTGCGGCTGCCTGCCGCCTGGAGTCCGATGGCACAATCACTGTTATCGTTGGTACCGTTGATCTCACCGGCTCTGATACATCGCTCGCGCTGATTGCGGCTCAAGTCCTGGGCATGCCGGTCGATTCCGTCAACACTGCACATGACAATACCGATACCATGCCTTACAGCGGTGGTACAGGTGGCAGCAAAACCACACCTACGATGGGTGCTGCCGTGCTCTCTGCAGCACAGGATGCACGCAACCAGATTCTGACCATTGCTTCTGATATGCTAGAGGCCTCACCGTCAGACCTGGAGATCGATGGAGACAAAGTGGTCGTTCGCGGCTCTCCTGCTAAGAGTGTCAAGTTGACGGATATCGCTTCGGTCTCGATGCGCTTTGCAGGTAAATATGAACCCATCTATGGGCGTGGTCGTTCCGCTCTCAGGACAAGCGCGCCCCTGTATGCCGTACACGTGGCGAAAGTAGCAGTCGATCCCGCTACCGGCGAGGTGCGCGTGCTTGATTACCTTGCCGTGCAGGATGTCGGCTTTGCTATCAACCCGGCGGAGGTCGAAGGCCAGATCTTCGGCGGGGTCACACAAGGTCTGGGCTGGGCGCTCTTTGAAAATCTTGTTTACGATGAGAATGGGCAGTTGCTCACATCTAACCTGATGGATTATGCGCTGCCGCATAGCCAGGATGTTCCGCACATCTCGTCCATCCTGGTCGAAGTCCCTTCCGCTCACGGTCCCTTTGGAGCCAAGGGTGTCGGCGAACCCCCTGTCGTACCAGTTGGCGCGACCATAGCGAATGCCATCTTCGACGCTGTAGGCGTGCGTATGACGCAACTCCCCATCACGTCCGAGCGCCTGTTTATGGCAATGCAATAGCATATAAATTTGACGGGGCAAGGTAATCTTGCCCCGTCAAATTTATATGCTATACTATTTCTATATCTATCTTCTGCATCACATCACATAGCTCTTGTGTGACGTGTCCGTACTGTGTTTATTAGCAAAGAAAACACTAGCGGCCACTGGTTACGTTACACGGCATCCCATATGCTGGCAATGTAATCTCTGACCCCGAAGGAGCTTGAATGATGGCAAACTCCGATGCCTCTAAAACAAACTCGACGGAAGTCTCTGCTGCCGTTCCGCCCGAGCAGTCACCTGTTGATGTCGCTCCACCGGTAGGCATAACCCCGCCGCAGATACTGGCGCAGGACGCCGCCGCTGGCCGGCGTGGTGCAGCGTGGCGTCTATTGCACTGGATTATGGAGAATGATCCTCGTGCGGTCGTCGCTGTTTCCTCGCTTGATGACGACCGCCTGGCACGGAATCTCCTGGAATTTATCGCAGTGGGGACCTGGGCGGGCAAGCCGTTTGTCATTCCTGCGCCGCTGCGTTCTCCGCATACACGCACGCGACTCCGTACGCTTTTCCTACCTGGAGCAGGCCTCGACTCCGTGCGTTCCCAGCGAGTGGCAATGGCAGCGGCACGTGATAAACGACCCGCGGTGCGAGAGACCGCCACCTACATCCTGGGTATCCTTGAAAGTCCAGTTGCAACTCCCGTGTTGATTGAGGCATTGAATGATCCCGTACCCACTGTACGTATGCAGGCAGCCAAGGCGCTGGGACGTGTAGGCGATCCTGTGGCCGTGCCTGCTTTGCTCAATGCGCTGCGTGGCGCGGACGAACAGGTGGGGAGCCAGATCTTCTCTGCATTAGTGCGCTTGGGCCACGCCGCAGTTCCAGCGCTGATGGAAACGAGTGCTAGTAATTCCGCTTGGATGCGTTGGCAATGCATGCGTGCTCTAGGGGGGATACACGATCGTCGCGCCCTGCCAGTGTTAGTAGGCGCCCTTACCGATTCAGATCACTCGGTGGCGTGGATGGGCGCTAAAGGCCTGGTACATTTTGGTAGACTTGGCGTGGAACCGGTGCTTCAGCTGCTGATGCTGGCAGAGATGTCACCCTGGCTGGTAGAGACCGCTTCATACGTAATGCATAGCCAGGCCCAACACGACCCTAAACTAAAGCCCTACCTTGAGCCGGTAATACAACGTATGCATGGTACAGCCTACCGGGTAGGTACAGCTCCTGCTGCGCAAAAGGCACTAACGAAATTGAAAGCCGACGGATTGATTGATCTGGACTAGCCCGGCAGGAGCAAGCCCCATACGCGCGAACTTAAGAGGGTCAGGGCGACCGCCAGACTCGTTCCTCCTCTACGCTAGATCGGCCCGCGAAATCCGTGTATAGTAGGGGCGGGGCAATCGCTCGTGAAACGCTTACGTTCGCGCCTCTGGGGCCTGCTAAACTGTCTGCCCCGGCTTCATCTCGACCACCTCGACCTCGTTAAGGCCGAGCGCTTGTAGAGCCTGCCGTAGTGCGGCAGGTGTCCCTGTCAGTATAGGGAATGTTGCATAGTGCATAGGAATCACATGCTTCACACCAAGCAGGCGCACAGCGATAGCCGCCTCTCGGGGCCCCATTGTGTAGAAGTCACCAATCGGCAGCAGAGCTACATCCGGCTGGTAGAGTTCACCGATGATCTGCATATCGCTGAAAGCACACGTGTCGCCGGCATGATAGAGCTTGCGCCCATTTTCAAACTCAATCACATACCCGCAGGCATCACCGGCATAAGAGCCATCTTCAACACCGGACGTATGGATAGCATGCGTCATCGAGACCCTGATCCCTTCGACGTTTACCGAGCCGCCCTTATTTATGCCTATCATCTGCTCAACGCCCTTTGATCCAAGCCAGCCTGCCAGCTCCACAATGGCAACAGTTGTCGGTTTGGTGGCCTTAGCAATGTCGACAGCATCGCCCATATGGTCAAAGTGACCATGCGTCACCAGCATCAAGTCAACCTTGTCAACGCGTTTGAGTCCCTCCGGGCACGCCGGATTCTGGAAAGTCCAGGGATCAATCAGTACGATCTTTCCTCCTGGAGTCGTGACCTTAAAGGTGGCATGTCCTAGCCACGTAATTTGTACGCCATTCAGTTGCATGTTACTGTCCTCCTTGAAAGTAAACTGGTTTGCTGTGCTTCAGATTTTTCTCCCAAAGGCCAACCTTCTCTTTATCTTGTTATCTTGCCTCCTTATAAGGGTAATGCAGTTTCTTATCGCCTTGCTCCCAGTTCTCACGCAGTCCTGGAGTAGCAAGGTCCCAGTCTGGGCGAATCTTGCGCGTGACTTCCCGCAGGTCTTGCCAGAGTTCCTCCGGCGACGGCCTGCCCCAGAACCAGTAGCCATTGTAGATCTTGTAGATCAGCAGCCCCGGCTCGAGTACCAGAGTATGTGGGATCATAGGATTATGGTGCGGGTCCGTATACTCCTGTATATCCAGGTCTTGCTGCACCTTGCGCCCCGAATCCGAGAGAAATGTCCACTGCGCCCCCACGGAATCTCGGAACTCGTTCGTCTCGTAAATGTTGTCCGTCGAGATGGTCACGATTTTCGTGTAGGCCACGGCGATCTTTGGATAAAAGGCGGCCAGTGCAAGATGTTGCTGGTGATCCTTCGGGCAGAAGTGCCCGCGTGACAGGATCAAGATCATCGGATCAATGCCTTGCAGCTCACTGAGACGCTGCCGCTGTCTCATATGGTCGGTCAACTCATAATCGGGAAAGCGAGCGCCTGGGACGATGTCTGAACGCATCATAGTTCTCCTTGTGTTTCACTAGAAACTGACGTAACGCATATAGTTACAACACACAAAACAAGTAAGACAAGGCGATGCATTCCTCCCTGCTTCCAGGTAGAATAATCCTTTTTCATCCTAGCACGCCCGATGAATATCGTGGCCGTATCTCCCGCCCAGAATTGAAACGATCATAGGCGAAATGCTGCATATCACCGGGTTTCTTACCTGTCAGAATGAATTGCGCCATCCACTGCCCGGGAATACTGCCTGCAGCCATCGTGCTGAAGTACACAATCTCCTGTTCTGACAGCCCTTGAGCATAGTTATCGGGATCGCTCGGCGTAAAAACGTTCTCCGTCGAACCAACCAGCGTTACACCGCCAATGTCCGGTCGCAAGTAAATTTGGCGTGTCAGGTCGAGTCCAACAGCGTGTAAGCCCATGCGGCCCCCGAAATCATCAGGGCGACGTAACGCTGTCATCGGGTGTCTTGTGGGAGTGACAGGCAATGAAATACCCAGTGCTTGCGCCAGTCCAACACTCCACACATTAGCAGCCAGTACGACAATCGGCGCATGTATGTCACCTGTTGAGGTGCCTACACCTGTCACGCGCTCCCCCTCTGTCAGAATTTGCGTCGCTGTTACACCTTCGCGCATAAGTGCTCCGAAGTCACGAGCACGCTTCGCGAAACAGTGCGTTGTTGCCATAGGGTCTGCCACCCCGGTCGCCGGCTCGTAACACGCCAGTTCCACGCCCTCCCCGTTGTATCCAGGTGCCGCCTCGCTAACCTCTGCCGAGCCGATCAATTGTGTATCAACACCCTGCTCCTGCTGCATCTTCACGTTCGCGCGCAAGGCTTCGGCTCCTTGCATATCCGTCATAACGACCATGCCCGTAGTAAGAAAGCCACAATCGCCGCCAATCAGGTCATCAAAATGCTGGAAAACGGCGAGGCTGTCCGTCGCCATGCGAACCGTGAAATCGTTGGAGTAATGCTGCCTCACAATAGCTCCCGAACGTCCTGACGTGCCAGTGCAGAGCGCCTGCCGCTCTAACAACACAACCTGGCCACCACCTTGCTTTGCCAGGTGGTAGGCAATGCTGGCACCCATCACCCCTCCCCCAATAATGACGATATCGGCCGTCTCAGACATAGCAGTCCCCCTGGACTATTTTCCTGGCACCCCTCGCGGCTGCCGGGACATATACCCTTCCCCTTTCAGCTTAGCAGCCAAAAATAGAAATTGCAAGCAGTACCCCGGAATATTTTCAAAAGGTACTCGTGTTATTATTTATGATCGTCTAGCTAATAAAAGGTAAGCACAGCACAAACTCAACATTCCTTGACAAGCAAAAAAAGTGCGTGGTACTCTTTTGTAAGAACTAATAAATAGTAAGTTGATACACTTAGTCAACAATATCGAGAGGTAATTTATCATGGGTGATGCGTCTCGCGAGATTATGCGGCAAGCTCGCAAGCAGGTGCCAGAGTGGTCGCCCTCTCAGGTAAACGAGGCTTTAGCTAATCAGCATGAGCCTGGACCTGCAGACCAGGAGATTGTCCTTGTAGATGTACGAGAGAAGCATGAATGGAATGAGGGTCATATCCCAGACGCTGTCCATGTCCCTCGTGGCTTTCTTGAACTGCAGATAGAAGAGGCTGTTCCTGACAAGTCAAAGACAGTCGTGCTCTACTGCGCCGGTGGAGTGAGGTCTCTTATCGCCGGAACCACCTTGCAGCAGATGGGCTATCGGAACGTAATTTCGATGTCGGGTGGCTTTGGACAGTGGAAGGGTAGTGGATATCCCTTCGTGCAGCCTCGTACATTGAGCGAGGCCCAGTCCAAGCGCTATAGTCGCCATTTGCTTGTACCAGAAGTAGGCGAGCAGGGCCAGCTCAAGCTACTCGATTCGCGTGTCCTGTTGATAGGCGCGGGCGGTCTTGGTTCTCCCGCGGCATATTACCTGGCTGCAGCCGGTGTTGGCGCGATTGGCATCATAGATGCAGACGTGGTAGATGAGAGCAACCTGCAGCGTCAGATTTTACATAACACGAAGCGCATTGGGCAGTATAAAGCTGAGTCAGCCCGCGAAACGATAGAGGCGCTGAACCCCGATGTGAAGGTTATCACCCATATCGAGCGCCTGGATGAAACCAACGTGGCTCGCATCATAGCAGACTACGATGTGATTGTTGACGGCACGGACAATTTCCCCACGCGCTATTTGCTGAACGACGCCGCCTTGATTGCCAATAAACCTGTTGTTCATGGCAGCGTCTTCCGCTTCGAGGGCCAGTTGACCGTCTTCAAACCGTACGAAGGGCCTTGCTATCGCTGTCTCTATCCAGAGCCGCCTCCTCCAGAGCTGGCGCCAAGTTGCGCAGAGGCTGGAGTTCTGGGCGTACTGCCGGGCATCATTGGTCTGTTGCAAGCGACAGAGACCATCAAACTCCTGCTTGGCATTGGCGAGCCTTTGGTTGGTCGCCTGATGACCTATGACGCCCTGGCTGGCGAGTTCAGTGAACTGCGCCTCTTCCGCGATCCGCAGTGCCCGGCCTGTGGCGAGCATGGCCATCCAGAGAATCTGCCGACCTATGCAGATGTCTGCGCTATTCCGCTAAACTAGTCATTCATAACAAGATCTCTGTACATAAGGAGTAGTAAAATGGCAACAGTCCGTCTTGCGCCTGTCTTGCGAGCCTCTGCAGGTGGTTCGAAGCAGGTGAGCGCCCAGGGAAGTAATCTCGCGGAAGTATTGAACGATCTGTACGCTCGTTTCCCTGCCCTGAAAGAGCAGATTCAGCCTGAGGATAGCCTCAGCCGCTTTATCAATGTCTATGTCAATGACCAGGATGTGCGCTATTTGCAGGGCCTGGAAACAAGTGTCGGATCCAATGATACCGTAATCCTGTTGCCCGCCATGGCCGGTGGGCGCTAATACAACAACCAGGAATTAATTATGCGCTACAGCAGCATATTGGATACTATCGGAAATACACCGCTCATAGAGTTAAAGAGTTTCAGTCCTCATCCAGGTGTGCAGATTTTTGCCAAGCTAGAGGGTGTCAATCCCTCCGGCAGCATCAAAGATCGCATCGCTAAAAAGATGATCGAGGAGGCCGAGGCAAGCGGAAGGCTCACCCCTGGTTCTATTCTCCTCGAGCCGACCAGCGGCAATACGGGTATTGCATTGGCAATGATCGCCCGTGTAAAGGGCTACCCATTTATTGCGGTCATGCCTGATAACGTGACGCAAGAGCGACGACAAATGCTCGAACTCTATGGCGCAAAGATCATCTTCTCTGATGGTGCCCTGGGCAGCAACGGCGCGGTAAAACAGGCACAAGAACTGGCTAGCAAAGACGACAGGTACGTCATGCTCTACCAGTACGGCAATGATGCTAACCCTCGCGCTCACTACGAGGGCACGGCAGTAGAGATCATCAATGATCTGCCCGACCTGGACGTGTTTGTGGCTGGTCTTGGCACCGGCGGTACCCTCACGGGCAATGCTCTCCGTTTGAAAGAGTACAACCCCGCCATCAAGATCGTTGCTGCTGAGCCTTTACAGGGTGATGCCGTGCAGGGCCTGCGCAGCCTCGAAGATGGTTTCGTGCCTCCCGTGTTGGATCAATCGCTGCTCGACTCCAAAATCCTGGTGTCCAGCAGAGATGCTATTCGCAGGACGCGCCAGTTGAAGGATCAAGAAGGTATCTTTGCTGGACCGTCATGTGGCGCAGTACTTCACGCCGCGTTACGTGTTGCAGACGGCATGGAGCGTGGCAAGATTGTTGTGATACTCGCCGATGGTGGTTGGAAATACCTGAGCGAAGATCTGTGGACCCGCGACCTCGATCAACTTGAAGATGACCTAGAGGCCAAATTGTTATGGTAGCCGGAGATGTTTTTGTAGTACGTATTCCTGAGACGATCTACTCAGAGATGCTGGCGCACGTAGTAGCTGGCTACCCCAATGAGGCCTGTGGAGCGTTAGGTGCGAAGGATGATCGAGTAGTCAAACACTACCCGACCGCCAACGCTGCCGAGCATCCCGATGATTTCTCCATTATCGATCCGGAAGAACTGCTGCGCATCTACGACGATATCGACGTGTATGACGGCGAGATGATCTATTATCACTCGCACCCCAGGAGCGAAGCCTATCCCTCCCGCCGGGACAAAGATTGGGCCAAGCGCAATAAACTCTACTACATTATCTTCTCCCATCAGTACTATCCCGATCCTCCCTATAGCAGGGTGTTCCTGGTCAATGAGGATGACTCTGTAATCGAGGGTAGAATTGAAAAAGTCTCCTAATGCCCTGGGAAGTGCCCTGCCCTCTTGATTAACCCCCTCATTTCGTATATCATATAATTAGACCATCGAAGTGATTTCAAGATAATGAGGGACATAATACAAAAACCTGTGCAAGATAAAACAGATCTGGCAGCAGCACTTCTCGATATTACTCCTAAACTATTGAGACGACTGGGTGCTGATCTGCCTCTGGATAACTCAAGTGAAGCTGGCCCTGGTTGGCGAGAAGTGATCGAGTTGCGAGCAACGCCCGGACAATTGACACTCTTGCGTGTCCTTGTCGATCACGAACGCTGCACCATGCAGGAACTCGCGGACCATCTCGCCGTTGCCCCTTCTACTGCAACAGCAATGGTCAAACGCTTGTTGGCCCAGGGCTATGTCGAGCGTGGTCATGATGATGTGAACTGGCGGACAGTATGGGTCAAGCCTACAGAGTCGGGACGCCTGGCCGTGCATGTCTTTCACGAGGCAAGCTTGAACTCATTGCAATGTCGCCTTGATCGCCTGAATGAAGCCGAACGTGCCAGCATTCAAGCGGCTCTACCCGCGCTCGAGCACCTGGCTGAGGTACATCCATGACCATGCCTGTTGATACCTATACTTTTAACGCGACGTGAAGTTTAGTCAGGGATAGAAGGAAAACTATGCGCACTTTTCGTTCCTCTTCTTCGAATACTGATGATGCAACAAAAGAAGCCGGCACTATAGCGGCTGCACCAGAGCATAAAGATGGCTATCAGTGGACAGCGCTCTCCGTCACAACGGTTGGTGCGCTACTCGCCTCTATTCAAGGCTCAGCACTACTAATAGCACTTCCAAACATTTTGACTGAGTTGCATGCAACGTTCTTCACCATCATGTGGGTATTGATAGGTTACCTGCTGGTCACGACGGTATTAACACCCGTCATCGGACGACTGGCCGACATGTGGGGGCGCAAACGTCTCTATATCGCTGGTTATATTATCTTTGCCATCGGATCCCTCGTCGCAGGGTTGGCACAGCCGCAATTCCATGGCAGCGACTTGGTCTTTGGCCGTATCATTCAGGGTGTGGGCGGTGCGCTGCTTGTAACCAACAGTACTGCGATTGTGACAGATGCTTTCCGCAAGGGACAGGTCGGGCTTGGCCTGGGTATTAACCAGATTGCAGGTGCTGCTGGCTTCTTAGTTGGCCCGATTGTCGGTGGTTTGCTGACCGAGTTGTCGTGGCGCTGGGTGTTCTTGTTTAATGTCCCCATTGCCGTCCTCGGCGCAATATGGGGCGCCTGGCGTCTGCGTGAATCGGTAAAGTTTGCCGCGCATCAACATATTGACTGGTTTGGTGCTATCACACTTACTGTAGGTCTTGCCGGAACCTTACTGGCGTTGAGCCTGCTGGCATTCCCTTTGTTCGGTCAGGCTGTTACCTACACCATCCTCGTAATAGGCCTTATCGGACTCGTACTATTCGGAGCAATCGAGCCGCGTATCAAGGAACCGCTCGTAGATCTGCGGCTCTTCCGCGACCGCCTGTTTTTACTCGCTAACTTGAGTGGCCTCCTCAATGGTATCGCCCGTGGTGCGGTCTTGTTCCTGCTCATCTTCTTCTTGCAAGGACCTTATGGACAAGACCCCTTGCGCGCAGGTCTACTGTTGATCCCCTTTGGTGCAGCATTTATGATAATCGGCCCTATCAGTGGGCGGTTATCAGACCGCATAGGCTCACGCGTACTGGCTCCTGTTGGCCTGGGTATCTCCGCAGTGGGCTTACTCGGACTTTCTACAGTCACGCCCTCGACACCCTACTGGCTGTTGGCCCTCTATATGGCCTTGATGGGTGGCGGGTCGGGCCTCTTCGTCTCGCCAAATACCAATGCCATCATGAGTTCCGTTCCGCCGGAGAGGCGCGGTGCGGCGGCAGGCATCCTCAGTATGCTCAATAACACAGGACAAATGCTCAGTATCGCGATCGTTTTCCCCCTCGCTCTAAGTTCCGTGCCTATTGCTGCAATGATGCAAGTATTCATCTACGGTGGAGGCATGAGTCAGTTTCCGTCCGCTCTCGCACTCTTCCTCCACGGTTTGCACTCCGCTTTCTTAGTATCCTTTGTGCTAAGCTTAGTGGCGATGATCGTGGCCGCGTTGCGACCCTCGCACTCATATATTATTACGAAGAATCTATAGGTGCCGATTAAGGCTCTTAACAAACTAATCCGGTCATCCGTAGGGGCCGATTTGTCGCGCCCAGCGCCGATGCATCGGCCCTCGGTGGCTGTTTCGCCCTCCTGCTGAAAAAGTTAAACTGCATAATCAGCCCCTACGACGTGCCCTCGCTTTGCTCGGCTCAATACACCTGCAAAATCTGCAACGTACACTCCTTGCAAATGTTTTGATAATATGGTATTCTATTTTTATGCTAGTAAAAAATCATTTTGTGAGGTAATAAAATGGAAGATCCAATCCAGGAACTTGCCCCCCGTATCAGTGATTGCCTCAAGGTCATCTACGCCATGCAGGAGCGTGGGCAGAAGGTCTCTACCTCGGCAGTGAGTGAGTGCTTAGGCGTCAGTGATGCAACCGTCACCATGTTATTCAAGGATTTTGCCAATGCCGGCTGGGTCGAGCATGCACCCTACCACGGTGTAACTCTCACGCCGCTTGGTGAACGCAAAGCTATGGAGGTTATCCGCCATCATCGCCTGCTCGAACTTTACCTGGCACGTCAACTCGGTTACAGTTGGGATAAAGTACATGACGAGGCTGATAAGTTGGAGCATGTGATCTCCGAAGAGTTTGAAGACAAACTGGATGCTCTGCTCGGCTATCCCACCGTTGATCCTCATGGCGATCCCATTCCCAGTAAGGAGGGCGTGATTGTTGCGCGCAAAGGGTATACGCTTCAGCAACTGCAAGAGGGACAGTCTGCATTGATCCTGCGTGTTAGTGACCAGGACCCTGAAAAGTTGCGCTATCTTGGTCAACTTGGATTGTACCCGGAGGCGCGAGTGGAGTTAGTAGGACGAGCGCCCTTTGGTGGGCCACTCCATATTCGTGTGGGAGAGAAGTCTCAACAGGTAGAGCATATGCTAGGGCCAGAACTGGCCGAACATATTATTGTTACACCAATCGAAACGGGCGAACTGGCGAATAAATAAAAATCATGCCCTAGAGGAGTATTCTTAATGGCGTTGTTATCACATTCACGCAACAAAATAGGCTACAGCACCCCTTGGGGCATACATGGTCTCCAGCTCCTGGGGAAAATACGCAATAATCGTTGGGGCATAGGCGCTCGAGAGATTTTTGGTGCGCTCGGCCCTGGCTTTCTTGTGAGCGTCGGTTATATGGATCCGGGCAACTGGGGAACAAACCTGGCGGCCGGAGCCAGTTTCGGTTATGAACTCCTCTGGGTTATTTTAGTCAGTAATGTCATTGCTATCTTCTTACAAATCTCATCTGCCAAACTAGGCATCGCCACCGGTAAAGACCTCGCGCAGTTGATACGCGAACAGTTTCCGCGCCCGGTTGTGATATTTCTAGGAATCACGACCGCTATCGCCGTGATGGCAACTGATATGGCCGAATTCTTAGGTGGCGCTCTGGGGTTCAATATACTTTTTCATATCCCGCTCTTTATCTCTGCGCTCTTAACCGGAGCCATCGTGATGGGCCTGCTGGGATTGAGTCATTGGGGATTTCGCAAGATTGAATTTGCAATCATCGGCCTTGTTTCGATCATCGGCTTGGCATATGTCTATGAAATCGGCTTGATTCACCCACCATGGAGTCAGGTTGCGTTACATCTCTTTATCCCGCAGATTTCGACAGGGAGTATTCTCGTTGCCGTGGGTATCCTGGGCGCTACCGTCATGCCACATAACGTATTTCTACATTCCTCCCTTGCCTTGCATCGTCTGAGCGGCCCTGATGCTTCCATGCAAGAGCGGCGCAAGGTATTGCGCCTGGCGAAAATCGATACAGTCGCTGCTCTCAATATAGCATTCTTCGTGAACGCGGCTATGCTCGTGGTAGCGGGCACCGTCTTCTTTCAGCATGTCAACCCGGCAAACCTCAGTTTGCAACAGGCATATGTCACCTTAGTTCCGGCATTGGGTGCTTTTGCCGCTATCGCGTTCGGCGTTGGTTTACTTGCTTCCGGCCTCTCTTCGACTACCACCGGAACGTTTGCGGGACAGATTGTCCTCCAGGGCTTCCTGGGCAAGCACGTAAAGATATGGGTGTGGCGACTGATTACGATGATACCCGCCTTGATCGTAATCGCGCTTAATATCTCCTCGGTCGAGGTGTTGGTAATTAGCCAGGTTATTTTGAGCCTGCAATTGCCTTTTACCATGGTTCCCGTAATCCTGTTAACGCGCCGCCAGGATTTGATGGGCGAACTCGTCAATGGTCGGCTGACCAATGTCATGAATGTCGTAATTGCGCTGGTTGTGACAGTGTTAAATGTCGTGCTGCTCTATACACTTTTCTGGGGCTGAGACTGGCATTCATCTCAAAACTGTGCTAGAATCGCCTCGTATCCTCCATACGAATGGGAAGAGTATACCAGCAAGGAGACCTTTCATTTGACAACGCATGATAGACGTTATGTGATAATTGGCAACGGGATTGCCGGAACAACAGCCGCCGATGTATTACGCAAAAATGACCTGAACTGTAGCATTCATCTACTTACGAACGAACCTTACCCATTGTATAATCGCGTCTCTCTCCCACGCTTCCTGCAGGGCGTGCTCGTTGAGCAGAAAGTGATGATACGCGACTTCGCATGGCACGAGCAGCGTAACATCCGCCTGATGACGGAAACTTTAGTCACGCATGTCAACACCGAAGAGCGCGTCGTCGTCACCGACAAAGGACAACACCTGCCCTATGATGCGCTCCTGATCGCAAGTGGCGGTTGGGCCAACCCGCTGAGAGTGCCGGGCGCAGAGGGCACTAAGCATATTTATAACTTCGTTACGCTGGATGATACCAAGACCATTATTGCTCGCATGCTCGAATCACGCACCGCGCTGGCTTACGGCGGCAGCTTTATTTCATACGAGCTATGTGATGGGTTCGTTGCACGCAAGCTCGACACTACCTGGATCATGCGCGGACCTTGCTGGCTGCGCAGTTGCCTCGACCTTGATGGCGGCGAGGTAGTCGATAATATCGCGAAGAAATTCAACGTCCAGGTCATTCACGGGGATGAAATTGAGAGCGTAGTTCCCCAAAACGGCGTTCCCAGCTATGTAAAGACCAAAAAAGGACGGCATATACCGGCTGATGTAATCGGTGTCGGTTTGGGCATCACACTAAACACGCAGTTCCTCAAACATACGCCGATCGGGATAAGGAGCGGTATAGTCGTCGATGAATACCTGCAGACAAATGTTCCCGGCGTATATGCTGCTGGCGATGTAGCTGAATTTTATGATCGCATCGTTGGTGAATATCATTCCATGGGAACCTGGGATAACGCTATGGCTCATGGACGCATTGTCGGCGTCAATATGGCCGGTGGCCATGAACCATACATCGATGTTCCGACCTATACCAGTCCGCTATTCGATGTGAATATCGCCGTGGTTGGTACAGCAGAATCGAATAACCCTGAAATGGAGTCTATCGCCCGCCGTGAGCCTGGCGAGAAAGGCAACGAGAACTATCGTAAACTGTTTTTCCGCGAAAACAAACTCGTCGGTGTTCTTATGATCGGTAGCCCCAAAGGTCGTAAAAAACTCGTTGACATTGTCAAGAACCAGCTGCCCATCGAAACCGCGACCGAGCGTGAAGTGTTACTAGAATTGAAATAACCTCGCTTTTGAAAGACCCTACTGATTGGCTATGCAGCTTGACGAAATGTCACGAGTAGAGTACCGTAGAGTGGGAAATACCTGATCGTAGAGGTCCTTTCCCTGTACCTCCAGATAGAGGAGAGGTTTCGTGGTAAAACTGTGTACATATTGCGGGCACATCCTGCCGAACGACAATGCTCGATTCTGTAATAACTGTGGAAAATCCCTTTTATCCCAAACAGGTGGACCCATATCCATAGATGGGCGACCGGGGAATACCACAACACCCGCTCAACAGCCCTCTCTTGATGTCGGACAACAGGGAGATACAGGTATTCCCCCGCAGAATCCCCAGCAGGCATTACGCGAACAAATTGCGCAACAGCCTTTTTCTCGATCGGCAAAATACTCTTTGCCCCAGGAACCGCCGGCGTGGATGAACCAGCTTGAAAAAAGGGTATACGAAAAGCAACCCCCCAGGATGCTCGATAATCAGGTTTCGGACAAGTTGGCTGTCTCCCGGAATAATACACAGGATTCAAGCACTACACCAGCAGAACCACAGCAGGAACTTGCTCCTGGAGATCCAGAGGCCGAAAATTTACAACATGCAGTACCTGCGCCCGATGATACACAGTCAGATATTGCGGCTGCGGCTACTACTCCTTCAGAAGAGATGCACCCGGCAAGGTCTTTGACCAGCATTCCTCTACATAAACTGCGTGTAAGGGTCTGGGGGCACGAGGATAATGTAAACCCGCCTGTACAGGAGGAAGATATTGGCTCTGCTGAGGCTGAGGAACATGTTGCTGAGGACCTACCAACCAGTCCTCTTTCGGTAGCAGGTACTCCAGGATTTTCTATACAATCTCCTGCGCTAACCAGTTCCACCATAGAAAATTATACCGCTGAGGAAGAGAAAATAGCAGAAGATTTACCAACCAGGCCGTTGGTTGCTACTCTGCCTGAAGTCGTACCTGCCTGGGATGCCTCGACTCAATCTGCGCCTGGCAGCGTTCGTTCACCAGGCTTCGACGAAGTCGAGGAACTGGATACACGCCCAATCCACTCACAGCGGCAAGGTCAAGCCCTATCTCTGCCAACAGGCCCCGCTGCCGGACAGCGTTGGCAAGCATTCCGTAATCAAGCTGGCCCTTTGCATGGTTCCATGGTGCAAAACCCCGTCACCCCTGCGCCGTTAGCTCAACCTCAGGTGCAACCTGCCCAGGAATCAAGACATACCCCTCCTGTATCAGTGGCTGTGCCTCCCCTTTCCCGCTTGGAGCATTGGAGAAAGAACCGCAAGCGTCTCCTGCTTGTGTTCGCCCTCCTATTTATCTTGTTGCTAGGAGCAGCGGTCGCCTGGATCAATGTAACCCAGCCCTTTGCTGTTTCCCCAGTTACACAAACAACGCAATCTTTCCGCAATAGCGATATTGGTGTGTCGCTGCAATATCCGCGAAGCTGGACTGTCCAGCTTGATAAAAATAATGCAGCCATATCTTTTTATGATGACAACCAAACCGACCAATTCAAGATCAACACTGCTGCTATTAACGGCCGGAGCATTGATCAGTATATCAGCAAGGAAGCAGCTTCACTCGGCATGACCGGTCAGAAACCAGGAGGTTCACTCTCATTTGCAGGGACATCCTGGCAACAGGTGCAGGGAAACACCTTGCAAAGCGGAGCAAGCTACATGGCAGCCTTGCTTGTAACTACGCATGGTGACCGCTACTATGCAATCATAGAATTGGCACCCACACCCACCTTCGCACAGGAAGATCAAGTGGTCTTTTCCCATATTCGCTCGTCATTTCAACTCATCTAAGCATTCTAGGTCAATCAATGGTATAATATCGGCGTCTAACGGGAATTATTCGCGCAGCAAGTGCACTGAGCAGAAAGGAGGGCGCAGCAGTATAGGCTGCGCATTTAGCTCAAACTATGGATGATATTCGATTCGAACGGCACTTCCGCACGCCTTACTCGGAAAGCTATTACATTATGCAGGGCTCAAGCTTGCAGAGTAACAATCGTCTTGGAACTGTCGATATTCATTTTACAACAACCGCTGTCCACGGCACACTCATTTTAGAACGTGAACTCGAAGAAACCGACTTGACGAAACTCATCGAGCAGATCGACGAGGACCTCGTTCTCTCCGCCGATATGCCTCGCGATGACTTTCTTGTCAGCGTTTACATCGGCAGGGATGTTGGTTTCTACAGCGACGAATACTTTGCTGACGAAAGCGACACCGACACCGATTATGCTGATGACGAGGAGTAGAAGCCAACGCTGCCCGGGCAGGAACAGGGGTGCGCAGGGACGAGGGTGGCGGTTGGGCGTGCTCTTGTGGTCGTCCTGCGTGCCTGCTGAAAACGCGGATTCGCCAGGCACGCAGGACGACCACAAGAGACTTTAAGTCAGTCCTCCAATAAGCCGCGCCGCATAGCATATTTTACCAGTTCAGCGCGGCTATGCAGATTTAGCTTATCCATAATGTGAGTACGGTGCGTATCTACCGTTTTTGGGCTAATTACCAGGCGCTCTGCTACCTGATTGTTTGTAAAACCCTCTGCCACCAATTTCAAAATTTCACGTTCGCGCTCGGTCAAACTACTGTAACTATCCTTCTCCTCACCAGCATGCACCCGCTGCAAGTAATCTCCCACCATTACAGATTGTGCTGTTGGAGACAAGTAGAAATTCCCATTCTGCACCACGTGCAGTGCTGAAATCAACTCTGTATCCGCGGCCTCCTTCAGCATATAGCCTGATGCGCCTGCCCGCAGCGCCTGAAAGACATACTCCTCGTTTTCATGCATCGTCAGTATGAGCACCCTGACGTCGGGCGATACCTTCTTGATTTGTTTTGTGGCTTCAATGCCATTCATATCGGGCATAGTAATATCCATCAGAACAACATCGGGGTGTAGACGCTCTACTTCTTGTAGTGCCTGGCGACCATCATGTGCTTCGCCTACTACGTCCATATCGGGCTGCGCATTGAGCATCATTTTAAGACCGGCACGTAAAATGGTATGGTCATCCACCAATAAAATGCGTATCTTCATACACGTTTCCCGGTGTAAATAAAGTTGATTCATTCGTTTTAGTCACCTGTCAAACTTTTCACACTATCAACTCGTTAGTTGTCTTAGGCTTCGCTAATCCTGTTGCTGGTAATGGAATACTCACCTCTATAGTTGTGCCGTACCCTGCAACAGAATGAATAGTAAGTTCCCCATCAAGTAGAACAGCACGCTCATGCATTCCTGCTAGTCCCAGGCCACGCTCTTGATTGGGCGTTTTAAGTAACGCTTCGTAATCAAAACCTTGCCCGTCATCAACAATCGTAGCGTAAACTCTTTCCCAGTCCTCTTTCAGCGTAATGTTGACTTTGCGCGCGTTGGCATGCTTTGCCGTGTTGGTTAAACACTCCTGTACAATCCTGTAGAGGGCCGTCTCCATTTCAGCCGGTAGTCGTTGTTTAAAACCCGTTGATTGAAAATCCACCACGATAGAGCACTTCTTTTGATATTCCTTCATATACCAGCGTAGTGCAGGCAGTAATCCTAAATCGTCGAGTGCGCTTGGTCGCAGATCAATACTCAGGTTGCGCACAGCTCGCAAAGTCGAATGGGCCAGGGCACGCGTATCGGCAATACGTTCGCGCGCTTCCTGTGTTTCAACGGACTCTTCGAGTACCGCGAGGCTAATCAACAGCGAGGTCAGCACCTGGCTGGTTTCATCATGCAGTTCGCGTGCAATGCGCTGGCGCTCCTGCTCCTGGGCATTGATGATTTGACTGGCTCGTAAACGCGATGCTTCATCAAGAGCGTCAAGTACCATATTAAATGTACGAGCAAGCTGATCTGCTTGTGAGTCGACACCTGTAAGAGGCGCTCTTAACGAGCTTTCGCCTGCTTGCACCTGCCTCATTACTCTCCCCAGGTGCATCAGTGGCCGGAATGCAATCTGCAGTACCACGAAATTCAGCACCACGCTCACTAGCCAGCCAAGAGTAATGAAGACAACCAGCGACGTCGGTGTTGCATATGGACTGGTGTTCAGGTGCGTGGCAAGCCACGTCCCACCGGTAGCGCCGATAAAGATGATCAAGCTATTAGCGATGAGCACTTTGTAAAAAACGGGAACGCCAAGTAGCGTTTTGAATAGACTATTATTGCGTTGCTCATACTTTTTACTGGAATGAGCCATGGCTAGTTTCCTTTGTCTAGAGTACTAATATTCTATATTCATTGTATGGATTAGTGAGCTACTATGTCAAATTCACTCCCTTATACACCTCGAAATCAGGTGAATGACGGCTAAATATCAGGTACTCACCTGATGTCCCCTCTCTGGATGTTACAGTAATCTACATCCAGAGAATACATCTTCGGCACATCTAGGCGCATACTGATTGGCAACTCTTCTCAAATGCCGCAAGATGCGTTACAATCAGAAATAGACAATACTATCCCGGTCACTGGAACGAACGCAGGGAGAACAAGACCCCGCCGCCGCTTCAGTACAAGGGGTATCCAATGTGTGGTTAATATGCTATAATTTGCCGCACACATAAGGACTCTTGCTTGCTATCCAGTCTATTTTATAATCGGTCCTGGCAAGATGACTTGGCATGATCTATTTGAGGAGGCACAGTGAGTACTGTTCCGAAGAAAAACTTACTCGACACGGCTACGCAGAAGATGGTCGAGAGTCAGGTCTGGCGCTCTATTTTTCGCCATGGCTATCCCGATACCCCGCTGAACCAGTCACTGGTGATGATGGGCAACGTATTTCTGCACCTGCATCCAGTTAAAGTCAGTCGCCAGGCGATGAGGATCACCTATACCTGGTGTATGGGCGGCATCTCATTTTTCTTGTTCCTCCTGCTGACAATCACTGGCGTTTTTCTGATGTTCTACTATGTCCCTGACACCAATCTGGCCTATACGAATATCCAACAACTCAACAGCGCTGTCTACTTCGGCCACCTGGTGCGCAACATGCATCGTTGGGCGGCACACTTGATGGTCGTTTCGGTCACGCTGCATATGATTCGCGTCTTCTACCATGGGGCGTACAAGCCCCCCAGGGAGTTTAACTGGGTGATTGGCGTCTTGCTCTTCATTATCACCCTGTTCCTAAGCTTTACTGGCTATCTGCTGCCCTGGGATCAGATCGCCATCTGGGCTATCACCGTTGGTACCAACCTGGCTCCTTATACACCCATCCTTGGCAACCCCGTGTATCAAGTGCTCGTTGCCGGTTCTGCAGTGACTCAGTCCACCCTGCTCCGCTTCTACGTGGGCCATGTGATCTTCTTGCCGCTGCTTTTAGCGTTGTTGCTTGCCGTTCATTTCTGGCGTATCCGTAAGGATGGCGGCGCCGCCGGGCCGCCACCCCCGTCTCGTAGAGAGTTAGAAGCGCGAGCAGAGCGTGTAGTGGCTGGCGCTGCTCGACAATAGTGGCTATCGTCTGTTCCGTGCAGTGGTGCAAGCGATTGTGCCCTGCTGGTTCTCTGAAGTGAGAGGATATATGCATCATGTCAATTGAACAAAAAGAACCAGGAGTGCAGACACAGGCGGGGGCAACCCAGCGGCGCTATCGCACACTGGCAGTGGTGAGGCAAGAGGCTATCACCCGTGTTGAAAAACCGCTGGAAGACTCTGTGTTTGTCTGGCCGCACTTAATGGTGCGCGAGTTTTTCGCTTCGACGATCGTCATGGTCATGGTGACCTTGCTCTCCCTCCAGATCGATGCGCCATTGCGAGACCCGGCCAATCCAAACGTTACGCCAAACCCGGCTAAAGCTCCCTGGTACTTCCTGGGCTTACAGGAGTTGTTGCACTACTTCCCGCCCACCACTGCCGGCGTGCTGGTCCCCGGTTTAGTGCTGGTCGCGCTTGCCGTTTTACCGTATGTCGACCGCAATCCCAGCCGCGCCTACGCCGACCGCAAGGTGGCCATTGTCACGTTCACCATGTTTGGCGTATTCTGGGTCGTCGTCACGCTGGCAGGAAGCTTTTTCCGTGGCCCCGGCTGGATCTGGACATGGCCGTGGCAGGGCATGTACTTTGACCTGTAACATTCCTGGATAGACAGAGAGGATAACTATGAGTATCGATACTCCTCCCA
>WNGP01000924.1_pt1 | contig 42028 bp, 39 predicted proteins | sample 5407671 | NCBI WGS metagenome assembly WNGP01 (sample SAMN13153381, study PRJNA577476) | soil metagenome | isolation source: 40 cm soil or saprolite under Garry oak tree replicate 2 | place: USA:California | collected 2016-06-15 | reverse complement strand
CGTGGAAATGCGCCGCGTCTTGCCGGAGGCGCTGCTTGGAGAAATTGGGCGGCTTGATCCGGCTGCGATCGCTGAGGTGTGCGATGAGGCTTGGCCCGATGTCCGCGATGCCGAAGAGTTGCACGATGCTCTACTTACGCTAATCGCGCTGCCGTTGGGTGACGAAGGAGTCCGAGGAAACAGTCGCCTAAACGCTACGCTGAGCAATGCCCCCGCATGGATACTTTTTTTTGAACGGCTTGTGAGAGAACGCCGCGCTGGGCTTGCACACGTCGGCAACCAAGCGTATTGGGTGGCTTCGGAACGCGCTCGCTCGTTCATACAGGTCTTCCCGTCGGCCACTTTTGAGGTTGCCCTGCCGGATGTTGAGTCACCGGCTGTCTCGCGAGAAGAGGCGTTGTTGGCCTTCGTAAAGGGATGGACCACGCATAGCGGCCCAGTCACCTCAAACCAACTGAGCAACGTGCTCAAGGTACCTGCCTCTGATATAGAAAAAACTTTGCTGCGCCTCGAGTCCAGTGGAGTAGTCCTCCGCGGTAAGTTTGCTGGTGTGGGTTTGGACGAAAGTGCTTCCGGTTCAACCGAATGGTGCGAGCGCCGCCTGCTTGCGCGCATCCACCGCCTCACGCTTGGACGGCTCCGAAAGGAGATCCAGTCCGTAACTCCCGCACAATTCATGAACTGGCTGCTTTCCTGGCAGCACGTCGCGCCGAGCACACAGCTTCTCGGAGAACGCGGCACGCTCGAGGCGATTCGTCAAATGCAAGGCTTTGAAGCTCCCGCAAACTCATGGGAACGCCAAATCCTGAGGCGCCGAATCGCGGATTTCGATCCCAAAGTGTTAGACCAACTTTGCCTCACGGGCGCCGTTGGGTGGGGCCGCCTGTCGCCGCATCCGGCAACGCTCGAGGCGCTCACCGACGGGAAACGCCGCGTGATACCCACAAGCGTTGCTCCCATTACTTTCTTTGTGCGCGAAGATGCGGACTGGATGATTCCACGGCGTGAATCCATGGATGTACAACCGACTGGCCTGAGTGCCGACGCCGGCACAGTTTTGCAGTTCTTGCGCCAGCGTGGTGCTTCCTTTTTTGCAGATGTAGTGCGCGGCACCGCCAAGTTAAAAGCCGAAGTCGAAACCGCTCTTTGGGAACTTGTCGCGGCTGGACTCATTACCGCGGATGGTTTTGACAATTTGCGCGCGCTTATCGACCCCAAGCGGCGCTCCGGCCAGGGGAGCGGACGAACTTCACGACCTCGGCACAGCTCCGGCCGCTGGTCACTGCTGTATTCTGACGACGCGCACGACCGCAGTCGAGCCCTCGAAGCGACTTGTTGGATGCTTTTGCATCGCTACGGAATCGTCTTCCGCGAGCTTCTCACCCGCGAAACCATTCTTCCGAGATGGCGCGAGATGCTGATCACTCTGCGACGCCTCGAAGATCGTGGCGAAATTCGCGGCGGCCGATTTGTCAGCGGTTTTTTGGGTGAGCAATTCGCTCTGCCCGTGGCCGTGGAATCTTTGCGCGCCAAGCGTAAGCAGAGTCCGTCGGCCGAAACTACGACGATTTCCGCAGCAGATCCGCTGAATCTCATCGGCATTGTGATTCCTGGCGAACGTGTTCCCGCGAACTCCGGAAAGGTTGTCACGTTTCGCGACGGCGTCGCTGTCGAACCAGACGAACGAGCGCTCGGACGAGCGAATGTTCTACCAATGCCTCTGGCGCGCTGAGGGGACCTTCTAAACAAGCGGGAGGCATTTCCTCAAGCCAGGTGAGCCGGCGATTTCGGTTTCGTCAATGCTCCAGAATCTCCTTGTGGGCGTTAATCGCGACCTTTTTGGGGCGGCGATCCAGTAGGAAGTTGATTGTCCTCGTGGAATTGCCGGCAGTTGCCAATCGATTCCGCCGCACATCCCGTCTCCAAATCCGCATAGCGATTCTGACATACCGACTGCATGTTGATTCCATATTGCCGTATGAAAACCCACACTGAGAGTCACGCATTTTGTCTTCAGAAATGCCGCCCGCTCCGAATCACCGCTAGCAGCGCCTAGCAGTCGGTTCGAGCCCACCACGAGCTCCCTATCACCCCGAAGACGTATTCGGAAGCGCTTTCCTAAAAGGCAGCTAAGCAGCCAGGTCAACAAAGAAGTTAGCTTGTGGAAGGATATCCGCTTACAGAAGAAGCAGTTGGTAGCAGCGAACCTTAAGCTAACGGATGCAGAAGCCACGAAATTCTGGCCGGTATATGACCGATATACGGCGGACTTGATTAAGATTAATGACAAGAAGTATAGCTAATTCAGGAGTATGCCGATCACTGGGGGAAGATGACGGACGAGCAGGCATCATCGTTTCTGCGCCGGTGGCTGGACATAGACATTGCCATAACACAATTGCGTCAGAAATACGTTCCGGAAGTGGCGCAGGTACTTAACGGCAGAAAAACAGCGACATTTTTTCAATTGGACCGTCGTCTTTCGATGATGATCGATCTGCAGTTGTCGTCACAACTTCCGATCGTACCGGCTCAGGAATAAACGAGTACTCCCTGACTGCGATTGGTTTGCCCGGCTGGGGCGATAGCTGCTTAATAGCTGCATCTTCGGCTTTGCCAACAGTGGTCCGGGCGTTGTAAGCTCAAGCCCCCCGGCTTTTGTGGCTCATTATCCGGGCTGTGTGCAAGAGCACGCTTCGGTCGCGTGCGCTCATCCGACTCAAGGCACGCCTAATCTTCGTAAACATTCGTAAGCCCTTGCCCCGTGAGGCCCAATCATCAATATGCTTCTGTTTCGAGGTTCGAAGTACCGTTGGCACTTGTTGCGGTTTGTCGCCGTCATAGAAGAATTGGTACAACGCAACTTCTAAAGCTTGCGCCCACTTCTCTAGAGTTTTTATGGCCGGAACGGTATGGCCATTTTCAACTCTGGAAACATAGCAACGACGCAGGCCTGCTCGTTTCTCAATGTCGCCCTGTGAGAGATGCTTCGCTTCTCTTAAATCTCGCAAGCGATCACCGATCATCGTGTGCTTTTCTCTCTCAGAGACGCTCATGATCCGGTAGCCTTCTATAGGCATTACATTCACAAAGGACCAAGAGCAGATTAGCGGGGACAGGCAGAGCTAGCCGCACCTGTCAAAAGTGACGGGTGACAGCTTTCGAGATGCAGCTACTATTATTCCCTCACCAGGATGGACTCAACGGGGTTTGAGTCGCAAGAAATCGCGACGCACCGCCAACACACCAAAGCCCCGCCTCGCGGCCCCCTGTCGCGTACTTCGAACAATCCTGTTTGTTTTGACAACCACCGCTCAGTGCCGGGGGATTCTCGGCAGGTGGCCGCCTCCTTCATTGTTCCAGGAAGTATTGATACGGCTGCCGCTTTCCACGCCGTTCCATGCACTGAATCTGCTGAGTGAGTAACCCGCGAGGCTTAAGATTAGGGGGTCTATGTACCTCGTGGGTCTGTGCCTCTGCTTGCGAGCGGGATGGCATCGCACCACTCGGTTGTAATGCCTATGCGGTGGAGCAACCAAACGCGAGGAAGAGGGTGAAAAAACAGATGCGGGCGACGCGGTAAGGCGTGCCGTTTCCCCAATTGCAGCCGTCACCTGTCAAAAGTGACAGGTGACGGCTTTGTGGTTAGTATCTCCTGACCACGGAAAGGGCTCAAACGGCGGTATGAGTCGCAAAAAATCCGCGAGGCGGACCGCCAACCCTCAGCGAGAATCCCACTCTCCGCCTCGCGGCCTCCCTGTCGTGTACCGCGTATAATCCTGTTTGTTTTGACAGTTCCAATAAATGTGCCGAGAGAACTAGCCTCCCGGAGTCGTGCATCCGAGGCCGACGAGGATGTGGTCAACTCTGCGGCTGAGTCCCCGGCTCTGCTGGTTTTCGGGAATCATGTTCGCGGTTGGATACCCGGGAGCCGCTTACTTTACAAGCGGTGATGAAGCAGCGCCGTGAGGCGCGGCTTTCGGAGTCAAGACCGCAAGAAAGCGATCTCCAAGTGTAGAAGCGGTCCACCTGTTGGTCTTGACAGTTAATGTATTAGCGGATTTTGAGCTACTAGTTAGCCTCTTTCGGGGACGGAAATGGGTGGTAAACGAACGGGGGAAGCACAGGCCATGAGTACGTACTGCGTGTCGAACAGGTCCGGGGGCACGAAGAATGCGAGGGCTTCGCGGTCCTAATAGAGCACATGCTTTTGCGAGTTAACAACGATATTTTTTGACCGAGGAGAGAATCCTGGTAATGACCTTCAATTGAGTTGAGTTAAGCAGTTTATGGGCCAAGGTTCCGGCTATCAGGTTTCGACCGACCGAACGGCTGATGTAGGACAGGGTGGGTTACCAAGTGTATGTAGGCATGGTGTTCTGTAAGTCACAGGGCGAAGCTATGTCTATTTCGCGAATGCAGCTGAACGGAAGTTAAAAAAGCATGAGTCCGGTTACTAGCTGTCTAGGCGGAGTCTTATGACGGAAGAAAAGCTCAGTCAAGATTGGTACGCAGTTTGCACGCGCCATCAACATGAAAAATCTGCAGCCCGAATCTTGGAGTATAAACAGTTTGAGGTTTTTCTGCCGCTCTATAAAGTACGTCGCAGGTGGCAAGATCGCATCAAGGAGATCTCAGTTCCACTTTTCCCCGGCTACGTGTTTGTGCGGGGGGGGCCCGCCAGATGGCTTCAGATACTAACCACGGCTGGGGTCTCCAGCATTGTCAGTTGCGGAGGCCGGCCCGCCGCCATTCCATTTTCAGAGGTCGAAGGGGTACGGCGAATTGTAGAAAGCACTTTGCGTATTGAACCACACCCTTTCTTAAAGTGTGGGGATTGGGTCAGGGTAGTGTACGGCCCCATCGTAGGGGTAGAGGGTATATTGCTTCGAAAAAAGAACATGGCACGGTTGGTTCTTTCGGTGGAAATGCTTGGAAAATCAGCCGCTGTAGAGGTTGATGCGACCCACGTCGAGCGCATACCTGCGAAGCGCCCGAGATTAGCGATTTCGGACCGGCAGCATGCGATCCTACAAAGGGGTACTACAGCTTTAACTATAGTGCGTGGCATATAATGGTTCTCAACAGTGTTTGCACGCCGGCTCCGACCTTACCTGGAGGTTGCACTGCCACCTCGCCCGAGGGGCAATGGCTTCAAGCGGACTTGGCCGCCAACCCGGCCGTATGCACCATGGCTCTTTGGCATACTCCCCTTTACAGTTCTACAAGTGCCGACGTGACTCTAGTCGTACAACCGTTCTGGCAAATCCTCTACAACGCTGGCGCCGACTTGGTAGTCAACGGGCATGCCCACAATTACGAGCGTTTCGCCCCGCAAAACCCCAATGGGAATATGGATTTGGTTCATGGCATTCGTGAATTTGTCGTCGGCACGGGCGGCGAAACCCTAATGTCTTTTGACGCGACGCCTGCGGCCAATAGCGAAGTGCGAAACAGTACGACTCACGGTGTCATTCAGTTCACTTTGCATGCGACAAGTTACGATTGGCAGTTCATACCAGTTGCCGGACAAACTTTCACGGACTCCGGCACACAAGCGTGTCATTGACGACCGCTCGTTCTGCGTGGCCGAACCGAAATTCGAACAAAGGGAAGCGAGGAGAAATATCCATGCAAAACAGAATTCTTTGTTCTTTCGGAGCTGGAGTATTTCTTGTGACAGCTGGATACGCATACGCGGCCCAAGGAAAGCCAGTGGCCTTCACAGCGGAAGCGCTGACCGCAGCGCGAGGGCCCGCAACGACTGCTCAGGAAGCGGACCGTCCTAAGCTACATCGGCGGAATCCGCGATACCAATTGGGTAAAGACGACGTTCTGCAGCTGAATTTCGCTTTGACACCAGACTTGAATGAGACGGTCACTGTCCAGCCAGATGGCTATATCACCTTGCTGGGTGTCGGCGACTTACATGTGGAGGGACAAACAATTCCTGAGGTCACTGAATCGATTCGCCTTGCCTACGCGAAAACATTGCATAACCCCATTATCAACGTTCGGCTCATGGACTTCGAGAAGCCGTACTTCATCGTGGGTGGAGAAGTTGGGCATCCGGGCAAGTTTGAATTGCGCGGAGACACGACGTTGACTCAGGCAGTGGCCATCGCAGGCGGCTTTACAGAAGCCTCAAAACACTCACAGGTCTGGCTCTTCCGCCGTGTTTCGAACGACTGGGCGGAGACCCATCAGTTCAACCTAAAGGAAATGCTCAAGACTGGAAATCTCGATGAAGACGCACATCTGAGGCCTGGCGACATGTTGTACGTTCCCAAGAACACCATCTCGAAGATAAAACACTTTATACCGATTGTCACTGTAGGAACGTATTTCAATCCGGGGCAGCTGTAACCGCCGCCGGACAGCCGTTGAAATTACCGAGTAACCGGGCATTTCTGTTTGGAATTCGCCATTCCCAAGAAACGGTCATAAGTAAAGCAAATGTTTCTCGATCACTTCGGTCTACGCGAGCAACCATTTGGGGTCACTCCCGATCCTCATTTTCTTTACTTCAGTCCCTCACATGTTGAGGCGCGGGCATCCCTATTCTACGGGATCCAGACCCAGCGGGGATTCATGGCCCTGATTGCAAAGCCAGGAATGGGTAAGACCACCCTGCTCCTTCATCTTTTGGAGCGTTTACGCAGCTCCGCGCGCACTGCTTTTTTGTTTCAAGCGCAGAGTGACCCTCGCGACTTGTGCGCTCCCTTGTGGATGACCTCGGAGTTAATGAAGAGGGCGGCGACCTCGTGCACATGCGCCGCAGATTGAACGAGATGCTGATCAGCGAAGTGCGCGCTGGCCGGCGCGTTGTGGTCGTGATTGATGAGGCACAAAACCTCGCGGACTCTGTTTTGGAGGCAGCAAGGATGCTTTCCAACTTCGAGATCCCGGGGAAGAAACTGATGAACATCGTGCTCGCCGGCCAACCGCAGTTGGCAGATAAGCTGGCAAGCAGAAACATGGTTCAATTGCGACAGCGGATTTCGATTTTGACCAGATTAAGGCAATTCAGCGCTAGCGAGACCGGAAATTACGTTAACCATCGGCTCCGGGTAGCTGGCTATCGGGGCAAACCACTGTTCACAGCGGATGCGTTACCAATTATCCATTCTCGATGCGGGGGAATACCACGGAATATCAACTCTGTTTCAATGCATTAACTTTGGCTTTCGCGAACGGTCGAAATGTTGTTGACGCAAGGATCGTAAATGAAGTGCTCCAGGACCTGGATGTGGAGATACTTGGCTCAGATGAGGGCGACATAGTGGCTGTGGGGCCACGATCAAAGCCTGGAGACTTTACTGACCCTGCTCCACTTATGGACGGAAGGGGTTATGGGGATTCGAAATGGTTAGGGCAAGACATCATCTCTGGCAATCTCAAATTGCTTTGCAAGATCGGCGCAGAAAGCGACGTCCATGATCCTGGCACCGAGCTCACTCAATTGTAAGCACGACCTTTGTTCGCTCGGAATGTGCTTGAAGGAGTAACGCATGAGCAAAAATATTGAAGTACTCTGGCGAGCCAAAGAAACAACAGAACTGTTTGGACCAATTGCCACTTCTCAAAAAAGCTCAGAAGATCCGTGCATTTCCCTGCGCTCTGACCCGATCGGTAGTGTGGAAGAGGCAGAGTTAGTGCGGAGAGTATTCATGTTGCCTGTTCACGAAGTGCCGCGCGTTGTGGTCTTCTGTGGAGTCGGGCAGATTGATGGAGCAGGGGGTATTTGCACTCGGGCAGGACAGAACTTGGCCCACCACACAGGCTCCTCAGTATGCCTCGTTGAGGGAAACTTCCAGTCCCCCTCTTTGCACCAGTACCTCGGCTTGGACAACTCGCGGGGACTTTCCGATGCCATCTTCGAATCAGGGCCCATCCGAGATTTCGTTCACCCCCTCCAGGGAATCAACGTCTCCGTGCTCTTCGGTGGTTCTCACTGCGGAAGGACACAGGCATTGTGGAAACGCGAGCGGTTGCGACACCTCATCGCAGAACTCCGCCAAGAATTCTCCTATGTTTTGATTTATGGCCCACCAATAGGTCAAAAACACATTGAAGCACTGCTACTTGGCCAGATCGCTGACGGAGTTATTCTAATTTTGGAGTCAATGGTTACACGCCGTGAGGCGGCGCGCACGGCAAAGGAAAATCTGTTTGCTGCAAATGTGAACGTACTGGGTGCAGTGCTCAACAACCACGCTTTTTCCATCCCTGAAACGCTCTACAGAAGGCTCTAACCGGCCGAAGGCGGGGAGTTCATAGAAGGTCTGTACTGGACCCTTGCCCTTATTGGGGCAATGAAGGTCGATCCAGAAGGTGGCTTCTCTTTCTCAGGAAATCAAAAACAGTGTGCGCGGAATGGTCCGATACATTGGCCCCAAGAACGTCGTACCTCTGATTCTCGATGGGCTCAAGAGACTCGAATGCCGAGGCCATGATTCAGTCTTCACTATCCAGTTCAATTCCAGCTCATTTTTTTTGATGTCTAAGATTACTGAGGGATTGGCGCCCGATGTCAATGCCAGCTGGCCGGTCCGAAAAGCGGACCCCGATAAAACTGGCAATAGTCCTTTCTCGCGTGAATCAAAGGTCCTACAAAGGAAAGCACTTTTACGGAGAATATGAGTTCTCGGGGCTTGCGCGCTATCACAAAGAAGATTTGGCTGCCTGGGGCCAGATTGCTGGTTAGCTTTGCTGGAGATAACGTCGCGGAAGAGACAAGTGTCGTTTATTGTCAACGCCTGGGAATTAAGAAGTTTGCGGTGGGTCTTGCACTTTCGGCGAAGGTTCACCAGCATCTGCCTTAGCCAGGCGACTGCCAATCGCCTAGAAGGCTGCGAAAACGTCCAAGTATTCTCGGGTGTTGCACCGCCGGCGCGTTTGGGACGAATGGGCGCAGCCTCAGAAAGAAGGGGGGCAGGCACGGTAGTTCGCGAGAAGGGGTGGCATTATCTGAATCCCAGTGCATTAGGGGCTCTGGCGGTTGGGAACACTGAGGGCGCAAGGAGGGACCTGTCATGGAGAGCTTGAATTCGGAAAAACTGAACGGACACAAGGGCAACGGAAATGGAGACGGCAATGGGAAGACGAAAAACTCCTTTACGCTACGCGATTTGGTGGGCATGGCATTCCGACGACGACGGGTGATTGTCATGGCGTTCGCAGGGCTGATGGCGGGATCCCTCTTGGCGATTTTGATTTTGCCTCCGACTTACGAGGCAGAGATGAAGATCCTTGTACAACGGGAGCGCGTAGACCCGGTAGTATCCACCGAACCGAACGTCAACCAAGCCGATCGCAACTTGACATTGGACGAAATTACGTCGGAGGTCGAGCTGTTCCAGAGCCGAGATTCTTTGGAAAAGACAGTCCTGGATTTGAAACTTTATGAACCCAGAAACCCGTGGTCCGTCGGGGCCATCGAGCTGCGCGTGCTTGGAGCCCTTGGACTAGCGGCGGACAAACAGACGAGAGTGTACAAGGCAGTTCTCAAAATGGAAACGAAAGACCTACAGGTGATTCCGCTCAACGCTTCAGACATCATTAAAATCACCTATCAAGCTCAATCGCCGGAACTTGCTGCGCAGGTGCTCAAGGAGTTAGGGGATTTGTACCTCGCTAAGCACACTACAATTCGCCGACCACAAGGAACATCTGACTTTTTCCAGCACCAGGCAGAGCAATACAAGACAGAAATGGAGGCCTCGGAAGGGCAGTTAGTGAATTTCACAGAAAAAACCGGCATTGTTTCGGCTGATTTCGAGAAGCAGGTAGCTCTTCAGAAGATCAACGATTTCGATCTCACGCTTCAGCAAACGCGGGCATCAATTGCGGAAACGGAGAAGCGCCTTCGCACGCTCCAGGCGGAAGGTGGGACTGTCCCCGAGCGTGTGACCACGCAGATTAAGGTGGCGGACAATCCTCAGCTCATGGCCAGTCTGAAAACCACGCTGCTCGACTTGGAACTCAAACGGACAGAACTGCTCGAACGGTTTGATCCATCGTATCCACTGGTTGAGGAAGTCGAAAAGAAAATTTCTGAGACTCTTAATTCCATCGCCGAAGCTGAAAAACGGGGCATTCGAGAAGAGACGACGGATCAAGACCCAGCGCACGCTTGGGTCAAAACAGAGATGGTGAAGGCCCAGGCGGACTTAATGGGTCTGCAAGCCCGGGTCTCGGCCATGTCCGGCGCCCTGAAGGCACTTGAGAGCAGAGCGCTGAAGTTGGAGGGCGAGTCGGTAGTCCAGCAGGATTTACTGAGGACGGCCAGAGCTAACGAGGAGAATTATCTCCTTTATCATCGAAAGCGCGAAGAAGCCCGCATCGCGGACGCTCTTGATCAACGGAAGATCATTAATGCCGCGGTTGCGGAGGCGCCCATGGTGCCGTTGGTGCCAGAGAGTCTGCCAACAACTGTAAAAGTGCTTCTGGCCGTGGTGGTTGCCACACTAGTCAGCCTGGGGCTCGGCTTCCTGATGGAATATCTGGACCCGTCATTCCGGACGCTCGAGGAGGTCGAGGAATACCTGGAGATTCCGCTGCTGGCTACTGTGCCGAGGAACAATGCCTGAGGGAAGGGCGGATTCTTTTGCACTGGATCTCCTTGTGCAAGACGGCGTGCAATCCGACGGCAATCGCGCCCGACCAGCATCGGGCGAAATCTCAAATCGCTGACAACTTTTGACGCGCATCCCCACCGAACACCAGAACCTAAAGAAAGAATATGAAAAAGGACCAGAAGCGAGTGCTCGTTCTTGGCACCGCGGAGGCGGGCATTACCCTGGTGCGAGAATTTCTCGCGCGACCTGAACTAAACGTCAAGGTTGTCGGGTTTCTCGACGAGAAAGGAGAAAACATAGGGAAATCGCTTGTAAATCCTTCCATCATTGGCTCCGTAAATCAGGTGAGTGACATTGTGAAAGAAAAAGCCGTCAACCAAGTGATCTTGTCGCTCAACGAACGACGAGGTTGCACGCCCGTCGAACAGCTTCTGCAATTGAAGTTTTCAGGAGTGCAGGTCGCGGACGCACATAGCGTCTACGAAAAAATGACAGGGCAGATTCTGTTAGCGAACCTGGAGCCGAGCTGGCTGTTTCTTTCCGCGGGGTTCCGGAAGTCTCGGTTTCTCCTAACCACGAAGCGTTCCATAGACATTGTCATTTCACTACTCGGAATAATTCTCGTGCTGCCGTTAATGGGTGTGATTGCGCTCGCCATATGTATGGATACAGGATTCCCCATCTTATTTCGGCAGGAACGCGTCGGGTTGGGCCAACATCCGTTTACTATCCTGAAGTTCCGTTCGATGTTTCAGGACGCTGAAGCCGGTGGACCGAGTTGGGCGCAGAACAACGACCCGCGCATCACCCGTGTCGGGCACCTATTGCGAAAGTTTCGTTTGGATGAACTGCCGCAACTGGTCAATGTCTTGCGTGGCGAAATGAGTCTGGTTGGCCCACGCCCAGAACAAACGAAACTTTGCCAGATGCTGGAGCAAATAATTCCGATGTATTGGCGCAGGCACAGCGTCAGACCAGGAGTCACTGGCTGGGCGCAAATAAAGTATCAGTATGGATCCAATATCGAAGACGCAAAACGCAAGCTCGAATATGAGCTGTACTATATCAAGAACCTTTCCCTCACGCTGGATTTGGCCATCATCCTGGTAACTTTCAAGGTGATCCTTTTCGGTCGCGGGGCCAACTAAATCAGAGTTGCCGGATTCCCCCGTATAAGTAGCTGAAACGCACAGTGGCAAGTCTAAGGACAATTCCCTTTCAAGGTATTTGACGATTTCAAGCTCTTGGCGGCCGACTGATTCTTAAATTCGCAACGACCGGAAACAGCTTTTGGACAATTCGCATTCCACAAGAACTACAAAAGAAAGCTTGCGCATAAGACATATACTGAGTGTGGATGTCGAGGATTACTTCCAAGTGGAAGCGTTCGCCAAGGACCTTCCGCGAAGCACGTGGGAGAATTGGCCCTCGAGAGTGGTTGAGAATACCCGCAAAATTCTGAATCTTTTCGAACGGCATGGTGCGAAGGGAACTTTTTTCTTCCTGGGATGGGTAGCCGATCATTTTCCAAGTCTTGTTCGGGAGGTGCAAGCGAAAGGGCATGAACTAGCCTGTCACAGCTATTGGCATCGGCGCGTTTGTTCCTTGACACCGTCGGAATTCCGGGAGGACGTGCGCATAAGCAAAGATGCAATTGAGCAAGCGGCAGGCGTTCCAGTCTGCGGTTATAGGGCCCCGTCGTGGTCAATCAACAGAGATTCCTTCTGGGCATTGGACGTCCTCAGCGAGGAAGGCTTCCTATACGACTCCAGTATTTATCCGATTCGCCATGATTTGTACGGTATCCCTGATGCTCCGAGATTTGCTTACGTCTATCCATGCCGTAACGGTGCAGAATTGACGGAAGTCCCTCCGCCAACGGTTCGCATAGCGGGATTCAACCTTCCAGGAGCTGGTGGTGGATATTTTCGCCTTTTTCCCTTTTCATATACCGAATGGGTCTTCCGGCATTTTGAACGACATTACAAAAAGCCCGTTGTCACGTATTTCCATCCGTGGGAGTTTGATCCCGAGCAACCTCGAATTCCGGCCAGAATCAGATCCAGGTTTCGCCATTACACGAACCTTGCGATTACCGAAAAACGGCTCGGTTTGCTGTTGCAGAGGCATTTGTTTCAGCCCATTGCGAAGGCACTCGCAGCTGGAGAATTGTGCGTCGCGGAAGCAAAGATGAGAGTTATCAAGACGCCGGAATATCGCAACTATTCTGCGGCTGCGCCTCGCGCCGTATTTCCTGCCGAACAGACTGAAGGGAGCAAAGGATAGGACGCATGTTCAGTGTCGCGTTGATTGGACCCGATGGCGCTGGGAAAACGAGCCTAACTGCTGGGCTAAGAGCATCTCGCGCAGTCCCGATTAAATGCTTATACATGGGCATAAATATAGAAGCGAGCGACCACGCTCTGCTGACTTCTCGCCTGTTCGAACATTTTAAGCGCCGCCAGAACACAAGATCCGGAGTCTACCGCTCCGGCGATGACTCGACTCCTAGAGGAGAACATGAAAAGCGGAGCTTGGGTGGCTGGCTGTGGGCCATTGGCCGCCTGATCAATCGTCTCTTGGAAGAGTGGTACCGACAATTGTTGTCGTGGGGTTATCAGATTTGCGGATACGCGGTTGTATATGACCGTCACTTCCTCTACGACTTCACACTCGATGGAATCGGTGAGGAGAAGCAACCTGGCGACCAGCGTCTGCACCGATGGCTTCTGCAACGTTGCTACCCACGGCCTCACCTCACAATTTATTTGGATGCCCCGGCGGAGGTGCTTTACGCTCGCAAGGGCGAAAAGACACTAGAGGAATTAGAGCGTCGCCGCCAGGCTTTTATTCGTTTGGGGGACAGGGTGAAGAACTTCGTCCGGATCGACGCCACTCGCCCTTTTGATGTCGTTTACGCCGAAGTCAGCGGGCTTATTGAGCAGGAATACCAGAACAAGCGACCGGATGCCGGTCACGGGCTGAGATGGCGATTACAAAGATTAGGGAAATTGTTCGAATAGCGCGTCGATAACGCAGCCCAGTCATCAGAACAGAGCGGAGGAATGAGTTTCTAAGACGCACCATGGACCTTCCTGCCACAGCAACTTCTGAATCTCTTGGAAAGATTGACTTCGACATCCACGGAATGGTTCGAATCCGTCTGATCGATCCCTCGCCAAGCGACCTCAGTGCAGCCCACAAACTGCTCGGATGCCCGTCCAGACTGCCGCTGACCAACCCCGAAATCACTGTACGGTTTGTGGAGGATCTGTCTGCAAGCGGAATCAGATTTCTAGGCGATGACAGGGGTTTTACGGACGATGGATTCTTCCTGTTGCAAGAAGGAACAAGACGAGTCAAAGCCCGCATCCCTTTCGACCGGATTGGAGATTCATGCGAGATAGTTTGCAGGAGCCAAATCGAATCAGTGCCACTTTTGATGCCGATCGTCGGCTTGACAGCTCTCAAAAAAGGGTACATCCCGCTACATGCTGCCGCTGTTGTATACGACAGCGTAGGCCTATTGATGGCCGGTTGGGCGCACTGTGGGAAAACGACCGCGCTCCTGGGGTTCGCTTCAGAAGGGGCGGAGTATGTAGGGGAAGAGTGGGTGCTTTTCTGTAGCAACGATCAGAGAATGTACGGGCTCGTAAGGCCGCTCGAGCTTGCGCCTTGGCATCTTGCGAGTTTGTCCCAGGTACGGGGTGCGGTGAGCCTCATGAACCGTTGTGCATTCCGTGGAATCGACGTTCTGCACGGATTGCAAAAAATGATTCGCGGCGAGAGGATTCGAAGCAGCTTTGCATTCCGTAGTCTCCAGAGAGCGTCAATGGCGCTCGGGGACCGGCTGCGGCAAGTCATACCGCTTTCAGCCATCTTCCGAGACAAGGTTTGCTGCACAGGTGCGCCAGCGGACAAGATATTTCTTTTTCTCAACCAAGAAGATCAAAGAATCGATGTGGAACGCATCACTCCTTTCGAGATGGCTGCTCGCCTGACTTTTCTGGTACAACACGAGCTATCAGCGCTCCAGCGGCACTACACCGCCTACCGATTTGCTTTTCCCAGTCGAAGGAATGAGTTCATTGAAAGCTCGGTCGAGTATTCGTTAGCAATACTCGCCCGCGGGCTCCTTGGAAGAGAGACATACATCGTGCGGCTTCCTTATCCGCATGTGTTCCCCGAGCTCTTCAATGCAATTCAGCTCTACTGCAACCCTACGACCGCCGCGACTGCTGCCGAATCTATACACGCACTCGTATAAAATCGCCAAGCGGATCAGTCCAGCAACATGCAAGTACTTTCTGAAACTGAAACGATACACACGCCAGGCGAGCAGGATGCCACTCGCAAACAGATCCGCGGGTCCAGCCTTTTCCTAGTCGGTAGATTCCTGGCGATGGGGATAAATTTTTCGACTCAGGTGTTGATGGTCCGCTATCTTGCCACGGCGGAGTATGGCGCTCTGGCTTACGCCCTGGCCGTTGTGGCATTTTTCCAACCATTCGCCACCCTCGGATTGCACGAGGCAGTGTCTCGCTATGTTCCCATCTATCAAGAGAACCGCGAATTTCCAAAGATGCTTGGCACGATCCTGCTTTCTATAGGCACAGTCTCCCTAGCGGGGCTGCTGATTATTGTGACCATCTGGAGCGGACCCACGCTTCTTACCCACTTCATGACGCACGAAAAATTGCCCCGGCACCTTCTATCAATCCTGATTATGGCGGTGCCACTGGATGCGGCCGATGAGCTGTTTAATTCCCTCTTTGCAAGTTTTGCCGGAAGCCGGGCAATTTTTTTTCGCAAGTATATTTTGGGTCCAGGCCTCAAGCTGGGCGCCGTGCTGCTGCTCATCGGACTGCAGAGCACAGTGGTTTTCCTGGCGTACGGATATCTATTTGCCAGCGCGGCTGGAATCGCAATTTACGCATGGATGCTCGTACATCTGTTGCAGGAAAGACAGCTTTTTCAGCAACTGCGGTCAAGCACGCTGAAAATCCCGGCACGCGAAGTTTTGGCATTCGTTCTTCCTGGACTCAGTTCTAGCCTCGTCACAGTGGCGATCCACTCGGTCAACATTTTTATCTTGGGCTATCTGCACACGATGGCAGAGGTGGCCTACTATCGTGCCATGGTTCCTGTGGCTCAATTAAATGGCGTGGTTATGGCGAGCTTCACCCTTCTGTACATGCCAGCGGCGGCGCGCCTCTTTGCCAAAGCGGACTTTTGTGGAATCAATAGACTGTATTGGCAGACGGCAGCATGGATGTCCGTACTGTCCTTTCCGGTTTTTGCGCTTACCTTTTCGTTTTCGCAGTCTCTAACCGGGTTCCTCTACGGAGCCCGTTATGCTCGATCCGCCCCCATCCTGGTGTTGTTGGCTCTGGGGAGCTATACGAACGTTGCTCTCGGCTTCAACCTGCAAACGCTTAAAGTTCTAAACAGGCTGCGTTACATCGTTCTGGTGAGCTTGGTCGCAGCGCTGATAGACGTTGGGCTAAGTCTCCTTTTGGTTCCCGGACATGGAGCCTTTGGTGCAGCAGCCGGCACAGCGGCAACGCTCATCATTTTTAACTTATTGATGCAGGCTGGGTTACTGCAGACGACGAACTTCAGCGTGTTTGACCGTCGCTATCTGCCTGTGTACCTGTGCATCGCGGTGAGCGCTGGCGGCCTATTCCTCGTTCAATCGCTCCACTCGATGAGTTTGACCTTCGCTCTGCTTTTGGTTGCCTGCATGTCATTCCTAGTATTTTCTGTGGCTAGGAAGAAGCTCAGAATTGCCGAAACGTTCCCAGAGTTATTGAAGATGCCTTTGATGCGCGTGATTTTTGCCTGAGGGCCCCGCAGCTCTGTATATTTACTTTCCAGCGCGATTCCAGCACTTAAGTTCGTGCAAGTTGCTGTGACGGACACGGCAAACCGCTTGAGCCAGCAAATCTGGGTGGCAATGAAGAGGGAGTGCGTCAGCATTGTACGGGATACCGTGGGCGCGTGCTTTGCGACCAGGCTTATAAGCGCTTCATGCAATGTCGCGCTTTGGAAAGGGCGGCTTTCCGGCGCCTGTGATCACGGGTGCCGGATTTTGAGTAAGACCCTTGGCGCTATGCTCACAAGGATTCCCCTGGCAAGCCTTCGTAGGCCGCCGAGCGCTATTACCGGAGAAGAGCTCGAGATTGACACTTTGCAGCAGTCGTGCATGCCCGATTATTCCGCTTATTATTCTCTGCGACCCGAATACAACAGGGAGTCCCTGAAATGGCTGTTGGATTTCATGACTCAGATGAAAGCATATGAGAATCTGCGCAGAGTTGCCTTGCGAGACGTAACAAGACAACACATCGGATGGTTTATCTACTATTCGAAAGGTGGCGGGATTGCAGAAGTAGTGCAGATCGGGGCGCAGAACGCCATATGAAAGCCGTTTTTGATTACCTGTTTTAGGACGCAAGGAGCCGCGGAGCGATAGGTGTCCATGGCAGGCTCGAAATTCGGCATGCCCAGGAGTTATCGTACGCACGCTGTTTCTTTTTGGGGACTGCTCCTTTGCTTTTCCGGTTCAACAGGGTGACGCTTTTCTCTCGCGGCTGGATGGCGAGTGGTGTCTGAAAACAACTGTCAACCTTCGCAGCCAATTCAAGCGAAGGCGACCAAATAGAATGGAAGCAGTCTTGGGAACCGCGGCCCAAACGCACAGCGTGCAGGAAACGACGCGAACGCAGATCCGAGGCTCGAGCCTGTTTCTGTTCGGGCGCACGTTGTCTCTGGGTATCAATTTCTTCACCCAAGTGCTGACGGTACGCTATCTCTCGACTAGGGATTATGGAGAGCTGGCTTACGGACTCGCGGTGGTCAGTTTCTTCCGACTCTTTGCTTCATTGGGGCTGCAGGATGCGATTCCGCGTTTCGTCCCGATTTACCGGGAAAACGGCGAGTACGGAAAGATGTTAGGCACGATTCTCTTGGCCGTGGGAGCGGTTCTAATTACCGGGATCTCTATCATTGGCATGATATGGCAAGCGCCACTGTTTTTCATACCTATCACTACTCACGAGGGTCTGCCTCCTTTGGCCCTGCTTTCGATCTTGATCGTGTTAGTGCCTGTCGAATCGGCGGACGCGATTTTGGACAGTCTTTTCGCCAGCTTTGCGTACGCCCGCGACATTTTCTTTCGCCGGTACTTGCTGGGACCTGGACTCAAGCTTGGCGTGGTGGTTCTTCTCTTGTGGATGAAGAGCTCGATTGTATTCCTGGCATACGGATATGTCGTTACCGGAGCAGTCGGAGTGCTGATCTACGGAGCCCTCCTCGTAAAGCTTTTGCGTGAGCAAGGGCTCTTACAGCTGTTTCAGATTAAAGAGGTCGTGATCCCTGCCCGAGAAACGTTTGCTTTCGTTCTGCCGGGCCTCGTTTCGGCCGTTGCCCTTTGCATCGCTCCCGTGAATATCTTCCTGCTGGGCCGTCTGCGGACCATGTCGGAGGTCGCGTTTTACCGCGCTGCGCTTCCGATCGCCGAACTCAACAACATTGGTTTTGCGAGTTTCACACTACTGTACACGCCGCTTGCGGCGCGCCTCTTCGCCAAGTTGGACTACCGAGGCATCAGCGGCCTTTACTGGCAGACAGCCGCTTGGATGTCCGTACTGTCTTTTCCAGTCTTCGCCGTTACCTTTTCTCTTGCAAAGCCTGTCACTATATTTCTTTTCGGAGCACGTTACGCACCATCCGGTATCGTATTGTCCCTGCTTTCCCTCGCCATCTATTTCAATGTTATCGTCGGCTTCAATCTTCAAACGCTGAAGGTGTTCGAAAGATTGCGCTATGTCATTGCGGCAAGCGCGGTGACGGCGGCGGCCAACCTGGTGGTAAGCGCAGTTTTGATAAAGCTATACGGGACATTAGGCGCTGCGATCGGTTCCACGTCGACGATGATTGGATACAACCTGCTATTGCAAGCGGGTCTAGTACGCACAGCGGATTTTCATGCTTTTGATCGGCGTTATCTTTCGGTTTATTTAACGATCGCATTGTGCGCATGCGGTCTATTTCTCGTTGGCTCGTTTACACGATTGAACTTCTATATTTTGCTTTCTTTAGCAGCGTGCGCTTCCTTGTGCGTGTTTGCACTGACGAAGAGGAAGCTCAGCATTGCAGAAACGTTTCCTGAATTGCTACGCCTGCCGTTTATGCGACTGCTGTTTGGCTAGACATTTGATCCTGTTGCCGACTGGCCCGCCGACGCTCTGCAGCTCTTGGGAAGTACTTAAACGGCGCCTAAGAGGCGCTCCGCAAAATGATTTCGACCGCAGAGAAGATCGTGTCAACTCAGACTGCCACAATGCATGACACTCGGATCCTCGCGCCGTGTGTTGCTTTGGGATTTTTTATCTTCTTTCTCCTGGAGAAGAGCATCGCGCTGGGCTTAGCTGTGGTCTTGATGCTGGGCCTTTTTGCTCTCGTCGTGCGCTGGCCGGAATTGGGAACATTGACTGTGCTGTTCGCGCTCTACTCCAACATCGCGGTTCTCGGCATGAAAACGCACACGATCCTGCGGACTACCGTTCAGACGAGTCAAATGACAATCTCTACTGCTGGCCAAAACTCGCGCGTTGCCGTTGTCATGGCTGGGCTTTGTTTGATCCTCTGCGTACCCCTTGTATACCACTTCCTGATTCGCAAGGAGAAATTGACTTTTGATTGGGGTTTCTACCTTACGTTGGGATACTTCGCTGTATTCCTGACGTCCTCCTTTTTTGCTCGAGACGGGAAAATTATCACCTCAGAAATTGTCGACTTTCTCCTGGAAGGCGTTGCGATTTATTTTCTCGTGGTCAACGTCGTTCGAGAATACTCGACGCTGAGGCGGGCCATTTGGGCGTTGCTGCTTGCGGGAAGCTTCATGGGAGGGCTCTCTATTGTTCAGCGCGTCACGCACACGCAAAACAACAACTATGGCGGTCTTGCCATGCTGGGGGCGGAACTCAATTTCAATCCTGTCGGCAGGGAGTCCGCTCATTCTTGGTCCGATGAATCCAACTTTCATCCTGAGGGGGCAACGAGCTTAACCCTTGGCTCTCAGTTTCGGTCCGCAGGCCCGATTGGCGAACCCAATCGCTACGCCCAAGTGTTGGTTGTGCTCCTTCCCCTTGCCGCTTTCCGGTTCCGAAGAGAGCGCTCGCGCGCCTTGCGCTGGCTCGCCCTTGCGTCCGGGGCACTTATTTGCGGGGGCATGATGCTCACGTTTTCGCGGGGAGCCATGCTTACGGCCGTGGTCACCTTCGGATTGTTGGTTTATGTCGGTTTCATTAGACCTCTCCAAATGATCGTGGCTGGGCTTGCCCTCAGCGTGCTTGTCCTGGCCCTCGATCCTCAGGCGGCGTTGCGTTTCGCGAGCTTGGGAGCAGTCAAGACTCTTCTTGCCCATAGTACCGCAGGCTACAAGGAACCCACCGAAGGTCAGAGAGGGGTCCCGGACACTTCGGTCGTTCGGCGCTACGTAATAAACGTCGCGGCGTGGCATGTTTTCCTCGATCATCCCGTTCTGGGAGTAGGTCCGGGGCATTTCGCCGAGTACTACTCGATGCCCTACGGGAATCGCGTGGGGCTGATTCAGCAATTAAAGAAGTATCGCGGGCACAATCTTTACTTTGAGACATTGGCCGAGACGGGGATATTGGGGCTCGCTTCCTTCTTGGCAATCATCTTTGTGATCATGCGTGCTTTATGGAAAGCCTGGAGAACGCTGCAGCAGAAGGGTTCTGAGTTCGCCGATCCCGCAATAGCTTTCTTCTTATGTTTGGTCGCCTATCTGATTTCGGCAATTTTCGCGCACTTGTCCTATCAAAGGTTCTTCTGGCTGTTGATGGCCCTCTGCAGCGCCACCATTCACATTCTTGGCAGGCTTGAGCAGAAAACCTCATGTGAACTGTCCGCCGACTAGCTGATCTATGTGCGGTTATAGCAGGAATTCTGAATTCAACGAGAAACACGTGGAACCCATTCGTCTCGTGCGCATGGTCAGGCAGCTCAAGCATCGAGGTCAGATTCTTTATTGCAGACTCTAGCGCCTACTGTCGGAGGTCTTTGCTCCATGAAAGCATTACAGGGCGAATCTGCTCTGACGCGAGTTGGCATGCCGTCACTGGTTGCGGCGGACGCGTCTGCGCAGAGTGCAGTCGAGAATGCGAGAACCATCGAATTTCTTTATCTCGACCAGGAGGCAGTCCTCGCGGCCGACCTGCTCAACATGCGGCGGGCGATGCGTGTAGTGGGACAGGCTCAAGCGCTCGTCGTGCAAGGCAAGGTTCGTCACCCGCACAAGGTGGTCTTGCGGCAGGAGGACAGCGCGGAATCCGAAGATCAGGGCCGCTTCAATGCACTCTTCGCATCCATCGGCGGCACAGTGCGCGCGATGGGCATGAAGTGGATTGGTAGCTTCCCCACCAACCGAGAACGCGGCTTACCCCGCGCCAGCGCATTGATCATTTTGAATTGTCCGGACACTGGCATGCCGATTGCCGTTATGGATGGCACCATCATTAGCGCGATGCGCACCGGCGCCATGACCGCCCTCGGAGTGTATTATCTCGCGCCGCGCAGCACTCGCAAGGCCGGCATGATTGGGGCGGGCGTTCAGTCTCGCGCGCAAATCCTTGGACTCTACACTGCGATTCCCGGAGTAGAAGAGATCGCGCTGACCAATCGCGACAAGGCACGAGCCGAGACCGTCGCCGATGAATGTCGCCGGCTATGGGGTGCGCCCGTTCGCGCGGTGGCATCAATTGACGAAGCCTTGTGCGATGCCGACGTGGCGGTGACGATCACCACAGCCCGTGAACCGCTCATGTTCGCGCGGCACATTAAACCGGGCGCGTTGACGGTCCAGCTAGCTGGTCATGAATGCGAATTTGGCCTGATCCAGCAGTGCCGGAAAATTGTCACAGACGATTGGGAGGTTGTGAAGCATCGTGGAATCATGACTCCTGCGATCATGCACCAACACGCTCTCCTTCACGACAGCGATATTCACGCCAACCTGGGTGAGTTGATCTTGGGCATTAAGCCGGGACGCGAGAACGATACAGAGAGAATTCACTATGCCCACATGGGTATGGGTGTGGATGACGTGGCGCTCGCCTGGGCCGTGTATCAAACGGCGCGCGAACGTGGCCTGGGAATGCCTCTTCCGTTGTGGCGAGAACCCCTATGGGTGTAAGCAGAGCCGGCAACCCAGCAGATCCGCGGGTCCCTCCTTTTGCATCGCCGTTTGCGAAGATCCGCAAGTCGCTCCGCAGGCTTTGGTGCTATGTCGCAATTCGATGGGCCTCGGCGACAGACGGAACTGACCGTCTGCTGCGGCGGCGCTTCAATCGCTGGGCAAAACAAGGACGCGGCGAATCGATGGAACGCGGTCACGCTCGCATCGCAGAGACCATCTGGGAAAGAATGGATCTGTCAGCCGCGGACCGCATCCTCGACTTGGGTTGTGGCGAGGGTTGGGCCTGCCGCATCCTGGCTCAGCGAGCTCCACAAGGGTGTCTCATCATGGGCGTCGATATCTCTGACGAGATGATCCGTCTTGCGCGCGAGAAGAGCCGCGCATTCTCGAACGTGACTTACCATCGTGCTCAAGCAGAAGAGATTCCCACGCTCAGCGACTATTTTACAAAAATCGTCAGTATCGAAGCTTTTTACTATTTTCAGCGGCAAGACGAAGTGCTCCGTGAACTCTTCCGTGTTATGCGAGCCGGGGGCCAGCTGTATCTACTGGTGTGCTTGTTTGAAGATGATCCCAAGCACCAGAACTGGTCTGCGGATATAGGTCTGCCCGTCCACAATCGCGCTATTCATGAATACAAAAAAACGCTGGAGCGCGACGGATGGATAGATGTTGATTGCCGCGTTTTTAACTTCAGATCGAATCCGTCCGCGCAAGCCGATCCTCATGATCGCCCGCTTCTCATCACTGCGCGGAAGCCTTCTTGAGTTCGAATTTGCTGCCCTCTAAATCGCAAGCGAGTCTCAGATCGACAAAATCTCCTTTTTTCACCGCGCCGTTACCTGTAACGCTGGCCCCTTTTCTCATGCCAGGTAGGAGGTTGTAGTGTTTCTTGGAGCCCCAAGACCTCGTCCGGGCGAGGCGATGAGAAGCACTGGAATCAGCATGGATACTTCTGCTCCCGTGGTTGTTCTCTCTCCTCACCATCACGGGGCGTTAGGGATATTCCGCAGCCTCGGTGTGCTCGGTGTGCCAGTTTATGCTGTAGAAGATGGGCAGTTCTCGCCGCCGCTTCGTTCACGCTATTGCTGCGGCGTTTTCCGATGGAACGTGCGCACAGCGACACCGCGAGCTTCCATCGCCTCTCTCCTCAGAGTCTCGGAAAATTTCAACACCCGTCCCATTCTGATCCCTACCAGCAACGTCACCGCCGCACTGGTTCAAGAAGCTGCAGAGCAATTGCAAGAGGCTTACCGTTTCCTAATTCCTCCGCGAGGTCTTGCGGGCCGCCTTAGCAGCAAAAGAGAATTGTTTTTCTTGTGTCGTGAATACGGTCACCCCACGCCGGAAACCGTTTTCCCTCAGTCACGCAGCGAGGTTGTTCAGCTCCTCGAAAAGGTGGTTTTCCCAATTGTGTTGAAGAGCATCGACGACCGGGTCGTTTTCGGACAAACCAATGTGGCCATGCGCATCGCTCAAAGCGCCGAGAAAATCCTCCAGTACTACGACACCCTGGAAAATCAGCAGCAACAAAATGTCATGCTGCAAGAATACATTCCGGGCGATGCGGATTCGGTGTGGATGTTCAACGGGTATTTCAATGAGAAGTCAGAATGTCTCGCGGGTTTTATGGGGAGAAAACTCAGGCAGCGTCCTGTTGCTACCGGGATCACCACGCTGGGAATTTGTCTGCAGAATACCGCTGCCGAGCACCCCCTACGAGCGTTACTTTCGTCGCTCGGCTACCGCGGTATCGTCGATATTGGCTGCCGTTTCGATGCCAGGGACGGTCAATACAAATTGCTCGATGTAAATCCGCGCATCGGCTGCACTTTTCGGCTATTCGTTGACCCAAACGGAATAGATGTTGTGCGGGCTTGTTACCTCGATTTGACGGGGCAGGCCGTCCGAGCAGAACCCGCGTGCGAAGGGCGCAAATGGCTGGTTGAGAATTTGGACCTGATTACGCTCCCAGACCACTTGAAGCAGCGAAAGCTCACCTTCGGCCAATGGCTGCGCTCCCTTCGCGGAGTGCGCGAAACTGCATGGTTTGATTGGTCTGACCTTTCGCCTTTTTGGGCGATGTGCCTCTCCGCTCTTCGTTTCTTCTGGTCTGAGCGATTCAAAAGACACTGTGCCGGACGCTCCGACGTCGCCCAACTCCATGCAGCTTCGCGAGGCCCTTAGAGAACGAAGTGCCGAGAACCTTGCACAGAGGAGTTGTCTCCAGCTCCCAGCTTTTCATATCCGTCTTGATTTCAGTTGTCGCTGCCGTGGCAACACTGCGCCAGAGTAGCGGTATTTCCAATACTGGGCCGCCTACTCCTGGTGGATCAATGCGGCCAAACAGGGTTTCATGCCGAACATTCTTGGTCGAAGCTCTCTCATCCATTCCAGAACGAATGTAAGGCGTGATTGGGAGCCGGAGGCATTTGCCAGCTTATTGACTCTAAGAGAAGTGCAACTCGCAAGCCGGCGGTTCCAAAGGACCCAAGGTTGGATTCCGAAACACGAAACCCCCCGTGAACGGGGTCCCGCTTGACCAGAAAAAGCCATCGCTGAGGACGTTCACTATGACCATACAAGTGGTGAATGATAAGAAGGCCGCCATCGCCCACCGCCTAAGGTCCTCCGTGTGGTTGCTTGGCCTGGGAGCGGCTGTGGGTTGGTTTTGGGGTTGTGGTGGAGGCCGCGCATCCGAACCTGTTGCCTTGGTTTCCATCACCGTGACACCAGCCAACGCTTCAATTCAAGCGCAAGCGACTCAGCAGTTCACCGCCACGGGCGCCTTCAACGATGCTTCAAGTGAGGACATTACTAAGTCGGTGAGTTGGGCGTCTTCAGACACCAACAAGGCAACAATTCAGAATTCGGGACTCGCAACGGGTGTCGCGGGCGGCTCGGTCACTATTACAGCCATGAGCGCCGGCAAGACTGGAACAGCTACTGTCACGATCAGCCCGCCGCCGACTCTAACTTCAGTCGATATAAGCCCTCTCAATCCCACGATCGCAGTCAATGGGACACAACAGTTCTTCGCCAATGGCATATACAGCGACAGCTCTCTCCAAGATGTCACTCAGGATGCGACCTAGACGTCGTCGAATCCGGTGCAACGGGCAAGCCGGCTCGCCATGCAACGGTGAGGTGGACTTCCAGACCGATGGTATCCACCCAAATACACAAGGCGACCAAAAAGTAGCGAATCTCTTACTGAACTTCCTTTTGAATTCCTCGTACGAGCCCTGGTTCCGACCTTGAATTTTCACATCCACGACATCGGGCGGCAGTGTAACGCGTAACCGGACAAAGCTGCCACCAGAGGTGACGATCATGGCTACAGTTGAAAGCAGCGAGCGGAGTGAGCTCCTTTGAAGGAAAGCTCTCCGATTCGGTCCAAAGGTTGTGGCTGCGCTACTATCCAGTTTCTCGCCACGCCCGCTTCGAGGAACTCCTTCTCCAGCACATCCGGCCAACTGATCATGTGCTCGAAATAGGAGCGGGGTCCGGCGCGGGGAACCAGAATCACTTCGACCTGCGTGGGAAGGTAGCCTGCTACGTGGGCGTCGACCGAGACAAGAGCATTCTGGGAAATCCTTACTTGGACGAAGCCCACCAAGGCGCCGCGGACTTTTTGCCATTTCGCGGGGAGTCTTTCGATGTTGCATTTCACTACTACGTCGCAGAGCATTTTGAGGTGCCGTTGGCTTGCCATCGGGAGATTGCGCGGGTTCTCAAACCGGAGGGCCTGTTGTTGTTTCAGACGCCGAGCCGCTACTGGTACCCCATGTTGGCTGCCCAAGTTACTCCGCAATGGTTTCACAAATTTTATGTCCGCAACTTCGGCTCAGGCCGCACCGAGAAGGAAGTATTTCCAACCTTTTACAGATTCAATGATGGGCCCGCGATTCGGAAGCAGTTGGAAAGTTGCGGCTTTACGTGCGAGCTCGAGTATCGCAGCGAAGCACCGGGCTATTTGCGTTTTAGCAGGCTCAGTTTCTTGCTTGGCGTGCTGTACGAAAGAGCCATCGAAAATAGATTCCCCACTCTCCGCGGGGCAATTATAGGCGTGGCTCAGAAGAACCAGCGGTATTGCCCGAATTCGTACAGCAGCAAGTTAAGGAACCACCAATAAGAACCGCGGTTCCGGGGTCCTGTCAGTGAACTGGGCCCCGCGTGACCGCGGATGGGCCATCGAGAGATTACCCAAAACTTTAGGAGTACCAAGTTATGAAATCGCGAACCTTCGATCCTTCCGCCGCTTTCGTCATATCGATCACTTTGCTGATCCTATTCGGCATGCTGTTCGGTTGGGGAACGCATGCTCAGACGGAGCCGCCCATCACAACAATTGACGCCACAGATGCAGGAACCACCAATGGGCAAGGTACTTGGGCCACAGCCATCAATGCGGCTGGGGTAATCGGGGGATATTTTTTGGACTCCAACTTTGGATGCCACGCCTTTGTGCGTAAGCCTGACGGTACTTTTACCTCCTTCGACGGTCCCACCGGCTGCCCGATTCCCGCGAGCATCAACCAGAGAAGTGTGGTCACTGGAACCTATGCAGATAGAAGTTTCGGCTGTTCGGCAGGGCAGCCAGATAATCCTCCAGGATGTGGAGGCTTCCATGCCTTCACACGGAACCCGGACGGAACGTTCGTCAGCTTCGATGCCCCAACGGCGCTGAGCAACAGCCTGGAGCCTTCTGAAAACTCAAACCCGGGAACGCTTCCACACAGCATAAATTCCGCTGGGGAAATCACGGGGATTTACACGACGTGCGAGCAGTCGTCTTGCAACAGCAGTTTCCTGTGGACGCACGATGGCACGTTCGTCTCGTTCGATCCTCCCAATGCAAATCCGTATAACTTCATCGGCGCCAACAGCGTCAACGCGGAGGGCGCAATCGTAGGGACTTTTGCAGACAGGAACACTGGTGTATTTCACGGCTTCCTGCGGGCCCCGGACGGTACCTTTACCATCATCGACGGGCCGGGCGTAAACCAAGGCGCTGGCGGCAGCACCGGCGCGACTGCTATTAATTCGAGGGGAGAAATCTTGGGAGGATTTTCGACCACAAATGCTGGGCCCCATCATAGTTATCTTCGCTCCCCCGATGGTGCTTTCACCGTATTCGATTTCCCTGGGGCATGTGATAGCTGCACTCAATCGATGGGCTTAAACGGCAGGGGCACTGTTGTGGGAATGTACTTCACTCCAACGAGCGGGGGCCTCTTTGCTATTCGCGGCTTCCTACGGACGGCGGACGGTGCATTCACGAGCTTTGACCTGCCGGATGGACACCAGTTCGCCTCGCTGTCGCCGGCGATAAATTCGTCGAACGCAGTCGTAGGGACCTACTTCGACCCAAATGGCGTCGCTCACGGTTTTCTGCGGCCAGGTGGGCACGATTAACAACGAGCTCTGGCCTTCAAAGGCTGGACAGTAGTGCTTCGAGTCCTAGCATACCATCGAGTTGCCGAGTTGCGGGACGCTCCTGCAGTGGACTCGCGCAGTATCAGCGCGACTCGGGAGGGGTTCGCACGACAGATGGAGCACCTGGCGCGCTTCTACCGGGTGGTTTCAATGCCCGAGGTACTGGAGGCTGCTGAAAAAGGGACCCCCCTTCCTAAGCGGGCCGTGCTGATAACGTTTGACGACGCTTATGCGGACTTCGTCGACATCGCCTGGCCCATCCTCCAACAATTCCGCTTGCCGGCGACCCTGTTCGTTCCTACGGCTTACCCAGATCACCCGGAGCGGGTGTTTTGGTGGGACAAGCTCTATCAGGCATTCGCCGCGACAACCGGGGCAGAGATAAACGTCCCTCATCTCGGCCAACTTTCGCTTCACCCTGCAGATCAGAAACGCAGAAGCTTGCGCATGGTTCAGAATCACATGACGACCATTCCTCACTGTGAGGCGATGCGCTTGGTCGATTCCCTTTGCGCTGAACTCGGTCCGAGTTGCGTACAAGGAGGCAGCGTTTTGACCTGGAAGCAACTTCGAGAACTCTCCTCCGAGGGGCTAACACTTGGATCTCATACACGAACACACCCCCTCATGACGCAAATTACGCCCGAACGAATGCGAGAGGAGGTTCAGGGTTCTCTGGAAGATCTGCAAAGAGAAATCGGTGTGTGCCTGCCGATCTTCTGCTATCCGAATGGCAACCACAATGGCATGGCTGTTTCCTGCCTCCGGCAACAAGGCATTCGTCTTGCTTTCACTACGCTGAGCGGGCAAAACAAACTGGGCTCCCTAGATCCTCTGCTTTTGCATCGCACTGTCATCATGCCGCGAACCGCGCCAGTGATCTTTTGCTTGCGCCTGCTGCAACTGGGCATCCGCTTGGATGCTTGGCGGGAGCGAAAGCAAAAGGAAGTCTTGACGCGTGGGCTTCCTGAATATCGCACCGATCATGTCTGAACAGAGCGCAAGCATGTCATCGCCGTCATCTTTTCCACATGCCTGCCAGCCGTTGCGGCTTGCCCAGATCGTTTCGCGGTTCCCCATGGTTACAGAAACCTTTGTCTTGTATGAACTGGAGGCCCTGGAGAAGCTTGGCGTGACCGTCGAACTGTATTCCTTGCTTCGCGAGCACCCGAAAGTCGTCCATCCTGAAGCTGAGAAGTGGATTACACGTGGTCACTATCTTCCATTGCTATCTGCGGCCATCCTTCGTGCCCACTGGCACTTCATTCGCCACGACCCGGGCCGCTACTTCAGGACCTTCGCAGAAGTATTGCGAGGAACCTGGGGATGTGTTCGCTGTTTTGGCGGAGTTCTCGCTTTTTTCCCGAAGGTGGTTCGATTTACGTATGAAATAAAGAAACAAGCGATTCAACATGTTCACGCGCACTTTGCGTACCACGCCGCTGTAGCCGGACTGATTGTTCATCGCCTGACCGGGATTCCCTTTAGCTTTACGGCTCGAGGTTCGGATGTTCAGGCGGACGGGCACATGTTGAAAGAAAAAGTTGAAGCCGCCGATTTTGTCATTTCGGTGTCCGAATACAACAAGGAAATCATCCTTCGTAAGTGCGGCCCCGGTGCTGCCAAGAAGATTCACGTTATTCATGGCGGGGTGGACGTGGATCGCTTGTCACCGCGCCCCGAGTGTGAGCCAAAGAGCCTGTTGAGGATTCTCTGCGTTGCAAGGTTCGAGGAAGTGAAGGGTCACACCTACCTTGTCGAAGCGTGCCGAGTCCTCAAGGAGCGAGGCCTACTGTTTGAATGTGGGTTGATCGGTGACGGACCGCTAATGTCAAAAATTGAGAAGCAAATCAAAGAGTCGGACCTGTGCGACAAAGTTCTGCTGCTCGGTCCTCAGACTTATGATGAAGTCATCGAACATCTCTCGCGAACTGACGTAGTGGTGCTGGCAACAGTTCCGACGGCTAGCGGCAAGCGTGAAGGTATTCCTAACGTGTTGAAGGAGGCCATGGCTTGTGGTGCGCCCGTGGTCACCACGGCGAGTGGTGGAATTCCCGAACTCGTGGATGAAAGCTGTGGGATTCTCGTCCGCCCCCGAGACGCGGTTGCCCTTGCCGATGCCCTCCAGTACCTTCGCGAGCGACCTGCGCTCTGCCGCCGGATGGGCATGACTGGCCGCCGGAAGATCGTGCGGGAGTTTAATCTGAACCTAAGTACGGCAATGCGAGCGGAATTATTTTTACGTAGCGCTGATAGACGCTCGTTGGGTCAAGACCTAGCCGATCCGAGACAAACGGAATCTGCCCTTGTCAGAGAACATCCTGCGTAAGAGGAGTCAGAAAGTCCAATTATGTGCGGAATAACCGGATTCATGACGTCCGTTGCAGAAACCGAATTCGAGATGAAGATGGTGGTCGCGCGGATGGCCGATCAACTTTCCCACCGCGGTCCAGATGATTCGGGTGTGTGGGTTGACCGCCAGGCCGGTGTTGCCTTCGGGCATCGGCGGCTTTCGATTCTCGATCTTTCACCGGATGGTCATCAGCCCATGCATTCCGAGACCGGCCGGTACGTGATTGTCTTCAACGGGGAAATTTATAACTTCGATGAATTGCGCTCCACTCTTAAAAGCACCGGCCATAGGTTCCGCGGCCATTCGGACACGGAGGTAATACTGGCGGCTATGGAGCAATGGGGCATCGACGAAGCCCTGCCGCATTTCAATGGCATGTTTGCTTTTGCTGTGTGGGATCGCAAAGAGCGGCAGCTCCATTTGGTTCGAGATCGTTTAGGTGAGAAGCCACTGTATTACGGCTGGATGGGAAAAACCTTCCTGTTTGGTTCGGAATTAAAGTCGCTTGTCGCCCATCCCGAGTTTAAAGACGACGTGAACCGCGACGCCCTTGCTCTCTACCTCCGGTTCAACTGCATTCCCGCTCCGTACAGTATTTATCACGGGATCAAAAAGCTGCCGCCAGCAACAAAGCTGGCGCTCACCCCCTCAAACATGCATTGCATGCATTTGCCGACGTCCTATTGGTCAACAGAAGAAGCTGTCCGGCGCGGCTTAGAGGAACCATTCGAGGGTTCCGAAAAGGAGGCTATCACGCGCCTTGATACATTGCTGCGTGATGCGGTCAAGATACGCATGGTCGCCGATGTGCCCCTCGGCGCTTTTCTTTCCGGCGGCGTGGATTCCTCGACCATTGTTGCATTAATGCAACAGCAAAGCCAAAGGCCGGTTAAAACATTCTCGATTGGCTTCCCGGATGAAGCGTATAACGAGGCGAAATATGCGGCTGCCGTCGCGCGCCATTTGAGGACAGATCACACGGAGTTCTACGTCTCTCCTGAAGAGGCGATGAAGGTTATTCCTCATTTGCCAATATTTTACGACGAGCCCTTTTCGGACTCGTCGCAAATCCCGACATATCTCGTCTCAGCTCTGGCTCGGCGGTACGTAACAGTGAGTCTGTCCGGTGACGGCGGGGACGAACTATTTGGTGGATACAAACGATACTTCACCTGGGGAAGGATTTGGAATGTGGTTCAATGGGCGCCCGCTTGCATCCGTAAGGCGGCCGCTTGGTCTTTGAGACGCGTGGGACCTCAACGATGGAATCGAGTTTTAGGCTTCGCTTCTCCCTCCGTTCTCTCGGCAAGACACAATGTGTCGCCTGGGGAGAAGGTGGAGAAGTTGGCGCAGATCCTATCTGCCAAGGATTCTTTTTCCCGTTATCAAGTCATCGTCTCCGATTGGGAATCGTCCGACTCTGCAGTTTGGGGAGGAATCGCGCCGCCGTCGATTCTCAAGCAACGATGTGTTGGGGCAGAGTTCCGTGACTTTTGCGTGCAAATGATGTTTCTTGACGCTGTCACTTATCTTCCGGACGATATCTTGGTCAAACTCGACCGTGCGGCCATGGCAGTAAGCCTGGAAGGGCGCGTGCCATATTTGGATCACCGGGTTGTAGAGTTTTCTACGCGCCTGCCATTGTCAATGAAACTTCGTAATGGCGGCGGTAAGTGGATACTGCGCCAAGTTCTCTACCAGTATGTCCCGCAGGAATTGCTGGATCGTCCCAAGAAGGGATTCTCGCTACCGATTGCGGAATGGCTGCGGGGTCCCTTGCGTGGGTGGGCCGAAGATTTGCTCGGCGAAGGTCGGTTAAGACAAGACGGTTATTTTCACGCCAAGATTGTCCGAAGGGTTTGGGAAGATCATCTTTCCGGACGAAGAGACCTTCGCCACCATGTTTGGGCGCTGCTCATGTTCCAGGCCTGGCTTGACTACCGGGACACACGAAAGCCCCAATCGATTCCAGTTCCCTCGATAGTAGGGAGCCAACCGGCTCGGTCATCACTGCTTAACTGAACGCCTTAGAGGAGTTTTTCTTTGGCGACTTAGACCTTCGTTGGAAGCATAGTCTGACTTCCTTCGGGATTTCGGCTCATTACATTTGGGAACGCACCAGATGAACAGTTTCTTCCACACCATTACGGAGCTGAAAACTGCGTCCGACTCCTTAACCGGAAGGAGCACTCCTGGATCAGAGCTGGACTGGGCTCATACTTACCGCAGAAAAGGCATGGAGAAGATCCTCATCCTAGATGGCAACACGCGGAGCGCCCTGGCCGCTACGCGGTCCCTGGGTAGACGGGGCGTGCCAGTCGTGGTTGCCGATGAAACGAAGAGAACACTTTCAGGTGCCTCAAAATATTGCAGCGAGAGTTTTACCTACCCCTCGCCCACTTCAAATTTGCGGGCGTTTCTTTCCAAAGTTAAGGGCGAGTGTTCACATCGTGAAATACGAGTGATTTTTCCCATGACCGAGATTTCGATGGCCACGGTGTTGAAACACAGAGAAGAGTTCAGGGACTTCCAATTGCCTTTCGTCGAATTTCCAACGTTCGACGCGATAACCGACAAATGGAATTTGCTGCGGCTGGCTCAGCAGCTAAATATTAACATACCGCAAACTTATTACATTGCTAACGCTCGTTCCCTCCTGCGCGTCCATCCAACCCCGAAATTTCCTGTCGTGTTGAAGCCCTATCGTTCTATGATCTGGACGAATGGACATTGTAAGGCCGCGTCCGTGAAGTACGCCGAATCCGAGCGCCAATTGGAAAGAACAGTGCAGCAATATGAGTACTTTGGACGCAGCCCGTTCTTGCTTCAGGAATATATCTCGGGGCACGGGCACGGAATCTTCGCGTTGTACAACCAAGGAAAGCCGGTCGCCTCCTTCGCACACCGGCGGTTGCGTGAAAATCCGCCATCTGGTGGAGTCAGCGTCCTCTGCGAAAGTGTTGAGAAGCACGCCGAGGCTTGGAAGATGGCAAGAACCATTCTGGACCATATAGCCTGGCACGGCGTGGCCATGGTTGAGTTCAAAGTTAGTGCTGAAGGGAAGCCTTACCTTATGGAGGTCAACGGACGGTTCTGGGGATCGCTCCAACTTGCCATTGACGCAGGCGTGGATTTCCCGTGGCTGCTCTACCAAATGGCTACGGGCGAGGCCGTGGATCCCGTGGATGGGTATGCTACTGGGGTGAGGTCGCGGTGGCTATTGGGCGACCTGGCCAGACTTTGTAAGGTGCTGACAGGGAATGAATTACCGCCCGGGCTGCGATTCCCCGATCGAATGCGATCCGTTTTGCAGTTCTTGGATTTCTTCGACTCAAGCACGCATTGCGAAGAAAATCGTTGGCACGACATTAGGCCCTTCTTTTCCCAACTGGCGCGGTTTGTGCCTCACTGGCTGTCCAAGACAATTGGGCACGTTCTTTAACCATCCTCATTCACAGCTTGGAGGAAAAAGAAGTGCGGCGAACCTCGGATAGAGGCGTCGTTTCTGGCGCCGGCGTCGTTGCAGTCACGTTTTTGGTGGTCGCAGCCCTGGCGGTGCCGAGCCAGAGACAAACGATTCCGGCCCCCCAAAAACCGGGCGAGGATTTGTCCGGCGTGTCCTGCACCTACTATGCTTCGCCTTCTGGGTCGGACGAGAAGCCCGGCACGCGAGCTGAACCTTGGAAGACCGTGCAAAAGGCTTTCGATACCGCCAAAGCTGGCCAGACCGTCTGCTTCCGTGGGGGCACCTATCCCGAAACCGTTCTTCCAAACCCTACAACGAAAGCGGCCACTCAATTGGAGAAACAATCCGGTACTGCTGACAACCCCATCTTGTTCACCAATTACCCTGGCGAGGTGTCCATCATTCAAGGAGAAACCAAAATCTACGGGTCTTACATAACTCTGCGAGGCACCGCGCTGTCTGCGGAGTCCTGCAGCGCCACCAACCGATGTGGGTTGGTCTTTGAACGGACCGATACCGTCCTTTATGGCGGGGACATTGATATCTTGAACTCTTCCGGACCTGGTTTTGTGATCATTGATCACGTCGAAATCCGCAATGCCCCCTACCACGCCGGTATCTATCAAGAAGGCTGCAACAACGCGATCGTCGGCAGCTATGTCCACGACAACGGAACCCGGGACCGCAATGAAGACAATGGCATCTATTGGTCCAAGACGCCTGCAGACTGCAAGAATGGGGGCCTGATCGCGGACAACTTGGTCGAACACAACTATTCCAAAGGCATTCAGCTCTATGCAGGCGCTTCTGCGACCACCCCCGCGCACGTCACTGTCTGCGGCAACATTTCAGCAAACAACGGCGCTCAGGGGGCGGTGATCTGGGGGGATTACAACACCTTTGTCGACAACATCCTCTACAACAATAATGAAATCGCTGGTGCCGCAGCTGGGGCGCAAGCGGGTTTGTATTCCGGCACTGCGAACTTCGTGGATCGTAACTTGACCTGGAGCCCATCCGATCGTGGAGGCAAGAGGTCTAGCTGGTACGTCAAAAAAGGCTGCTGCTTGAAGGACAATTTGATTGCGGATCCCTCATTTTTGGACCCTGCGAGACACAACTGGAATCTCAAATCTTCCTCCCCAGCCGGTAAATGGGCCAATCGCAATTGCACGGGGAGCAAATAGATGGCTTTTGCAAGTGCGGAAGAGTTGTTTGGTTCTAAGTCTCCGTTTCAGACGAAACGCGAGAATGAATGGCCACTTGTGCTTTGTGCTGCTCATTTTGATGAAAGCCATGAGAAGCCCGGTTTAGCCGTAGCGGGATATTCCGCCGCTATTGATACTTGGTGGCGTCTCGATTGTCAGTGGCAAGCACTGCTCAAGCGATGGAACTTAAAGTATTTTAAAGCTTCTGAATGTGAGAAGGGGCTAGTGGAATTCGCCCAATATCGAGACGACCTAGCAGCCCCAAAATCGCCCCTCAAGCCGCATGAGCGTGAGCGATTGAGAAAAGTAAAACTTGAGTTCATTGATGCAATCTGCGCGCGCCATCACGTCCTCCAGGGATACGGCGCTGCGATAGCCACTGAAGACTTTAAGAGAATTATCGCCGAAGACCCTATAGCTCCTATCATCTTTCTGGACAAATCCTATTATATTGGGGCTCAGTTGTGCCTAGTTGCCGCTGCGATGCTGGTGATCGATATCAATATATGCCGCTCAGGGAATGACAAGATTGAAGTACAACCCATATTTGGCGCACGTGAAGAGCCTGGCCTCACAGCTAAAACGCTGTTCGATAATTTTTCCACAAAGAATCCAAGGTCCACTGAAGTCTTATTGCCTCCGCAATACGAGGACGACCGAACTAATACTTGGCTTCAAGTCGCGGATACGTTAGCTTATGAGATATGTCAACAACTCTTGGCCACCGCCAACAATACGAAAGACGATTACATGCGCGTGTCTTTGCGTAGTCTTCTTCCTGCAATTCATCGGGTTTTTAGACTGGACTACAAAAACTTGAAACAGATCACTTGTAACCATTCGCCCGATTCCATTCCGATACGGCATCTGCTACTAGAGGAGTTGGGTCAGTGGTAGGCCAAAAGCGCTCGGGTTGCTCTCAACCCCACATTTCTCGCATTGAGTTACTGTTCGGCCAGCGCCTCGGTCCTTTCGAATGCTGAACACTTCAAACCCAGCGCGCATATCCCACACGGAGTTCAAAAGATAGCCGTCTAAGTCTCCAATTCCAGAAGGAGTGGTGAATCGATGGAACTGACAAAGATTTGTCTTTGGCTTTCTATCCTTATGATCCTCTATCCCATCATCATTTACCCGTCCTTGGTTTGCCTCCTCGGACTGATATGGCCGCGACCAGTGAAACGTGGTTCGTGGCTTCCATCCGTGACAGTATTGATCCCAGCGCACAACGAGGCGCAGAACATTGCCGCAACCATCCGAAACAAGTTGGAGCAGGATTACCCCAGAAACCGGCTCGAAATCATAGTAATCTCCGACGGTTCAACGGACGGCACCGAAGACCTTGTTCGTGAATTCAGTTCCCAGAATGTGCGGCTTATCCGGCGCGAACAGCGCGAGGGCAAAGCAGCGGCCCTAAATGAGGGTGTGCGATACGCGGCGGGCGAAATCCTCGTTTTCAGCGATGCCAACTCGCTGTTCTCTCCAAACGCTGTTCGCCGGATGATGGAGAATTTTGCAGACCCGGAGATCGGTTATGTGACAGGCAGTCTGACCTATAGGATTGGAAGTGTTGGAACCGCAGGGAATGGATGTAGCGCGTACATGAAATATGAAAACGCTCTCCGCACGCTGGAGACGAGAGCTGCTTCGATTATCGGGGTTAACGGCGGTGTGGACGCCATCCGTCGGGAACTATACCGGAACGTCCCGAGGCAGCTTATTACGGATTTTGTATTGCCCTTGCATGTCATCAGTACGAGACATCGAGTCGTGTACGACGACCGTGCGCATTCCTTTGAGGTCGCGAACAGTGACCTTGGTTCGGAGTTCCGCATGCGCGTCCGCGTCGCTCTGCGAGCGCTTCAAGGCATTACCTACATGAACCGGCTTTGCAATCCGGTCAACTACCCGTGGGCCGCTTTCAGCTTGATTTCACATAAGGTTATTCGCTATTGCAGCTTTTTCTTCTTATTGATCATCTTAGTTGCCAATCTGGTGTTGGTGTCGAATCCCGCTTACGCAGCGTTATTCATTGCGCAGATGATTGCTTACCTGCTAGCCCTCGTGGGCTGGCGAAAGGGTTTGCCTAAGCTCTTCCAGAAGTTAACCTTGGTACCTGGGTATTTTCTCATGACCAATATAGCCTTTGCGGTTGCCGCCATCAAGTTTGCTCAAGGCGAGACGATGGCCACTTGGCAACCGAGAGGTGGCGCGCAAGCCCACACGGGCCCGCAAACCGCACGCCTAGAGTGATAATTGCTGGTAGTCAGGGCTGGTAGGCCCCTGCGGCAGGCGAACTGCCGCGCGAGACACTGTCCTTGTCCACGGTTTGGATATAGCTCATGTTGCTGAAGCCGATGGCCGGACTGGAGGTAAGAATGTGCCAATCCAATCCAGAAGGACTGAGGAAAAGAGGATCGACTTGCTTGTTGTTGATGATGCAGCACCCCGCCGGATTGTCCCAGCCAGAGTTGCCAGCCGGGTCGAAGGTTAGGTTGTGATCTAGAAAGTTTGCCAAGCCCGCATAAAGTCCCCCTTGGGCCCCGGCCGCTGCGCCCCCGCTAAGGTTGTTGTTGTTGTAGAGGATATTGTTCACGAAGACGTTGTGGTCACCCCAGACCACGGCGCCCTGCGCACCGTTGTTCACTGAAGTGTTTTCGGTAACGGTGACGTTGGCAGGAGAAGTCGCGGAACCTCCGTCATAGAGTTGGATGCCCTTGGAGTAGTTGTTCTCGACCAGGTTGTTAGCGATTAGACCGCCGTTGCTGCACCCGCTGGGAGTGACCGACCAGTAGATGCCGTTGTCCTCGGAGCGGTTCGCGTTAAAGGCCCCATTGTCATGGACGTAGCTGCCTACGATGGTGTTGTTACAGCCTTCTTCGTAGATGCCGGCGTGATAGGTGGCCTTGCGAATCTCCACATGATCGAAGAGGACGAAATTGGAGTTGGATGTGGTGGCGCAGCAGATGTCGATGCCATCGACGTTGTAACCTTGAGATCCTTCAAAAACTAGACCGCACTGATTGATGGCGTCGCAGCTGCCTGTGGTTTGTGGTGTGCCGCGGAAGGTGAGGTAAGAGCCGTTGATGCGGGTAGAGCCGTGGATTACGGCGACCTCACCAGGATAGTTAGTGAAGACGATGGGATTGCCCTGGGAGCCGGAGTTGTTGATGGTCTGCTGATAGCCGGAGGTGACGGTTTGGGGATAGGAACCTCCACGGAAACAAACGGTCTGCCCGACGGTGGCGCTGTTAGCCGCTTTTTGCGGAGTTTGCCAGGGAGCGGAGAGCGTGCCGGGATTGGAGTCCGACCCTGAAGGTGACACAAAGAGTATGCACGCGGTGGCTGTGGGGCTTGCCACCGTCAAGGTGAAATTGCGAGTGGTTGTTTGAGAGCTGGCATCGCTGACCATTACCGTGAACGTGGAAGACCCGGCTGTGGTTGGAGTTCCAGTGATCACTCCTGCGGGGAAAAGGCTGAGTCCCGGGGGAAGGGAGCCCGAACTTACGGACCAAGTGTAAGGCGACGTCCCGCCCGTTGCATTCAATTGGGCACTATACGCTTGCCCCGCCGTTCCGTTTGTCAGGCTTGTTGTGGCGATGCTAAGAGGAGTTGGGCCGCCACCCGATGTGCCGAAGAATTCCCACATGGCGGGCGCACTGGAGGCAGCGCCTGGGAGCATAGTTACGCCCAAGCCTTCCAGCGTGAGACGCAGCAAGCTTTGGTGTTGATAGATAGTGGTCGATTGATATCCGAGCTTAGAGAAGGCTGGACTGATCAGCGTGCACACCACGCGGCCGCCGCCGTCGGTGTTATCGTTGGTGGATTCGTCGAATACCACGATGAGCAAGCCGTCCTTTTGGAAGACAGAGTTCTTGATCAGCGGATCGATGTTGTTTTTGAGCCAGTTATCGGCGGTACTGAGGCCGCAATCGTGGGCATCATCGCAACCGTTGGGGGTGATGAAGGAGTAGTTGGGAAGGTTTCCCGTGGAGAGATCCTGGGCCAATTGTGTAAAGGGCACCAGGTTCTGCTGTTGGGCGGAGCTGTTCTGCACATCGGTGAGATAGGCAATGGGGACATGGCGAACGTAATATTGCCCGCCGCCGCTGGTGGTGTCGCCGCCGAGGTAGCCGACCGAGGGCAAGCTTTCGGCATAAGCCTTCCAGCTCTTGCTGGCAGCCACTAGTTCCCGCACCACGTTGTCAGCAGACACCGGGAAGCTGGAAGGCGTCTGGCTGTCGTTGTTGGTGAGGACCTGGCCGGTAGTCAACATGAAGTAGTTGCCGATCGAGGGGTGGGTGTTGGCGTAATACTGCGTAGCCAGGCCGTATTGCATCATAAGGCCGGAAAGATAGGGCATCGAGGAACTGGTGACGCTGCTGTAGTTTGTGTTCTCTTCTACAACGACGGCGATATGACCAAAGAGTCTTGTGGGCGGCGGCGAGACGACCGTGAGGGTGGCGGCATTGCTGGTGATGCTCCCCGCGCCGTTGCTGACCACTACGGTGAATTGCGCCCCGTTGTCAGAACTCGTCGTAGTCGGCGTGGTATAGGTTGAAGACGTCGCCCCAGAAACCGTTGCGCCGTTCTTACTCCACTGGTAGTTCAGCGGCGCTGTTCCTGTTGCGACTACCGTGAAGGTGGCCGTCTGACCCGCCGTCATCGTCTGGTTCGCTGGCTGCGTGGTGATCGTCGGCGCCACCGCCGCTGCGCTTACCGTCAACGTCACGGTCGCACTGGTCACTGTTCCTGCTGAGTTGCTCACCACCACGTCGAATTTTGCCCCGCTGTCCGAAGTCGTCGTTGCCGCCGTGGTGTAGCTCGCTGAGATCGCTCCCGCAATGTTGGCCCCGTTCTTCTGCCATTGATAGCCCAGTGGCGCCGTTCCTGTCGCCACTACTGCGAAGGTCGCCGTCTGACCTGCCGTCACCGTCTGGTTCGCTGGCTGCGTGGTGATCGTTGGCGCCACCGCCGCTGCGCTTACCGTCAGCGTTACCGTCGCACTGGTCACTGTTCCTGCTGGGTTGCTCACCACCACGTCAAATTTTGCCCCGCTGTCCGAAATCGTCGTTGCCGCCGTGGTGTAGCTCGCTGAGATCGCTCCCGCAATGTTGGCCCCGTTCTTCTGCCATTGATAGCTCAGTGGCGCCGTTCCTGTTGCGACCACCGTGAAGGTAGCGGTCTGACCTGCGGTCACCGCCTGATTCACTGGCTGCGTAGTGATTGTCGGCGCCGCAGATGCCGGTGTGTCCGTGAAATTCACCCCTGTGACGTTGGCGCCATTGACCGTCGTACTCTGGCTGCTTGGTGTAAACGTAGAGCCTGCGTGATTCGGGGTAATCGCGTACGTTCCATTTGGCAGTCCAGCAAATGTGTAATTCCCCAAGCTGTCCGCCGTCGTTGTGGCATTGGCCGCTCCGGTCAATGTCAACGTTGCCCCACTTCCGCCCGCTGCGGGAGTAATCGCTCCGGAAATACTGAAGCCCAACGTCTTGAATGAATGGCCGCCGCTCTTCCCATGATTACCTTTCGAGTCTGCCGAAGCGACTTCGTAATAGTAGGTAGTGCCACCGGCCAAGCCAGAGAGAGTTAACTGATGGTTGGTGACCATAGCAGAGTTGAGTGGCGTACTGTATCCATACGAGGTAGTGGTTCCGTAATTGACCACCGAGTCCGCAGCAACGTTGGTCGTCCATACAATCTGAGAGGTGGAGGTCGTCGTGGACGTGGTTTGTACGTTCGAAATTACCAGAGTCGACGGCGAAGGCGGATTGCTTGTTGTGCCGCTAACTAAGCCTGCGCACCCGCCTAGCACGAGGGCTGCAAACATCAAAACAGAAAACACCGCGCCATGTTGGAACGCGCTACTGATTCTGGAAACGGATGCTGCGATCCGCTTTCCTGCCCTTATTACTTGGTTGTGCCTCATAGATCCTCGTCAGGAGGAAAAGTACGGTCAAATAACGCAGACAAATACCGTGACCTTTTCTCTCTTAATGAATTAAGTGGGCTTAGGTCAGTTCGAACTGGGCGGGCATAGAGAACAACTGCTCTGCCTGACCAAGCTATTGGAGGGACCATAAGCAATTAGTTTTGGTGCAGGCCTTAAGTCTGAATTGAATTACTCTCCGTGGACTGACCGTCGGACAGTACACACTTATCCAAGACGGTCAGGCTAACTCGGCTAACTCCCTCCGTCAGAATGCTCCGGACTTCCATGTCGGACCGAATTTCGTCTCGCCCAATGCAGCAAGCACTTGAACAGACGAGAACAGGAGTAAGTAGGAGTGCTGCCCTTCGTATTTTGTTCACCCATACTCTAAGTGCATGGAACGGAAATGATGCGCTACTTCTCATCCTTAGATTGAAGAAGGGATGTGTGGTCGCTGTGGTCGCGAGAGTCTCTTGACATTCATCAGGTATAGCCGAATAATTATGCCTACATTCACTGGTGATTACGCGCCGTGTCGAGACCTCCTCCTGAAACGACTCCGAGAACCGGCACCGAGCCGAATCCAGCTTCTCACCGGGCCTCGCCAGGTTGGCAAGACCACGCTGCTCCTTGAAATTGCCGCGCCTCGCGAAATCGCTAAGTCATTCTGAGCTAATGGGTTGGTAGGGGCGGTGGGGATCGAACCAATCGCCCAATCCAATAGTGCGGCTCCGGAACATCGGAGAGCGGCGCTGCGCGCCGGGTGTGCAAGGGACGCCACGCCAGTCCGTGACGTGCACTGTGGTGGTAGGGTCGGTGTCAGGGACTAGCCGTCGAAGCCGGGTGATCGCCGATCGTGCAAGCTAGGACGTCCGGCCGATCTCTTCCCGGATAACGCGGCGGAGCGTTTTTTCTAATGGTTCTTGGGCGCGTTGGATGTGTTGGCGCAGGACTTCGTTGATGACGGTTTGATAGTTGCCGCCACCGGCAAGTTCGACTTGGTCGCGGAAACAGGCAAGGATTTCGTCATCGAGGCGGATTGTGATTCGCGTTTTCCCTTTGGGAACGGAAACGACAGCTCCACGCTTTGCCTTACGGAAATCGTATTCACGCTTCATGATGTTCCTCGTACTGAGTAGTCTCTCGGGCTGTGGCCAGGCGTGCCGAGATCAGGCGCACACTCTCTCCCCGCCAGATGTAAACCACGACGAGGAGGCGGCCAAGTGCACCCCTGCCTAGAGTGATCCACCGCTCCTCTTCTTCTGAAAATGGATCGCGTATCGTCAAAAGCAAGGTCGTCCTCAAGCACGGCCATGGCATCAGCAAAACGGACTCTATGCTTGGCGAAGTTCGTTTTGGCTTTGGCCGGGTCCCATTCGTAGCTCACAGTTCTTAGTATATGCACAAGTGTGCATACATGTCTACCCTATGCATTAGGACGCATGTGGCCTGCCCCCCCTCGCTCCACGGGAATTACCCCGGGCTTCTGCGTTTGCGGGTGTCCATCTGGTGAGGCTTTGGGATACAGGGGTGATCCGCAATGTAGGCAGTGCGGCGGCCGTAGTTGGTTGTTCGTCCGCAAGAGGAGACCACGAATCGTCCGCGAGCCCACTTCCCTGTGAGTGCCAGCGTCACCGACAGGAGCGGAAATGTGTGGCACTCTGCATTACATGCCTTGCCGTGAGGAGCAAATATCCCTCCGGTCCTGCTTCAAGAAGCACACCCGCGCCGAAGCCGTTTGATGGCATCTCGTTGTGCGAGAACCATGTTCGGCGCGCCGGGCTGATGACCGCGACGAGTGGCTTCAGTTGTTGGGAAACGTC
>WNGP01000639.1_pt1 | contig 42160 bp, 34 predicted proteins | sample 5407671 | NCBI WGS metagenome assembly WNGP01 (sample SAMN13153381, study PRJNA577476) | soil metagenome | isolation source: 40 cm soil or saprolite under Garry oak tree replicate 2 | place: USA:California | collected 2016-06-15 | reverse complement strand
GTTTCTCGTTGCAGGTCTTTGTAGACAATAACCTGATGGCCAGTGGCATGGCCAAGGTCCGTGTCTATCAACTTTCACCAGGGACAGGCCCTTTGAGCATCGCCACAGGTGGACTTACGCTTCCTGAGGCCTTATCCTATACGCAAGCCAGTAATTACTTGAAGTTACCGGCCGGTCTATATACGTTCACAGTAAGTGCATCTCGGCCTTCCTTTAGCCTGCTGGATCAGGTCATCCTGAAAACCAACACAGTGACCAGTATCTTTATCGTTGGAGTATTCCATGGAACTCCTCCGCTGCAGCTTGTCCATGTACAGGTCAAGGGCCTGCCGAGTATGTCTGGAACCGGAAGCGATCCAAATGCGCTGCCGAACGCATCCCCGTTCACCCCGCTGGCCCCCTGGTCATTGGGAGTGCTCACTTTGGGAGGAATGAGTGCTGGAGTGCTCACTCGCCTCTGGCCTTTCAGACGTCAAAAGGTCACGAACCGTCCTCCTCGGCTGTTCTGGACTGTGCTCACTGCAATGGTAGCCGTGGCCCTCAGTGTGGCTGGACTGTCGCTCGCTCCTCCCACGGCAAGTCCGGTTCCTCCACCGTTCGTGCGCTTGCTCATTCCCGCTATCGGGGTCAATGCTTCTATCGAGTCAGTAGGAGTTCGACCAGATGGCACGATGGAAACACCAGCTCAGCGTCCCTGGAGCGATGTCGGCTGGTACAATTCGGGCCCGCGCCCAGGCGAACGGGGCAGCGCAGTGATTGCTGGACATCTTGATCGCCCTGGCGGAAACCCAGCAGTGTTTTGGCGTCTGCGCGACCTCCGCGTTGGCGACAGCGTGCTGGTCGTTGATGCCAGCGGTAAAACACTCCGTTTCCTTGTCACAGCTATCATGTTCTATCCACCGCAAGTTGCTCCCATGCAAGATATTTTTGGGAATAATGCCGGGAGCTTTCTGAATCTGACGACCTGCGCAGGAGATTGGATTCCTACCCAGCATCAGACGGCCATGCGCTTAGTCGTCTATACTTCCTTAGCTGGGCAAGCGCCAGCATATACTCCGCCTGGTACTCCCACCACAAGGCCTCAGAAGGGTCTCTCTATTGCTGGGATGTATAACGGGTCGATGTATGATGAGATAAAGCAGCAGACAACATCCATCTCGGTGTTTATAAAGCAAAGTAAGGGGAGGGCTGACTTTAGGGGAACGTTTACGGTTACGTCTCCTTCACAGCGGGCCTATCCGCTGAGTGGGAAGGTGGATATGCAGGGTAACTTTTCTTTTACGGTGCAGCAACCGGGCGGTCAGCTGCCACTTTACTTTTATGGAACAGTTCAACATCAACAAGGTGTTGACTACCTGCATGGGTACTTTTGCAGTAGCAGTACGAATTCGTGTAGCGTGAATACGGGGTATTTTACGGTTGGGCCGAGGTATTAGGAAGTGGTCTTTCTCCATTCACACGTTTGCTGGTCAGGAGGGGCCGTCTCTCCTTATAACTTACTGCAGGCTTATGTGTCCACTTTCACTTGCAGAATCGCGAAATTTCCATTGACAAGGTCAATACAAGCTTATGGTATAGATAACATTTCAACGCTGAGAAAAAGCCCGTTTTCTTAAAATGGCATAATCTAACAGATATACCAATAACTGCCTGCTAGCAAAGGACACACCGCCCATGCCCAACAACGAACGTCGCCTCATCGAAGACCTGATCCCCATTCGCGAGATCAGCGCCGAAGCCTCGCGAGAAACAGGAATTCATTGCACAGAGCCTTGAACAGATTCCGTGGGATATTATGATTATCGACGAGGCGCATAAATGCGCTGCGCGTACTCAAGGAGAGAAGGTCGCGAAGACGCGGCGTTATCAGCTGGCCTCGCTGCCTACCCATTGTACCCAATCGAACGCGCAAAATCCTCAAAAAGACGCCGCTGCTCCTCGTTCAAATGCGTCGGGAGGATCACCGTCGCATCCGCATACAAATCGCCCCGCTTGTCGGGCTGCCCCAGCTGCGGCATACCCTGTCCGCGCAAGCGGAACGATTTCCCGTTGGGAGTTTCCGCAGGAATACGCAGCATCAGCCTGCGTCCATCTGGGGTGGATACACTCGCTTCACCGCCAAGCATAGCCGTAGCCAGTGGAACCTCGACGGTTGTATGCAGCGTTGTGCCCTCCCTTGTGAAGCGCGGGTCTGGCAGGATATGGACGCGCAGGTAGAGATCACCGCGCCCGGCTGTACCCTGAGCGCCCTGGTTAGCGATGCGGATACGCGAACCCTCGTCCACTCCGGCGGGAATCTTCACCTCAATGCGTTTGGTATTGCCATCCGGCTCCGTCAACTCAAAGACGCGTGAAGCGCCGGTATAGGCCTCGGCCAGCGTCACATCTACCTCGGACTCGATATCCTGTCCCCGGCTAGCACGTTGGCGAGTACGCCGGCCCGCTCCTGCTGTTCCCGTTCGCCCACCGGAAAAGCCTGAACCGAAGTAGGTCTCGAAGAAGTCTGAGAAAGGAGATTGGCCGCCAAACAAATCGTTCAGTTCTTCCTCGTTCATGGTGTAATATTGGTATTGTCCATCACCAAATCCACCAGTTCCCGCGCGTCCGGTTGTACCAGCACCGGCGCCGGGCCATCGTCCATACTGCTGGTAATACTGGCTCATCTCGTCGTACTTCTTGCGCTTCTCAGGATCAGAAAGCACCTCGTTAGCTTCGTTGATCTCTTTAAATTTCTCTTCAGCGTTTTTGTCACCCGGATTGACATCTGGATGATGTTGGCGCGCCAGCTTGCGATAGGCCTGCCGGATCTCTTTCTCGGTGGCCTTCTTGTCCACGCCTAGTATCTTGTAATAGTCTTTATAATCAACTGCCATAGGTGCCTGCCTTATAATTCAGAATTTAAATACATCTCAAGCATGAGCTGGCGGCTCGCCGCCAGCTCATGCTTGAGAACACTTCTTTTACACTTCGCGATATTCACCTTCAACGGTTCCAGACTCATCGCTGGAAGTGGGGCCTTGTGGACCCGCTCCGTTGGAAGTTCCAGCCTGGCTGTAGATGTCCTGGCCGATGCGCTGCATCGTGCTTTCCAGCTCGCTCATCGCGCTGTTTACACGCGACATATCGTTGCTGGAGAGGGCATCGCGCAGGGCCTTGATCTTGTCCTCCGCCTCGCTGCGAGCGCTGGGAGAAACTTTGTCGCCCAGGTCGCGCAGTGTGCGCTCGGACTGGTAGGCCATGCTGTCGGCGCGGTTGCGCACTTCGATCTCTTCCTTGCGCTGGCGGTCCTCCTGCGCGTGCATTTCGGCGTCGCGCACCATGCGATTAATCTCGTCTTTGGAGAGCCCGCTAGAAGCCGTGATGGTGATCTTCTGCTCGCGACCCGTCGCCCGGTCTTTGGCCGAGACATTGAGAATGCCGTTGGCGTCAATGTCGAAGGTGACTTCAACCTGCGGAACGCCTCGCGGCGCCGGAGCGATTCCTTCGAGACGGAAGTGGCCGAGGCTCTTATTGTCGCGCGCCAGTTCACGCTCGCCTTGCAGCACGTGAACCTCTACTGCGGGCTGATTATCTTCAGCCGTGCTAAAGACCTCGCTCTTGCGCGACGGAATAGTCGTATTGCGCTCGATCAGTCTCGTCATCACACCACCCAGGGTCTCAACACCCAGCGAAAGCGGTGTCACGTCGAGCAAGAGCACATCTTTGACCTCGCCTTTCAACACGCCCGCCTGGATTGCCGCACCAATGGCAACCACTTCGTCAGGGTTGACGCCCTTGTGTGGCTCTTTGTTAAAGACCTTGCGCACCATGTCGATCACGGCAGGCATGCGCGTTTGTCCACCAACCAGTACGACTTCGTTCACCTCGCTTGGGCGAATACCCGCGTCCTCGAGCGCCTTCATAACCGGGCCACGTGTGCGCTCGATCAGGTCAGCGACCAGCTGCTCCAACTTCGCCCGCGTCAGCGTGAGAACCAGGTGTTTCGGGCCGCTGGCATCAGCAGTGATGAAAGGCAGGTTGATTTCCGTCTGCATGGATGAGGAAAGCTCGATTTTCGCTCGCTCTGCGCCTTCCTTCAAGCGCTGTAACGCCATGCGATCTTTGCGCAGATCGATGCCCTGCTCCTTGCGGAATTCATCGGCGAGCCAGTCGATAATGCGCTGGTCGAAGTCATCGCCGCCCAGGTGTGTATCACCATTGGTAGCTTTTACTTCAAAGACGCCTTCACCGAGCTGCAGGATGGAGATGTCAAAGGTACCACCGCCCAGGTCATAGACGGCGATCGTCTCATCCTTTTTCTTGTCCAGGCCATAGGCCAGCGAAGCAGCCGTCGGTTCGTTGATGATACGCAGTACTTCCAATCCGGCGATCTTCCCGGCGTCCTTGGTTGCCTGGCGCTGGGTATCGTTAAAGTAGGCAGGTACGGTAATAACTGCCTGCGTAATCTTCTCGCCCAGTTTGGCTTCCGCGTCGGTCTTGAGCTTTTGCAGGATCATCGCCGAGACTTCGGGCGGACTGTACTCACGTCCACCAAGCACCACGCGCACATCACCATTGGAGGCGCGTGTGATTTTATACGGCACACTCTTCATGGTGCGCTGCACTTCTGGGTCATCATATTTGCGACCCATCAAGCGTTTGATCGAGTAAACGGTGTTTTCCGGGTTCGTAACCGCCTGCCGTTTGGCAATCTGGCCGACTAAACGCTCGCCGCCTTTGGTCACAGCGACAATCGAAGGGGTCAGGCGTGAACCCTCGCTGTTCTCCAGTACAGTAGGTTCGCCAGCTTCAATCACCGCTACTACGGAGTTGGTTGTTCCCAGGTCGATGCCAATTACTTTGGCCATACTATAGTCTCCTTTTCATGTATGCCAGGTATTCTCAGTATTCCTCTTCTTCCTTCCGCCTTCCACGCCCTTTACCAGAATAGCCTGTCGATACATTTTACATTTTTTGTTAGTTAACCTAACATATTCTAATCGTAATAACAACCAGGTAAGGGAATCTATTCCAATTTATTCTTGTCGGACTGCTGGAAAGTCAGTTGGAGTATCCGATGTTCTTCTTTCACACGCAGCAGGGTGTCGCGCGCTTCCTTCACCTCTTGTTGAAGAATAAGCACTTCCCGGCGAATCTGTATGATATGACTAATGCCTGTAGCATTCACTCCCTGCTCAGATAATTGGGCAATCTCTTCGAGCATCGCCACATCCTGGTCTGAATAGAGGCGATTCTTCCCTGATTGGCGCGCGGGTTCCAGCAAACCGGCTTCTTCATATCGCCGCAATACCTGTGGAGGCAATCCTAGCAGTTGGGACACAACGCCAATGGTGTATTTGGGCAAGCTCGCAGCGTTTTCACCTGTATGCTGAGCAGGCGCTCTTGGTTTTCGTTTCATAGCACATATCCTTTCGCTTACCCATGGCCGGATTAACATAAAAATACACCATCTGACAAATTTTGTCAAGTGACTCAACAAGAAAATGAAATTTACATAAGAGTAATGAGAAAAATACAGATCATCAGCCATCGGCTATAATTGGAGACAGAAATATCCCACAACACGAGAAAAAGGAGCATAGCATGTTATTTCTTGCCGAACCATCCCATGCATATAAAGAGAGTTTCCTTGAGGGTGTGCGTGAGTTTCAGGTCGAAGGCAGAGCACTCTTTCTTGATCTGAATAGCCTGACTGCCGATTTCGCTGCCTATTTACAATCCTTGCAGGATCAAAAAGACCGCTCTAAGTTGCCTTCCCACCTGGTACCAGCTTCAGAATTCTGGCTCATCGATAACGATGAGTATGTTGGTCGTCTCTCTCTACGTCACGAGTTGAATGAGGCGCTGTTAACATGGGGCGGCCATATCGGTTACGAGATCCGCCCATCGAAAAGAAAGCGTGGCTATGGAAAAGCGATTCTCCGGCTGAGCCTCGAAAAAGCCAGGGAGCGAGGTTTACATCGGGTACTGGTAACATGCGATGAAGATAATATCGGTTCAAAAAAGATCATCGAGTACAACGGCGGCAAGCTGGAGAATGCCATAAGCGTCGAAGGTATGTCGGTGAGGAAGCTGCGCTACTGGATTGATATTCCTTACTCATGAAAAGCGACGCGCCTTGGCGTATCACTCTCACGACTTACAACACACTTACGAATTGCAATGCTTAGCCTGGTGGTGAAACTCTTTTTCTTCTCAAACGTTACACCTAGTAGGGCATACCTGCATAAATAATAACCTGAGCAATAATGCTGTACCTGTTACCATTTCATACTTCGTTGATGACCGAAAGAGCGGCCAGTAAGCAAGGACACACGTAGTGATACTAGCAGGAATACTACCAGGAACAGAAGAAGTTGGCATGAACATGAAAACTATTCTTGTTGTAGAGGACGACGCTGGTATCGGTTCATTCCTTGTTCAAGCCATCACCCAGGAAACCTCACATCGAGCGCTCCTTGTCACAGACAGCCTTGAAGCGTTAAAAGTGATCCCCGAGATCGAGCCGGGCCTGCTCATCCTCGATTATCAACTCCCCTACATGAATGGCATTGAACTCTATGACCGGCTGCAAGGTCTAGATCATGTCAAAACCATCCCTGCCATCATGATAAGCGCCCGCTTGCCTTTGAGAGACTTGAAAAACCGTAACATCATTGGTTTGAGGAAGCCTTTTGAGCTTGAGGAATTCTTCAATTTGATTGAGAAGCTGTTAGCCTGACCCCGGTATGTTGATACCTCTCTCCCGGACCGGAGATCATGAATTCTAGCGCGCCCGGCGGGATTCGAACCCACGGCAACCAGATTAGAAGTCAGGTGCTCTATCCACTGAGCTACGGGCGCAGGGTATTTTAACCGTCACCATCATAGCAACTTCCCTTGCGATATGTCAAGCATTCCTCTCAGAAGTGCCAGGGCGACCGCGAGGGTCGCCCCTACAATACCAAATTACCAGTTTTCCACGTCACCGTATATTGTAGGGGCGACCCTCGCGGTCGCCCTGTCGCCCTGCCGCCCTGTCGCCCTGGCAGTCAAATCGTCTTCTATGCTCTAATGCGATAATTTTGAACGATGAGATCGTCTATCCAACGTGTGTGGGAAAATTTTTTCGCTTTTTCAGCGAAACATGAGCTAATTCATGAACTTTTTGTTATCTACTTTATTGTTTTGCCACGAAAAGATTGTTACACTTAAGAAAATGCGAACAACCAGGATGTGCATGTTTCCTGATTAGTTTACAATAACATACAATAGAAGCACTCACTTCACATTCATCACCTTCCAACTGTTTTGTAGCTTACGTTATCGTAGTGCGAGCTTTAAAGGAAAGACACGAACAAGTTCCTGGAGGGTACACATGAACGCGTTAACCAGATCTCGTAATTTCAGCCTGACTTTCGAACAAATGTGTAATTTTGCGGCCATAGCCAAAACGCAGGATGCCGACGAAACGCTCAGGCAATTAATACAGCTCTGCCTTGTCATTCTACCTGGCGAAAAGTTCGAGAGCGCTTCTCAGATAATGGAGGCAATGGCTCTTTTCGACTTGCAATTTTCAGAACAGCAGGTGCAGGCAGGGTTAAACCGGTTGATAGCACAAGGGCGCATTCTACAGCCCACAAATACCTATTTCACGGTTCCCGACAACGATCGAACACAACTGCAAACACGTATCCGCGAGGTAAAGGCGCTCGAAGAGCGGGTGAAACAAGAATGGCTGGAAGAAATTTCAAAAAGGTTTCCGATTTTGGAAACCGGCCAGGCCTGGAAAGCGCTGCAAGGACACCTGGCTAGCGTTTTTCGCAACCACGGCATTCAAGCAATCGCGCTTCTGGACTCTTCGATTTTTACTCCTCCTGAACAGGTAGAGAACCTTTCCTCTCTTCTCAATGATGCGCTCAAGGATTTGTTCCTTCCAGAGCAGCGAGCAACCGCATATGATGCTATTTCCAGCTTCCTTGCCACCGTTGGAGAACACGCTGAACGGGCAAAGTACATCACACAACTGGGTGATGGCGTATTTACCTACTTCTCCTTGACGGTTGAACCAGGGCTGGCCCGCCATTTTCACAAAAAACTAAGCCCGCTGACGCTCTTCTTCGACACGAATTTCCTCTTTCAGATTTGCAACTTCTATGGAACCGGGCCTCAAAAAGATGCATCCTACGAGTTGCTCCGCATTGTTCAGAGGCACAAGTTTCCTTTCAAATTGCGCTATCACCAGGCAACCAGGCAAGAAATGCGCTCAACGATTGATCACTACGGAGCAATACTTCGTTCGGGCCAGTCTCGCTCAATACCCACGAGTCTGGAATTGGTATTCCATGAACTAAACGCCAGAACGGGAATTGATGTCGACACGTTTCTCAAACCCTACGAACACTTTGATGTCTTTCTCACAGACAAAAACATCTTAATTCATAGAATGCAGGCACAACGGAGGAGCGAGCATACCCCGCTCCTGCAAGAATATAGGAGATTCCTCGAAGTCAGGGGCAAGTTTAAAGGTGAAGAGTCGCTGAAACACGATATCACGCTACTGGAAGCAGTGCATCAATTGCGCTCAAAGGCGAAATCCTCACTAGAAGCGGGAGCGCTCCTGGTTACATTAGATATGTCTTTATACAGGTTCGACTGGGAAATGAGTCGAATGCAGGGCCGTCGGGCCTGTGTAGTGCTTCCAGACCATTTCATGCAGGTACTGCGCCCCTTTGTACCCTCCGACTCGGATTTTGACCGATCCTTTGCTGCGACCTTTGCACTTCCTGAATTTCGAGCGATGGAAAGCAAGCTCTCCGAGGCTCAACAACAGTTGTTTAGCTATCTGACCTCGTATGAATTCATCCCGGAAGAAACTGCTGCAAGCTTACTTACCAACGGCTTATTGATGGAGCGCCTCCACAAAGTGGAGAATGACGAAGAACTCCAAAAAGATGTCGAATCGGCAATGGTATACGAAAATGCTGCGCTACTGGAAGAGAAAGCAGTGCTGGAAAAGCTCCTTGAACGCGCGGAAGCCGAAAGAGCCGCCAAAGAGAAGCAGCTTGAGCAAGAAAAGATCGAAGTCGAGCAGATGAAAGCCAGAGCAGAACAGGCAGAACAACTCTCGCGCCAGCAGGCTAAAGAGCTTGCGTCGCTCAAAAAGCAAGTAGGAAGACAGGGTTCTGGCGAATCGAAGCAACAAAAAATACAGGTTGACCAGGCTCTGGAGCTAGCCGCCAGGGAAAAACAGGCCAGGGAGGCAGCAGAGAAGCGAGCGGAACAGGAGGCATTGCTCAGACAAAAGACCGAACAAAGAGCGCACATCTACGCAACTGTCGCCTCAATTATGTTCAGTATTATCCTGATTGCCGTATTTGAGCTACTTATTTCCTTAATTCCTGGAGTCTGGTTTAATCGATATCGCAACAGGTACGGGCTACAAGCCGCGATTGATTCCCTGCTCCTCTTTATTACCGTAGGTTTCTTCCATCCACACCGCCGTGGCTGGTTCTGGGGAGTTGGAGCATTGGCGCTGCTTGGTACCATACTACAATTGCTGTGAGGATCCGAAAGATGCTTATTTCGAGAGAGTAGAGCAATTGACTGTACCTGTTTCCTGGGTGCCCGTCAATTTTTTGCAAAGCTATCATACTTTCACCCCTCACCAAACGTGTTCACCTTAGAAGTTCTGTAGGGAACAGAGCTGCTTAAGAGATTGTATGCATCGCATAAGAGGAGTGCTTTATGATTTCGTCGCACGAAATGCAAAAAGGTCTCACGCTCGATATCGAGGGAGAGCCTTATATGGTCCTTGATTGGCAGCACGTCACCGAGGGACGTGGCAAGGCGAATATACGGTTGAAGCTGCGGCACCTGCGTACACACGCCATAATTGAACGAACCCTGGATGCTGGCCCCAAGTTCAAATTGGTCCCGATTGAGCGCCTCCCGGTGACCTTCGCCTACTGGGATGGCGAGCTTTACCACTTCGTGGATACCGGCATCCTGGACCCCGACACCCCGGATGAAATTACGCTCCCGGCTGAGACGCTTGGCAAGGCAAGCAAATACATCGTCGATGAACTGCAGCTCGACCTCTTCCTGCTCAATGGCGAGCCGGTTGGAGTCGATTTACCCCCATCGGTCGTGATGCGCGTAAAGGATGTTGAGATGTCTGGCCACTACTGGCATGCCACGATGGAGGGACCAGCACGACTTGAAACTGGTCTGGTTGTGCTGGTCCCCCACATCATCTCCCCAGGCGACCGCATCCGCGTCAATACCGAGAACGGAGAATACATGGAACGAGTTTGAAGCTCTCTGCTTCAACACCACAAGATGGAGGGGAGATGGTCTCCCTTGTTTCCTCCAGGGCTGTTGCAAATCGAGCCAGAGCAGGAGTGCAGAGGGCGCAGCCCTCTGTTTCCTCCTACTCAGCTTGACATTCCTCGCAAGAAACCATATAATACGAATAAATCCGAGTAGATAGCTAAGGATTAGCATAAGAAAGCCGTTGGCTTTTTCGATAACACACCAAATGGAGTACATTCTATGAGCCAGGTATTCAACGTAGAGCAACAGGAGTATAGTCCTGGGTTCCATGTGGCCGAAAATTATGCGTTTAAGTCCGAAAGAGGACTGAGCCGCAAAGTCGTTGAACAGATCTCCGAGATGAAAGGCGAACCCGATTGGATGCGCAAGTTCCGCCTCAAGAGCCTGGACCTCTTCGAGAAGCGGCCAATGCCCACGTGGGGCGCAGACCTCTCTGGAATTGACTTCGACAATATCTATTACTATATCAAGCCCGTGCAGGAGCAGGGCAAAACGTGGGAAGACATACCCACTGAAATTAAAGATACCTTTGACCGCCTGGGCATTCCCCAGGCTGAGCGCAAGTTCCTGGCAGGCGTGACGGCCCAGTATGAGAGTGAGGCCGTCTATCACAAGGTGCGCGAAGACCTTGAGAAGCTGGGCGTAATCTTTACCGATATGGATACCGCGCTGCGCCTGTATCCCGACCTCATCAAAGAGCACTTCGGCACCATCATCCCCCCATCGGACAACAAGTTCGCCTCGCTCAACAGCGCCGTCTGGAGCGGTGGCAGCTTCGTCTACGTGCCGGAGGGCGTGCGCGTTGAGATTCCGCTGCAGGCCTACTTCCGCATCAACGCGCAGAACATGGGCCAGTTCGAGCGCACGCTGATTATCGCCGCTCCTGGTTCCTACGTCCACTATGTTGAGGGCTGCACAGCGCCAACATATACCAGCGATAGCTTGCACAGTGCGGTGGTAGAGATCAAAGTCATGAAGGGTGCGCGCGTGCGCTACACGACCATCCAGAACTGGTCGAAGAACGTCTACAACCTGGTGACCAAGCGTGCCGCCGCGTATGGCGATGCCACCATGGAGTGGGTCGATGGCAACCTCGGCTCAAAAGTCACCATGAAGTACCCGGCGGTGCTCTTGATGGAGCCGGGTGCGCGCGGTGATATCCTCTCGGTGGCCTTTGCCTCTAATGGCATGCATCAGGATGCAGGCGCGAAGGTAACGCATCTCGCGCCGCACACTACCTCGCAAATCCTGTCGAAGTCGGTCTCGAAAGGGACTGGACGCGCTTCCTATCGTGGGCTGGTACGTGTCAATAAAGGCGCCCATCACACCAAGTCCAGCGTGCGCTGCGATGCGCTGCTGTTGGACGAGAATGCGCGCACCGATACCTACCCGACCATTCGCGTGGAGGAGAACCAGACCGAAATCGGCCACGAGGCCACCGTCTCGAAGGTCGGCGAAGACCAGCTCTTCTACCTGATGAGCCGCGGCCTCGACGAGTCCGAGGCCTACTCCCTGATCGTGAACGGCTTCATCGAGCCGATCACCAAGGAACTCCCCATGGAGTACGCGGTCGAGTTGAACCGCCTGATCCAGTTGGAGATGTCGGGCAGCGTGGGCTAGGACGACACTGAACCACAATTCGTAGAGCAATCGATGGGGTCAGCCAATTGGCTGGCCCTCTTTAATAGAAAAATAGGGAACTTGTTAGCTAGCTGCAAACAGAATCATACCCATTTCAGAAACGCTGGGAGTGAGAGTGGTGTGAACTGCTGTTGGTACCCCAAACAGTGAGCAGAGTCCATGTTGCCACAAAACCAGGCTGTTGGATATCTTTGAGAGCCTGGTGGTAGATCTCCTCGTAGTCATCAGGCACGCGACTCCACTTGCGGAAGAAAGGCAGGAGCGTCCGAAACATACGCTTCACATCCTCGTAAAAGCTCTGCCCCTCAGCGGTGCCAGCTCGATGTTCTAGAGTATGCACACGGGTCTGGACGTTGGAGAATCCATGTTGTTGTAGCAGTCGCGCGAGTTCATTGATCACCCCGTTGGTATCATCCGGAGTAAAAAGATGCCCAGCCTGAGAGAGCGCGCGAATAAACTGGTTACTCAGACGGGTCAAAGCTGTGCTGCCACTCATAGGAAAATTGCATTCCGTGACCCGGATGACCCCATCTAATCGCATGACACGCTGGTACTCACTGAGCAGTTTGGGCCAATCCCAGGTGCGCAGGTAACTCATGCCTAAGCGCTGGTTGACCAGGTCAAAGGAAGCAGTGGGAAATTCGAGCATCCGCAGCGCGTCCATGGCACGAAACTGGACGCGCTCACTGACCTGGCGTCTTGCTGCTTGCGCCCGTGCATACTCGAGCATCTGGTTGCTCACATCGACTCCCACCAGCATAGACATCGTCGGGTAGGTCCTGGCAATGTCTATGAGCCAGCCGCCGGTCCCGCAACCGACATCGAGTATCCGCTGAAAACTAGTGGGATCAGCTTGCTCGGGCAGCACTCCCCCCATGCCTGCCGTGATCATCTCGTCCTGAATCTGCAGGCGGGTCATCTCTTCCTCATTGGAGCGATCCTGCACAAAATACGTACTAGGATGTTCTCGGAAAGGGTTGTTTGCAGTAGACATAGTATTCTGCTCCTTCTGCATCTGGGGGTGCCTTTGGATTCGTTCTTGACCCTCCATCCTGCTCCTAGTATAGTTGAATGGAGAGGACTTGTCCAGTATCGGCTGGCGAGTGCAGGGAACCAGTCTTCTCAGTCTAGATGTAATAGGCATAGAGCAAGGGCCAGACAGCTTACTGCTATCCAGCCCTTGCTCTGCTTAATTCAGCCTCCCACCACAAAACTGGTCATTTAGTCTCTCATTGGAGCAAATCCAGTATTCGGCGTGGCTAGAGGCCCTGGTGTTCCGGATGCCCGTCTTCACGGGCACTACTAATCAATCTGAAACACCATCCCTAATAAGCGAATCGGTATCTTCATAGGTTCATCAGCCTCCTTATTGGCTACCTACTCAGGACCTTTCGCCCTAGACCAGGGTACTTACTCTCCCTGATGCTCTCATTGTAATACGATATAATGACAATGTCAAAGTCAACCATAGTATCTTCGAGGCTACGTAAAAGTCGATGGAACAAGTGTAATTACATTGTGATCTTACCTGGCTTTTAACGAATTCCATTTGAGATTGTACCCGGACAGTACAGTACAACCGCTGAGGACGAGCAACCCAACTGGGAAACATTCTTGCGCTCATCCCCAAATCCTCTGGCTCCAACGCTTGAAGAAATGATGCACCACGTGTTTACACCCGGTGAAATTGAGCGATTCACGGAGTATCTCCGGCCCCTGTTTGAGGCAAAACGCTATGTGAGGCGCTTCGCCATGGCCTACCTCCGGGCCGTCAAACACTAGCGAATTGTCAAGGTTCAAGCAAAATGTAGGGGCGCAATGAATTGCGCCCTCTTCCCAGGCCAATTCGCTGGCTCAGGGGCGCAATGAATTGCGCCCCTACATTTCTTCATTCAAATCAGGATTGACAGTCCACCAGACAAACCTAATCTAAAGCACCTTTAAGAAGTCCAGTACGATGCGGTTAAACTCCTCCGGCTTTTCCATATTGGGCATGTGATGAGTCTCTGAAATCGTCATTCTCTTCACATTAGGGATATCCTGTTCGAGTTTGTCCGCGTTTTTATGGAGTTGGAAGTGGTCGTCCGCACCTACAATGATAAGCGTCGGCACGTGAATTTCTCGCAACCTCTCACTCGCGGGCGGTTCGAGTTCCTCCTTTGGAGCAGGGTCCAGCACCCAGGCAAACGAGTATTCGGAGAGATTTTCGCGCACACGCTGACGCGCAGATGGATATTTTGGAGAGGGAACCAGCGTGGGGTCTTGCATCAGGCAATCCACCATCGCCGCAGTATCCCTTCTTTTCGCCGCTTCCCCAAACGGCGTCCAGCGTCGTATCTGTTCATCCATCTGCTCTCTAGTGAACAGCGGTTCCTGGGGATAGCCGGGGACAGGCGACCCGACGAGTATCAGCGCATCGACCATCGGCGGATAGGCGAGAGTAAAATCAATAGCGATCATACCGCCCAGGGACAGGCCCAGTAGATAGGTCTTCTCAATATCAAGATAGGTGAGCAGCGCATGCAGGTCCTGCCTGTCGGCATAGGGTACCTGGGGCAACTCCGATTTCCCGAAACCACGCACATCGTAGCGAACCACCCGGTAATACTGCGCAAATACCGCGAACTGGTCATCCCACATACGCCTGTCCATATACCCACCGTGAATGAGTACCAATGGATGGTCTTCTCCCATTACCTCGTAATAGAGCTTTGCTCCGTTTGTCTCTACATAGCCTGTTTCAGGCCGTTTTGCTTCCGTCATGATATCTCTCCTTATGCGCTTGATTCGCGTAGGAACCAGTTTCCATTCTAGAAGCTGATTTTTCTGCACCGTTAAAGCAAGGATATTGCCCCGGCGCACCACCTCATCTAACATATTGTCAAAGACAAAATTCCCCAGACTGTACACGATCATCTTCCCTTTGTAGAACTCGTAAGGCTCGATCACATGCGGGTGAGCGCCGATGACCATGTCAGCTCCTGAATCGATGGCGACCCGGGCAAGATAGCGCTGCTGATCTGCGATGCCGGTAAAGTATTCGATGCCCCAATGCACAAAGGCAATCACAAAATCGGCTGACGGGCGAGCCGCGGCCACATCCCGGCGCAGATCGGCCTCGGTCAACCAGGCGCTGCCAGGAACAGTATCGGTGGCGGCAAAAGAAAAGGGGTCAATCTGATCGTAAGCAAGGAAAGCGATGGTCGTCCCACGCACTTCCTTGAAGACAGGCGTGTGGGCCTGTTGTTTATTCTGCCCTCCCCCAATCGGCGCGATGCCGCGTTTAGGGAGGGTAAGAAATTCATCGAGAAACGCATCTTTGCCATAATCGCCGCTGTGATTGTTGGCAACCGAGACCAGGTCAAAACCGGCGCCAAGCAGGCGATCATAGGCACGCGCATCCCCGCGAAAGTTATACGATTTGGGAACCGGCGCGCCCAAATTGGAGATAACGCACTCCAGGTTACCGATCGTCAGATCGAAGCCGCGTAAAAAATCGCCGGTGTAGGTGAACGGATACGGATCGTTGGAAGCCGTGGCAAGCATATGGCTGTTCACCGTGCGTCCAAACATGACATCGCCGGTAAAGGCCAGTGTAATAGGCGTCTCAGCTATAGGCGTAGGCGTGTGTAATGGGCTGCTGGTAGCGGTAATACTACTCGTGCCAGTTGTCTCAAGCTTCCGAGGAGCCGAGACGTTCTCTGTCCCACAGCCTGCCAATCCCAACAAAGCAACACCGCCAGCAGCCAGCACTTCGCGGCGCGTCCAACTTTTTTGCAGCATATTCGAGTTGTCCACCTGCTTTTTCATGGTGCTATTCTATCATAAGTAGCAATGAAGGACTGTAAAAAAGCCATACACTAAGGAGTCATCCACATGCCCACCACCCGCCTTCTCCTCGTCCGCCACGGCGAAACCATCGCCAATCGCGAATACCGCTATATCGGCGTAAGAGACGACCCACTAAGCGAGCATGGACAGAACCAGGCGCTACAGCTTGCCGAAGCCTTATCTGTTCTACCAGTCGCGGCAGTCTACAGCAGCCCTTTGCAGCGGGCCTACCAGACGGCGTTACCAATTGCTGCACGGCACACACTTGAAGTGCAAACCCTCGATGCGCTGTGTGAATGCAGTTTTGGGACGTGGGAGGGATTGAGCCGCACGGAAGTGCTTGCACGCAGCCCAGAAGATGCCCGTCATTTGCGGGAATGGGAAAGCAACGCGGCCATCGCGCCTCCAGAGGGCGAAAGCTTCGAGGCTATGCAGAGGCGCGTGTGTGCTGCCGTTGAGCAACTGGCTCAGGCGCATCCCGATCAAACCATCGTGCTTGTTTCGCACGTGGGGCCAATCAAAATGTTGCTATGCTCCGCGCTGGATGCCCCTATCACCTCGGCCTTTCGCATCTTTCTTGATCCAGCAACTATTAGTGTGGTTGACTGGCGCGACAGTGAACACGCCCTTGTGCGGCTGGTGAATAGCCATGCGCACCTGGGCTGGAAGCAGGCACGGTGGATGTAACGGTACTAACGCCGCGTATACGCAACTCCACGCCTGTACGAGCGTAAATAATAGATGAGGGGACGCAATGCATTGCACCACCCCATCCCCATCATACCATCGACGAAAGATGTAGGATAGATTATTGGCCCGTTGTCTGAATCCACGCACAGGCGGGGGACATGAGAACCCCGATGCCGCGAAAATCTGCCAGCGCTGTGACTTTCTCGTGCAGGGCGCGCGTCTGGGCATCTATGAGGTCGTCTCTTTCATTGGCACAGGCACATATGGGCATGTCTACCAGGTGCGCGAACCTCCGCCGCTCAGCCGCATTCTGGCGTTGAAAGTGCTGCGCGTTGACCAGTTCAACGAGAAAGCGCGTGAGAGTTTTTTTGCCGAGGCGCAGCGCATTGCCAACATGCAGCACCCCAATATTCTGCCCATCTACAATTTTGGTCACCTGGAGGATGGACGTCCCTACCTGGTGATGGAATACGCGCCTAAAACCATTCTCGACCTGTTTCGTAAAGCCGATGGCAGTCGACGGCTGGCCTACGCGGAAGAGCTGGTAACGTATCTCCAACAAGCGGCATCCGCGCTCTACCACGTGCATGACAACGGGCTGATCCACCAGGATGTCAAGCCGGGAAATCTGTTGATCGGGCGCAACGGGCAAATATTGCTCTCTGATTTCGGCGCCACTTTTTACCTTGGCATGCAGACACACGCCTCGCTGGGCGAAGTGACGGGAACGGCTCCCTATATGCCGCCTGAGCAGTGGCAGGGCAATCCCCGGCGCGACTCCGATCAATACGCGCTGGCCGTCTGCATCTACGAATTGCTGGCTGGCCGCCCGCCTTTCCTCTACAAATTGCTTGAGCAGATGTGGAGTGCCCATTTGAATGAGCAGCCGCCCGCGCCGCAGCAATGGAACCCACGCATCCCCGTGGAAGTGAGCGCGGTCTTAATGCGCGCGCTGGCAAAAGATTATCGCCAGCGATACCGCAGTGTCGTGGAGTTTTCAGAGAAGTACGCCAGCGCGGTTCAGATAGCCTTGCAGCGCTACGTGTGTCAGCGCTGCGGGCATCAGAATCGCAGCGGCGCACAGCGCTGCAGCTCCTGCGGCACAGATTACGATGATCGTCTCTGCCTCTACTGCAATACACCAGTCCGTTTCGGGCAGCGCTGTTGCTCCGTCTGTGGGCGCTTAACGGTTCCACTTACGCTCGTAGCGCACAGCCCCCTGTCAGGGGTCAGTGCGCGACAGGGGCGCTATATCATCAAGCATGTGCTGAAACAGAGCGATGAGACCAGGGTGATGACAGCTATCGCTATCGATACCCTGGACAACGAGCGGCAGGTGATATTGAAACGTTGGGAATGCACGGATAGCCCCATCGAGCGCCGCCGAAAAGAAATTGTCTATTACGAAAAGGCCACCGAGCGGCTGGCAAACTTTCGCCATCCACTTGTTCCCACCGTGCTTGACCGTTATGCTGAGGGGAAACACTACTATATAGTAGAGCATTATATCGACGGAGAAACCATAGAGGACCTGCTGCAAAAGTTGCTCAAACCGCTGTCCGAGCGCGAAGTGATCGGCTACATGAATAACACACTCAACATCTTGATCGCGCTGGAGCAGCAGCGACCTCCACTGCGCCACTATGATGTCTCACCTGCCAACATTCTTATTGAGAATGCGCGTGGGCGAGCTATGCTCGTGGGCTTTCAAATTGCGCCGCCTCCGTCTGAGAAGCAAGCAGGGCTGGGGAAACATCTCACCACCCAGAAGATCGCGATCTCCCCTTACGTGCCCGTGAAGGATAGTCCTTTCGACCATCGCACATGTATTTACATGCTGGCAGCGAGTATGCATCACGCGCTGACCAACTATGCGCCGCCTCATTACCCCAACTTTCCCCTCGTGCGCACGTTGAACCCGCTTGTTTCGCCTGAACTCGAGAGCTTATTGAATCGCGCGTTGATGGAGGAGCGCTCAGCCCGCTACCAGAGCTACGCCGAGATGAAGAGGGATGTGCAAAGATTATTGTAAGCTTCCAGGGCGACCGCGAGGGTCGCCCCTACAATACCAGAGATTGCATGTTTTACACGATAAACGTCTATTGTACGGGCGACCCTCGCGGTCGCCCTGGAAGTCTCCCAGCAATAATTCAAAACCTGCATATATCTACTCAAAAAGCCTGCTTTTCCTGACATTCCATGGTATACTTCTATCAGCACTTATCCGTTGAGCGCTCTACTTGAGCTAACCGGATAGAGTGTCAAGAGGCCGCATTGACTCCCAACTCATTGCAGTTGCAATGCGTGCACCAAGCAACAGCTCTATTGTTTTTATAGGTAGCAGGAGTGAGGCACATTCCTGTTACAAGAGCGAAAAGGAGTTACCTTAATGGCACGTGTCCAATTCGATCACGTTTACAAGAGCTTCAACAAAGTTCAAGTGGTCCAGGATATCAATATGGATATCAAGGACAAAGAGTTCCTGGTGCTGGTCGGCCCTTCGGGGTGCGGGAAAAGCACCTGCCTGCGTATGATCGCGGGCCTGGAAGACATAACCTCAGGCGAGATTTTAATCGGTGACCGGGTTGTCAACAATGTCGACCCCAAAGACCGGGATATCGCGATGGTCTTCCAGAACTACGCCCTCTATCCCCATATGTCGGTCTACGACAACATGGCCTTTGGCCTCAAGCTCCGGCATATCCCCTCGCAAGAAATCAAGAAGCGCGTCGAAGACGCGGGTGACATCCTCGGCCTGGAAAAATTGCTCAAGCGCAAGCCCAAAGAGCTATCCGGTGGACAGCGCCAGCGCGTCGCATTGGGCCGCGCTCTCGTGCGCTCGGCCCAGGTATTCTTGTTGGATGAGCCGCTCTCAAACCTGGACGCGAAGTTGCGCGTTCAGACCCGCGCGGAGATCTCCAAGATTCACCAGCGCGTCCAGACCACCTTTATCTATGTCACACACGACCAGGTGGAAGCCATGACGATGGGAACCCGTATTGCTGTACTCAACGCCGGCATCGTTCAGCAAATCGGTCCCCCGCAGGAACTCTACGATCATCCAGCCAACCTGTTCGTGGCAGGTTTCATCGGCTCTCCAGCCATGAACTTCTTTGACAACGTCAGTATAGCTGCCGATGGTGACTCGACGAGGGTCATCATAGGGGAGATTGGCCAGGTGGAGATGCCGCCCCTTTACGCGCAGACCGCGCGAGATGCTGCGGACAAGAAGCTCGTACTTGGTATTCGCCCGGAGCATTTTTCAGATTTCGCGCTGGTGCGTGAAGACAGGCGTACAGGCTCAACGCTTCACGCTCCCATCGATGTGGTCGAGCACCTGGGAAGTGAGCTGCTGGTATACATGACCGCCATGGGGAAACAAGTGGTAGCGCGCGTCGATCCACGTTCCGGTGCGCATATCGGCCAGGATATCACGCTGCAAATCGATGCTGACCAGATTCACCTCTTCAACGCTGAGACGGGTGAGGTCCTCTTCTAGCCTCTTCGCACTCTCAATACAAAGGGCAGGTTTGCGCAAACCTGCCCTTTGTATTGATGCATTAATTCATCCTTTGACCGAGCCGGCCAGAATACCGCGCACAAAGTAGCGCTGCATAGCGAAGAATACTATCAGTGGCAGGATCATCGAGAGGAAAGCAGCTGCTGTCAGCAGATTGTAGCCCTGGCCGTAGGTGCCGACCAGGTTAGCCACAGACAACGTTACCGGCGCTACGTCTGGGTTGCCACCCAGGTAGATCAGTGCGACCAGCAGGTCGTTCCAGACCCACATAAACTGGAAGATAGCCAGCGATGCCAGCGCCGGTACCGACAAGGGCAAAGCAATCGTCCAGAACGTGCGCCAGGTCGAGGCACCATCGATATGCGCCGATTCCATCAGGTCTTTGGGCAGCCCGGCGAAAAAGTTGCGCAGCAGGAAGACCGCGAAAGGCAGGCCAAAAGCCGTGTGCGCGATCCAGACCGCGAAGTATGTACCTGTCAACCCGAGCGCTGTTAACGCGGTGAAAGTGGGTCCCAACGCAATCTGTGATGGAACAACCAGCAGTGCTACCACGCCGAAGAAAATCCAGTCGCGCCCTGGGAATTTCATCCAGGCGAAAGCGTAGGCCGCGAACGCGCCGAGCAACATGGGGATTATCGTCCCCGGTATAGAAATGATCAGGCTATTGATGAAAGCCTGGCCCATCCCGTTCTGCTGAATGACGGCCTGATAGTTCTCGATGGTAAAGTGCCAGGGCGGAACCAGCCCCGTCCACCAGCCCGTGGAAGTGATGTACGAAAACGGGCGGAACGATGAGATAAAGAGGCCAAAGGTCGGAACCGACCAGAGCAGGCCGATCGCTATGACGAGGATGGTGAGCACAGAGCCGGACCAGCCTCCCAGGTATCTGCCCTTGGCCCCCTCTTTCTCAGTCGCGCGCACCAGCTGCGTCGCTATCGCCGGCGCCCCACCTTGCCCCGTGGTCACGGGAATCTCTGATGTACTCATCGCATCCTCTCCTGTGCTCGCATTCTGCGAATATTGATAACCATCACCGGCAAAATCGCCACCGTCAGCAGTATTGCAAGCACGCTTCCCACACCATAGTTACTATTGAGGAAATACTGCTTGAAAAACTGGTTGGCAATGACGTCTGTACCATAATTACCACCGGTAGTCACATAGACGACGTCAAAGATCTTGAGAATATTGATGAGCATGGTGGTGATGACGACGCCCAGGGTTGGGCCAATCATTGGAACCATGATGCGCCAGAACATAGTGACGCGGCCAGCACCATCCATTTTTGCTGCCTCTATGACTTCGTCGGGAATACCTTTGAGCGCCGCCGAGATAATCACCATGCAAAAGCCCGTCCAGATCCAGACGTAGATAACGATCAACGCGTAGGTGGCAAAGTTTTCATTCGTGGTCCAGGACTGGGGTGCTATGTTGAAAAGTCCCAGGAAGGCGTTGAGCAGGCCAAACTGGTTCGAACCGGATGGTTGGTAGGCGTAGACGAAGCGCCAGATGATGGCGGCCGCTGTAGCGGAAATCGCCATGGGTATGAAGAGCATGGACTTGACCAGCGCCTCGATCTTCACCCTGTCTACCAGTACCGCGATCACCAGGCCCAGTCCTACAGTCAGGGTCGTCGCCAGGACCAGCCAGATCAGGTTATTCTTTATCGCACCGAGCAAGCTAGCGTTGGTGAAGACTTCCTGATAATTCTTCCATCCAACCAACCCCGTGACGTTCCCCAACAAGTCGGTCTTTTGAAAGCTGAGTATAATCGTCTCGATCAGCGGGTAGATGAAAAACGCCAGTAGTAAGATCACGGCGGGCGCAATCCATAGCCAGGCCGACCAGGTGACGCCTTCCCACCTCCTACCAGGTGGGGCAGTCACAGCAGCAGCGCGTTCTTTAGCGATCGTCGCCATACATTGCCTCCTTTGTCAAATAAGAGATGAACTACCTTACATCCTGCCCGACATGCAGTGCGTTGGCAGGATGACTTTCAAGGTACTTCCTTGCATCCTGCCTGAGTGCGCAGCACTAGCACGCAGTGCGTTGGCAGGATGACTTTCAAGGTACAGGGATTCCAGCGTACGAAGATTACCAGATAAAACGGCTCGCCGATCACAGAAAGGCGAAGCGTATGTCTCGTACCAATTATACCATTACGAGGTGGGTCAGGGCGACCCCAAGGGTCGCCCAATAGGCATCAACCGAAGACCAAGCCCATCAACATCCGTAGCCCGCGTCCTGTTCATCTCGCTCAAATCTTGCGGGAACACGACCACACCCCACCCCCGGGCGACCTACGGATCGCCCGGCCTCCTGCCTGATCTGCCGGCTTAGGTTGATGCCTATTGGCGTACCCTTGCAGTCGCCCCTACCAGATACCCACCCGTATAGGGTACGGGCAGGGCTTGCCCCCGCCCTGGATAGTGGAACCCGCCTGCATGAAAGTTCCAGCGGAAGCGCAGATGTGGAGAGTAGCATCCTCTCCACATCTACACGTTTCCTGGATTCTTTACGACGTGTAGGTCTGCATAGCCGTGGTTTCCAGCCCACTGAGTATGCTATCCAGTTGTGATGGGTGCTGGATATAGTTCAGTACGCCTGCCCAGTATGCATTCTCCATCGCAGTTGGCATCAGGTCATCGGCACCAATTCTAAACGAGCTGGCTGTAGTCAACTGCATGGCGGATCTGCGCGCCACCGGATTGGGATAGAGGCTCAGGTCTAACGATTTGTTCACAGAGGAGCCGACCTGGCTCTTCACCCAGACGGCTTGCGCCTCAGCTGAGGCCATATATTGCATGAACTGGCGGGTGCCGGTGTTATCTTTAAACGCCGAGAAGATATCGGCACCGCCGGTGTCCGCACCCGCAAACTGGGAGTTGATCGTCGGGAATGGGAAGAAGTCGTAATCTGTGCCTGCCTTGAGATTTGGGAACTGGGCGGTGATAAAGCCTGCCGTGAAGTCACCCAGGTAGAACATGTAGGCCTTGGGTGGCGTATCGAACGGCAGGTAGGAGGCATCCTTGAAATTGGTAGACAGGATGTACTGCACCCCGCCATTGATGTAGTGGTTGCCGTTGGAGATCTGACCGAACATCTGGAAGGCGTTTTTGATGCTCGCATCGGTCCAGGGAATCTGGTGTTTATACCACTTGTCGTACATATCAGGGCCATTGAGGTTGAGATAGATCTGGTCAATCCAGTCGGCGCCCGGCCAACCGCTGGAGCCTGAACTTTCCAACCCTAGTGACCAGGGGTATTTGCCACTGCTGGCGATTTTGTTCGAAAGGGCGATCAAGCCATTCCAGTCCGTGGGAATGGTATACCCATTGGCCTGGAACTGCTTCGGGCTATACCAGATGGTGCCCTTGGAGTTAGCCTTCGGCAACACGGCATATATGTGACCATTGACCGAGGCGAATTGCTGCCAGGCCGTGGCGTAGTCCTGCTGGTACACGCTGCCTAAGAATGAGTCGAGTTGCAGCAGTTTCCCCTGCATAGCCAGTTGTTGGAACAGGGTCACCGAGGGCATACCGGCGACGTCGGGTGGGTTGTTGGCCCGAACGCGATTGGTCAGCACGGTCAGCAGGTCGCGCGTTGTCTCGTTCTTGACCGAAATGCCGGTCTTCGTTTTGAACGCAGCGCTGATGGTGTTGAAGGCGTCCAACTCATTACCACTCCACTCGGTCAGCGCATCAATGGATGTGACTGCGGCCGGGCTGCCGCCGCTATTGACGCCGGTGCTACCTCCGCCGCAGGCCTCCAGCAAGGCTGCTGCTGCGCTGATGCTCAGGCCAGCCGCGGTGGCCCGCTGCAAAAACTGGCGTCTGTTGATGTTGCTGGTGGTGGTGTACTCTTCGACGAGTTGATCCAGATCTCGACGGTTACGACGATCGAATGTAGGCATGGTACCCTCCATTGCTTAGCGCATCGTACAGTGACTGTACTCGCTACTTTGACAAGCTTGCGTATTGAACAATAGCGACTGTGAAAGATATGCAAGCCTTTAAAGTGTACAAGGAAACTCTTTTTTGTAGAACATCCTTTTGGGGGCTAGCAGGGGGCTACCTGCGCCTCCTAATAACGGGGGAACGGGCATAAATAATCGGTTCTTGACAGGAGTATCAGCCCCCTGCTAGCCCCCAAAAGGATGTTCTACTCACCCAATCCATTCAAGATACTTGGGTGTATATAACACGATGAATTGCAGGGATAAGTTTCATCGAATACAAATACACCCCTCGCCAGTTAATAAAACTCCTTGCTTACGTTTCTCCTGGCTTTAGCATTGCAAATTCATTGTCATATTTTCCATATTTCACCTGTCTCTAATAGTAGGAGATATTCCCTTTCATCATTTTGCATCATTTACGGGCGAACTATGGAAGTTTGTCGAGTAATCCAGGGAGGTGAAAAAATGATCAACATGCTCCCAAACGAGCAATTGAGACGAGAGCGTCAACGGCGCGGTTGGTCCCGGCAGTACGTAGCTGAACAGATTGGGGTGGCAGATCCCAAAACCATTGGACGTTGGGAACGCGGGGTCGCCTTTCCCAGTTCTTATTTTTTACAGAAGCTCTGTACCCTATTTGGTATGCTAGCCCAGGATTTAGGACTATACCCGGCGGAGCATTCCAACACCATGCGTGCTCCTGTCACACGCCCAGAGTCCGACACACTCAATGTATCAGCCCTCAGTGGGCTATCCGGCATAGGCTCGGCGCCTATCCGCCCTGCTAATAAGGACCGGATAAATTGGGCCTCTGCGAGAGGACGCAAGGAGAAGGCCGCCCTTGCTGGCGAACTTATTTATGATAACCACATTCAGCAGCACCGCAGCGATGGCATTCTTTGGGCAAGCCTCAGGCTCCGACCAAATGTGTCAAACTTGCTAGGCAGGTGGGACAGTTTTCTCGCTATGCCTGCTGCCGAAATCTAGCTCGTGCAAGAGGAGGAGTTCTCGCCCCATATGCCTGAGCCAGGCTTGTCAGGATGTTGTATCATCAAGGGGAAATAGCAGATTTGCTCGGGGAAGCAGTTTGCGGTGTCAACTAGCGTTTTGGCAACTCCCCCTGAAAAGAGGGAATACCCAGGCGTCCTGAGGAGTCAGTCAATGGAGTACGAAACACAGGATGCTCATTTGTCCGAGTCAGGCAGTCCACCTGACGAGCATAGCCTCGTACTGCGGGCACAAGGCGGCGACCAGCTGGCCTTCGAGGTGCTCTATGAGCGTTATAACGACCGGATATGCCGCTACTTGACGCGACTGGTTGGTAATGATGGTGTGGGCTGCGAACTGACACAGGAGGTCTTTCTGAAGGCGTGGGAGGCTTTACTGAGCCTGCGTGATCCATCACGCTTCACCGGCTGGCTCTATCGCATTGCTACAAACCGGGCGTATAACTATCAACAGCACGCGAAGCTGCTGCATATGATTCCATGGGAAGAATATTGCACGAGAGCCGAGACAGTCAGCATTGCGGGGCCAGAGGAGAAGGTGGAAGAGACAGAACTGTTGAAAATGGCGCTTGCGCGTGTCTCTCCAACCTACCGCCCGTGTCTTATCTTATATGTGATAGAAGGGTTCTCACAACGGCAGGTAGCCGAACTGTTACAGATAAAGGAATCCAGTGTGGGTACTTATGTAAGTCGAGGAAAAGAGGAATTGCGCCAGATTTACAAGCGGCTGGCGAATGAGCCGAGTACAGCAAAAAAGGGAAAGCTGGGCAAATGAGAAATCAACCACCTTGCATCGCGTGGGCGGAGAAACTGGCACTTCGGCGGGAGGATCTCTCGCCTGCTGATTGCGCGGCCCTTGACGCGCACATACAAACCTGTCCAGCATGTGAAGCGGCCCAGGCGGACTATGATTTACTTGATGCTCAACTGCGCGCATTGCCACTTCTTGCGCTGAAACCGTTACCTCGTCTTTCGCATCAGATTTTTACGTTGGATGAAGAAGCGGACGCGTTGAAGCGCATCCCTACAAACAGTCGTTTACCAGCCAGGCGAGCGGACACTCTTCAGCGCATTCCTACATATCGCCGTTTCGTCTTCACGCTTCAGCGGGCGCTTCCAGCTGCGGTTGTCGCCTGTCTTATTCTGGCCCTGTTACTGGTCTTTGGCATACAAATTGCCACTAAGAACGCTTCCCTACCACCGGGTACGATGCTCCTGACCTATGAAGGACACAGCGATTACGTAGATGCAGTGGCCTGGTCTCCTGACGGTCAATACATTGCCTCGGGCAGCTGGGACGGCACTGTGCAGGTCTGGGATGCACACACTGGATATAGAATCATCACCTACAAAGGACATACTGCTGAAGTGAGTGCACTGGCCTGGTCCCCAGACGGTCAATACATTGCCTCCGGCAGTTGGGACGGGAATGCGCAGGTTTGGAATGCTTTCACCGGAAGGCTCCTCACCCTCTACCAGGGACACAGCCATGCGGTGAGCGCGCTAGCCTGGTCTCCCGACGGTCAATTCATTGCCTCTGGCAGTTGGGACCACACTGTGCGGGTCTGGGATTCCTTCACAGGAGAGACTCTGCGCGTCAACACAGGGCCTATTGAATTCGTTGACGCTGTTGCATGGTCTCCCAACGGTCGATACGTTGCCTCTGGAGATAGCCACAACACCGTGCTCGTCTGGAACCCACGAACAGGAACTACCCTTCCCAAGCCCTTCATTGCATATACAGGAGGCATCCTGGAGGCGCTGGCCTGGTCACCTGATGGACGCTACATAGCAGCCGGTTTCAGAGACAAAACAGTGCGCGTCTTGCAAGCCCTTACAGGCCAACTTCTCTTCACTTATCAAGAACACACCGGTGAGGTAAGCGCGCTGGCCTGGTCTCCCAACAGTCAATTCATTGCTTCCGGTAGTGGGGACCACACCGTGCGGGTCTGGAACGCGCACACGGGAGCAACCCTCTTCACCTACACGGGACATAGCAATACCATAGCCGCGCTGGCCTGGTCCCCTAATGGCCGCTACATTGCCTCCGGTAGTTGGGACCACACCGTACAGGTCTGGGCTGCACCCTCTACCAGGTAGCATACCCAGCAAGGGCGAAGCAAGCATCCAGGTGACCCGCGCCCACATCCCAGCCACCCCGCCCTTCCCGTACCCTGCTACGAAGTGGCTTGCGAAGCCGTATAGGGTAGGGTTTGTGAATGATTGCCAGGGCGACCGCGAAGGTCGCCCAATCCGCATCAACCTACGAACAAGCCCATCAACATCCGTAGGGGCGAGAGCGGCGGACGTGGGGTTGGGAGGGCCTTTATGGTCGCCCGCGTCCTGTTCATCTGGCTTCCATGTTGGAGGAACACGAGTACTCCCCAACCCCACTCTCGCCCCTACGGATCGTTCGGCCTCCTGACTGGCTTCCCGGCTTAGGTTGATGCATATTAGGCGACCGCGAGGGTCGCCCTGGCAATCATTCACAGACCCTGCCGTCCAGGATTGCCCGCGCCCTGGTTCGCTTTCCGAGTTACCCGCGTTCTTCAATAGGTGTATAGGTGACGTTTTTCGGGCCGATATATTCGGCGCGCGGGCGAATCAAGCGGTTATTGGCGAACTGCTCCAGGATGTGGGCAGTCCACCCTGAGACGCGACTGATTGCGAACATAGGCGTATCCAGGTCAATCGGGATGCCCATCGAGTAGTAGACGGAGGCCGAGTAGAAGTCAACGTTGGCGTACAGTCCCTTTTGCTCTTTGATATAATTCTCGATGATACGCGACATTTCATACCAGCGCGAATCGCCGGTACGCTCGCCCAGTTCTTCTGACATGCGGCGCAGGTGGGTGGCGCGCGGGTCCTCTGTGCGGTACACGCGATGCCCAAAGCCCATGATACGGTCTTTTCGGTCAAGCGCTGCCTGAATATACGACGGAGCCTTATCAACCTCACCAATCTTCAAAAGCATGCGCATGACCTGCTCGTTCGCGCCGCCATGCAGGTGGCCGGAGAGTGCGCTTATCGCGGAGGTGACGGCAGCATACATGCTGGCGCGGGTGGCAGCCGTGACGCGCGCCGCGAAGGTCGAGGCGTTCAGTTCGTGGTCGGCATGCAGGATCAGGACAACATCCAGCATGCGCGCCTTGTAGTCATCCGGCATTTCGCCGGTCAACATGTACAGGAGATTGGTCGCGTGGTTTGAGTCGGTGAGCGGGGCTACTGGTTCTTTACCGTTGCGCAGGTGGTCCCAGCTCGCGACAATGGTTGGCATGGCGGCTGTAAGGCGGATAGCATGGCGGTGGCCGGCTTCGACAGAATTGTCACCAGCGTCGGGATCGAAGGAGGAGAGGGCAGAAACAGTGGTACGTAACACATCCATCGGGGTGGATGTCCTGGGTAGCAATCGCATCATCTCGTTGACAGCATCTGGAAGTGTGCGATTGGCCTGGAGTTGCGCGCTCATCTCTTCAAGCTGCGCTCTAGTGGGTAAAACGCCATGCCAGAGTAGATAAGCCGTCTCCTCGAAGGTTGAGTAACGCGCTAAGTCATGAATATCAACACCATAATACAACAGTTTGCCTTGTTTGCCATCCAGGTCGCAGATGTAGGAATGCGCTGCTACGATGTCTTCAAGTCCATCGGTGGTAGCCATAGAAGGTCTCCTCCAGGGATACTCTCTTCGCTTTGGCAGGTTGCAGGTCGGCATCCGGCGTGACAGGCGGGGCGGGTGTCACGAAACTGCTGCTTCCACAGCGAATTCGACAACTTTCACCACAACAAATGATATGCGGTTCTGTAAAGTATTATAGTCATCAAATTCGAGGCATGTCAACGGAAAAAAAGTCGGCATTTATCACAATCTCATCTTATTTTACCTGGACGCTGCCTATTTCGTTACAGCCTCCTGCGGCACAGCATTTGCTTCCTCAATCGCCATTGATGGTGAAATCGCTTCCGCCTCACGCGCTTTGAGCTTCTCGCGATGTTTCTTCTCAATATCGCGCCGCCAGTGATCACCCAGTTTCATCCAGGGTTTCTCAACCATAATGAAGGAGATGAAGGCAAAAGGAAAGACGACGACGAAGGCCCATAGCCATAACAGACCATACACGACAAATTTGTTCGTGAGGTGAAGCCATGGCGCCACCTGCACCGTAAAAATGACGAGCAATGGCAGGTGCCACATGTAAAGGCTATATGAAATCAGACCGATCCAGCGCAATGGCGCCCACTCAAATACGCGCTTGAACGCGGGCGTGCCATAGAGGATGGCGGCGATACACGCGCCGAAGCCAAACGAGAGTATCATCTCGCTCAGCCAATCATAGACAGGTAACAGTCCATTCAAGAACGACCAGCCACGCGATGCATCGTTAAAATGCCACATGGCGCCGAACGTCAGCACGACGATACCGCCACCCCACAGCCAGGGGCTGAGACGCGCCCATGTCTCGCCAAATTTGCGCCTGGTCGAGGGGTTTTGCGCGTACATGTAGCAGAGACTGATGAACATGCCGACGGCGAAATCTTCTGTATATTTGCCTGTGATGCCAAAGGAGAAGAAGAGGAGAATATTGAGCACCGGACGCGGTACCAGGACCGTCTTCTCAGGGTGATTGAGATAGTACAGACCGAAGTAGCGCACAAACAATCCCCAGGCGATCACTACCAGAATACAGAATGTCACCGCCTTGAAACGATTGTGCAGCGGTATCTGCCGGACAAACAGCGCAAACGCCAGACAAATGAGCGGCAGGAGCATGTAGAATTGCCACTCGGTCGCCAGTGTCCAGAACGGCCCATTCAGTTGCCGGAAGGTGGAGTGCGAGGAGTCCATAAAGAAGGTTAAGAAGAGCAAGAGGTCTTTTAAGTGGTCGCGTTGCAGGTATTCGGGATGCATAAATAAGATGAGCAGGAAGAGCGAAACATAATAGCCAGGCATGATACGCAGCACGCGGCGCAAATAGAAGACGCGCGCAAGCGGCCAGGGGGTGTCAAATAAGAGCGCTTTGGCAAAGGGCATGAAGAGAAGAAAACCAGAAAGCACGAAGAAGAGCGTGACGCCCGTTCCGCCCGCGGTGGCTACCGATGAAGCCAGGGGATTAGCCATCTGGTTCCAGAGACTATCGCCGGTTATGCGATTGATATGGAAGACAATGACCATCAGGATAGCAATTGCGCGCACACCATCAAGCACGGCAATGGAGTTTCTTTTGCCCTCCCGGTAAGGGAGGTTGGTGTCTTCCAGCTTATACGCGATCCATCGCCCAAAGCGTTGCAGTAATTGTCCTATCCACAGAAACGGAAAGGGTATAGAGTGTCCCAGATTCTTCATCTTGCCTCGTGCTCACTGTTCAATTAACGTTGATACTTTTTTCTACTAACGAATGAAGTTGCCGGAAAGACTTATTTTTGTACTTTTGGGAGGTTTTTGGAGTCTACGTCCCCCAGGTTGGAGCAGAAAGAAAATAGTGATCACCAGCGTAGTAACTATAGCAAGTGATGCCGGTTTATGCTACACTAGCGTCCAAAAGCACGGAAATGAGGCGTCGTTATGACGGAGTCAGCGCGAGAGGATGAGCCGCTGCTCATTGCTCGCAGCCAGCGCGGAGATGTCAACGCATTTAATTCACTGGTGCTGCACTACCAGCAAACAGTGTATAACGTCAATCTGCGTATACTCGGCGATCGCGATACCGCTGCCGATATCACGCAAGAGACGTTTATTGCTTCCTTCCGCGCGATCCAATCCTTCCGGGGCGGCTCATCATTCCGCGCCTGGCTGATGCGCATTGCCTCCAACCTGTCATGCGACTACTGGCGGCGCGTGAATCGTCACCCCGTCGAATCGTTGGAAGATCTGACCGATGAAGAGCAGCCCTATGCGGCAAGTGTGATGAGTTCCCTGGTCGCGACCGAGCGAGAGGTCAATCCCGAAGAGGCGCTGCTGAACCAGGAATTACAAGAAATCATCCAGCGCGGCTTAGAGGAATTGCCGCTCGATCAACGTGTGGCGGTCATTCTATGCGATGTGCAGGGCCTCTCCTACGAAGAAATAGCCACTACGACGCAAACAACGCTCGGAACCGTGCGCTCACGCATTGCGCGCGGACGCTCGCGACTGCGTAAGTATTTACAGAAACATAGGGAACTTTTACCAGGAAATTATCGTCTACTCTCTGATAGAGATTAGTTGGGTATGTGCCAGAGGGCGACCGCCAGGGTCGCCCACCAGGCATCAACCGAAGCTCGGAAGCCAGGCACAGGGCCAGATGATCCGTAGGGGCGAGGGTGGACGATGCGGTGTGGTGTGGGCCTTTAGGGTCGCCCGCGGGGTGGGGGGTGATCGTGTTCCCGCAAGATGTGAGCAAGATGAACAGGACGCGGGCAACCATAAAGGGGCATAAATGCTCCTCCCAACCCCACGTCCGCCGCCCTCGCCCCTACGGATGTTGATGGGCTTGGTCTTCGGTTGATGCCTGGTGGGCCCTGGCGGTCGCCCTGGAACGGAGCTTTGGAGTGACACAACACGAGCATCATGGACATCTAACAACCGAGCAGCTATCAGCCTACCTCGATAAGCAGCTTACTCCCCAGGAGCAGGCTGCTTTTGATGCCCATATCTCGACCTGCCCGCAATGCCAACAGACTCTTGCGGAACTGCGCAGCACGGTTGCATTGCTGCGTGCCATGCCCAGTGTCGATGTGCTGCGTTCTTTTACCCTGCCCACTCCTATACGGCCTGTACCAGTACAAGCAGAGAGCGTGAACACGGAACCGCCGAGGCGACAACCAGTACCCCCCTACAGGATACGACGCGCTGTGCGGGCTGTGAGTACGCTCGCGGCTGTCCTGGGATTCCTCTTCATCCTGTCGGGTTTTCTTACCTATGTCCATATTGCTGGCGGAGGAGGAGGAACAACCAGCGGGTCTCCGGCTTTCACTTCGCAAAATACTCAACCAACAAAACCAACTTCCGGCGCCGCAGAGCAGGCCGGGCGTGGCACGCCTAACGTAGGTAAAGTGAACGGCTCAGCAACGAAAACGCCTGTACCTGCACAGTCCACTCCTGCTGCCACGCCAGCAGCCCATACGGGTTCTCCGCCTCCGGCAGACCAGGCACCAACAATTCCACCTGTACTTGATCCGGGCAGATCAGAAGGTCGCCTCAGCCTCGGCTTGCTTCTGCTGCTGTTCGGTATCATCGGCTTGCTCACCACGAGGCGCAGGCGCGGCGTCGTTTATTAAACCAGCTTGCAGGGCGAGCGCCCTGCAAGGGGTATCTACACGAGCGGAGCGCCCAACCGTATAGGGTAGGGGCGAGGCTTGCCCTCGCCCTGGAAAGGGTATCGAGACAAGGGTAGGGGCGAGGCTTGCCCTCGCCCTGCAAGGGGTATCGAGACATCAATGCCCCTGCCTGCGCACCAGGTTCCAGCAATCCTGAGCAATAGCCCAGTCTTCTTGCGTATGGACAATCACCACCCGCACAGGTGAATCCGGGGCGGCAATATCCTCATCTGCCGGAGATTGGGCATTTTTCTGCTCGTCTAGCTCGATACCGAGAAAGCCAAAGGATTCACACGCTGCGGTGCGTACCGCGGCGGCATTTTCCCCCACACCTCCGGCGAAGACCAGCGCGTCCAGTCCGCCCAGCGATGCGAGCATAGCGCCGATGTAGAAACGCAGGCGATGCGCATATACCTCGAAGGCGAGTTTAGCCCGTATATCACCCTCGTGCATATCGCTCAACACCTGCCGCATATCACCTGAACCGGCGACGCCTTTTAAGCCTGATGCCTTGTTCAGAGTGGTATTCAACTGCTCGACGCTGTACTTTTTTTCTCGCAGCAGGTAAAGCAGGATGCCGGGGTCAATGGAACCGGAACGGCTGCCCATCATAACGCCTTCCATGGGAGTAAAGCCCATGGTGGTGTCAACGCTGCGGCCCTGGCGAATCGCGGCCAACGAAGCCCCGTTGCCTAAGTGACAGGTGATGAGCCGCAGCGTTGACAGGTCTCTGCCGAGTACCTGGGCGGCACGATGCGCGCAATAGTGATGGCTGATACCATGAAATCCAAAGCGGCGAATGCCCTCTTGCTCGTACCACGCGTACGGGACGGGATAGACGACGGCAGATAAGGGCATAGTGCGATGAAAGGCTGTATCGAACACCGCAACCTGCGGAACCGAGGGCAGGACGCGCTCAATCGCTTCGATGCCCTCTAGATTCGCCGGGTTATGTTCGGGGGCCACCACGGCCAGGCGCGCGATGGCCTCTTTCACCTCCGGCGACACAAAGACACTTTCCTCAAACTCCTCTCCGCCATGTACCACACGATGCCCCACGATATCAATGGCCGGCAGCTGCTCGATCACTCGTGTTTTACCACTACACAGGCTTTCGAGCATGTGCGTAATCACCTCTGGTCGCGCATCGCTTTGCAGGTTCTCTTCAAGCACTGTATCACCAGTTGCAATTTTGAATGACGTTGTGCCTGGATGATGCGTCCAGTCCGCGTCGGCCTGCCAGAGCGGAGCAGGCGCCAGATCAGGTAATGTATCGCCTACTTCATACAGGCGGCTCTTCTGACTGCTTGAACCCGCGTTGAAAACGAGTATTTTCACGATCAACTCCACTGCCAGTTGGCAATCTCCTCCGGGTCTACTCCATGTTCCTGGATGTAGCGCCGGAAATCAACAAGCACATACTCATAATGATGGATGCGTTCGCTCGCCCGCACTGCCACTTGTGGATTGCGCGCCGCGGCCAGGAGAATCGCCTGCATGATGACATGGAAACGGCTGGTGCCGTTGCGCACATTCATATCAAACGGTGTGGTAGTGGTGCCTTCTTCCTGGTAGCCGTTGATATGGAAACGCCGCGTATGCTGCCTGCCAAAAAGTAACTGCTTGACCGCCGAGGGATAGCCGTGAAAGTTGATTATCACCGGACTATCCACTGTAAACAGGCTCTCAAACATCTCGTCATCCAGGCCATGCGGGTGCGCAGTGTTTTTCTCCAGGATGAACAGGTCTGTGACGTTGACGACACGTACCCGCAGTTCCGGCAGTTCATGGCGCAAGATATGCGCAGCAGCCATAACTTCCAGCGTAGGATTATCGCCAATACCGACCAGCACTACATCCGGGTTGATGCCATCATCGATGCTGGCCCATTGCCAGATCGAAGCGCCTGCGCGACAGTGGGCGACGGCATCGGGCATGGAAAGCCACTGGGGCATGGGCGGCTTATTGGCTATGATCAGGTTCACGTACTCCCTACTGTGCAGGCAGTGATCGACGGTGCTGACTAAGCAGTTGGCATCGGGCGGCAAATAGACGCGAGATACCTCCGCCTTTCTATTCAAGATATCATTGATCAGGCCCGGACTTTGATGCGAGAAACCGTTGTGTTCCTGCCGCCACAGCGTCGAAGTCTCCAGGTAGTTCAGCGAGGCGACGGGCAAACGCCAGGATATCTCTTGCGACATCTTGAGAAACTTGGAAAACTGGTCCATCATTGAGACAACGATGTTCAGGAATGCCTCGTAGGATGGAAACAGCCCATAGCGACCGGTCAAGAGGTACCCTTGCAGCCAGGCCTGGCAGGTATGCTCGCTGAGCTTCTCTATCACGCGCCCATCATGCGAACTGAGCTTCTCGTTATGCGGTGGAATCGGCCACTGGTAATCGCGCTTCGTCACCTCCAACGTCGCGCCCAGTTTATTCGATTCAAGCTCATCAGGGCTGAAGATGCGGAAGGTATGCGGATTGCGCGTAATCACCTCTTTCAGGTACAACCCTACCTGTTCGACGCCGCTTACCATACTATGCCTGGCCGGAGTTGACGTCCCTTCGGCCACACGCTCGACAGGCACGGCATAGTCAAAGATGTCCGGCAGTTCGATGGGCTGGCGCTCGCGGATACGGCCTCCGAAGGTATGCGGGTTGCTTCCCATACGCGCGTCACCCTTCGGACACTGATCGAGAATCTCCGCTTTGGGGCTGCCCTGTTCATCGAAGAGTTCTTCAACGTGATACGAGCGCAGCCATCCTTCTAATACCTTGAGATGCTCAGGGTTGGTCTTGGGGTCGGTAATCGGCACCTGGTGTGAGCGATACGAGCCTTCGATTGGCTCTCCATCCAATTCCTTCACACCCGACATGCCTTTCAGCGAACGCATCAAGATCACGGGCCAGCGCGGTTTCACGATGGGTCGGCCGGAACGTGCCGCTTGCTGGATGTGGCGAATTTCTGCATAGGCCTGGTCCAGCGCCCCGTAGAGCGAGGCATCCAGATCATCCCCTTCTACGAAGATGACCCAGTAGCCATAACCCGTAAAGAGGGCCAGCAGTTCCTCGTCGCTCATCGTGCCATAGATGGTAGGATTGGAGATTTTATAGCCATTGAGGTGGACAATCGGCAGCACCGCGCCGGATTCCGCTGGGTCAAGGAACTTATAGCTGTGCCAGGCGGTCGCCGTTGGGCCGGTTTCCGCCTCACCATCACCAACAATACAGGCAACGACCAGGTCAGGGTTGTCCATAGCCGCCCCAAAAGCCGTCGCCAGGGCATATCCAAGCTCGCCACCTTCGTGAATGGTGCCTGGCACGCCGGGATAGAGGTGACTGGGAAAACCTCCGGGCCAGGAAAAGCGCCGCACAAACTCCCTCAGCCCTTTGTGGTCAAACGTCAGGTCTGGATAGTAATCGTGCAGCGTTCCCTCCAGGTAGAGGTTGGCAAGATTTGCGGGCGCGCCATGACCGGGACCCGTTACCAGGAACATATCCAGCTTGTCGCGCAGGATAAGGTGGTTAAGGTGTGCATACACCAGGTTAATGCCGGGACTGGTTCCCCAGTGGCCCAACAGGCGATCTTTGATATGCTCCGGCTTGAGCGGCTCCTCAAGCATCACATTGTCCTTCAAATATATTTGTGCTGCCGCCAGGTAATTGCTAACGCGCCGGTAGCGGGCAATCGCCTCCAGTTCCACCGCGTGCGCTTGCCGAACCTGCTCGACTGCAACATGTGAGCCGGAAACCTGGGATGTTGAGACTTCCGCTGACATCTATCGCTCCTTCGTAATCGTTCCTCATAGTTTAATCTTCTTCCACTACCTACATTACCATTACGTTGCCACGAGTTTCCAGGACGAGGGCAAGCCTCCCCCGTACTCGGTCTTACACGGCTAGGTTTTGTTCGCGTGTAGGGACAAGGGGCGGTGTGGCGCGGATGCGGGGGCCTTGTGCTTGTCCTTGCGTGACGACTCGCTTCCCCCAACCACTCTCTCCCCGACACTTTTTTGAAGACACCTTGCCCCTGGTGGGCATCAGGCGCTGTGGACCGCTGCGAAATGTGTCGGGGAGAGAGTCCCCCAACCAGGACAAGCATAAGGCCCCCTCCCATCCACTCCACCACCCCTTGTCCCTACAACAACCCAACGATTGCCCACACCCTTACGAGAAGGAGACACCAACCGAGGCCAGCCCCTGTTTCATGGTCTCTGGCGTCAAGGGCTGCACGAAGACGGAGCGAACGATGCCATTGCTATCGATAAAGTAGGTAGTGGGGATGGCGGTCACGTTATACTGCTGGTTGACCGCGCCCACTGGATCGAAGAGCAGCGGGTAGGTGACATGATAGTTTGTGCCAAAGGTGCGGATACCATCCTTTGGATCCTCCTGGTTAACGCCCACCAGGACAAACTTTCCCTGCGCGGCATCGCGCGCATATACTCGCTGCAGATAAGGAACTTCCGCCAGGCAGGGCAGGCAGGATGCAGACCAGAAGTTGAGTATGACGGGATGCCCTCGCAAAGTATGCAAGTCGATGGAGGAGCCGATGCCACTGCCGCCGTAGACAGGCAGGTTAAATTGGGGCGCAGCGGTACCAACGGGAATACCACCCAGGGGCTGTGATGTGGGCGCAGGCCAGAGAACCAGCACACTGAATACTAACGCCAGAATCCCAATCACTCCAAGTACCAGGAAGGTTGTACGTCTGCGCCGGTAAGTGACATTGCGGGACCGTTGTGCGTACTGCTCCGCCAGTTCATGCTTGAGCTCCTGCCGCTGGGCGCGCACCAGGGTTTGTTCTTGTTGGGTTTTGTTCAATTTCTGGGCCATGGATGCTTCTCCTATTCCTCGTACCATAGTATTGAAACTAGTGACTGAAAATATAGCGTTTTATAGCGTTTTTTTGCAAGGTTTGGCTATCAAAAAAAGAGGGTGGGTTCTACGCCTACCCTCTCGCTCAATCACCAATAGACTTGCGACAGTCTGAAATCAGGAGTGATTTCCTATTCTGCTGGATATCCGGCAAGCACAAGGCATTAGTCATTATCATGACCATCCTCCTTGTCTAGATGTCGTTTAATGAAGTCTTCATAATCATCCCGGCGGACTCGATAATCTCTTCCGAACTTTGCTCCCCGAAGTTTTTTTTCGCGAATCCATCCCCGCACTGTTGTTTCGCTTACTTGTAAATCACGAGCAATATGCTCAACTGTTAGCCATTGAGAGTCCATGAAAACCGCCTCCAAATACTCTTATTCTCAGGATTATAAACGAATATGCTCAAGGAATCAAATTACCTCTCAAAACTATTGCAATTTATCAAAATATCTGTTATCTTTTGAAAAAGAGTGTATATTTTGTATCTTTTGAAAGAGGGGGAGAAAGAAGAAAAAGACCTGCCGAGATGGTCCCTCGACAGGTTGAAACTGGAAATCCCGATTAGGTAGTAGGGCTTCCACATGTAATTACACATGTGGATTGCCCGCTTGTCAAATCAAGAGAGGAGCCATATGCAAGACATACCACCGTTTTCCGTCCCTCTGACGGACTATCCGCCACTTCTGCCATCCGTGACGGATACCGCCCACCCACAGCAAACCATACCCATTTACTATTTCCACTCGTTTGAGCAGCCTTTTTGCAATGACCCAACGTGTCAATGTCACTGGAAGCAACAGGAAGTGAGACGGCTCTTAGCGAGCATCATCCTGGGAGAACTCACCTTGAAAGAAGCCGCGAAACTCATTGACGCGGAAAGAGAGGGGGAGAGATGAACAGCGATAGACAACATACATCGCCTTTTGAACCGGTAGCGACTCGTAAAAGCGCGGCCCAAGCAGCCGCTACCACTAACCAAGATTTTCCAAGACTACGCACAGGTGTAGGTACAGTCAGGCATACGCAAGGTAGAGACTCAGTACCCTCGACTAATCGCAGACCCATTGTTGAAACAATTGAGGATGAAGAATTAGACTATCCCGAACCGCGAAGGCGTGCCAGAACTTCAAGTATCTACAGGGAAGCCGCGCCAACACGACGGCTCCCGCAAACCCGCCTTCACTGGTTCGTATGGGTTGGGCTTGCGATGTTCATTATGATAATCGGCTGGCTTTCTTTTTCCGCGCTTTCGAGTTGGTGGAGCGGGAAACTGAACGACTGGACGTATGGCAATCCCCGAACATACCAGACCGACTTCGTTGTCGGTCACGGGGACAGCGCGGAACATCCCAGCCACTTTCTAGAAGTTAAGTGGGATCACTTTCAGGATTTTTTGTTTCCCGCGCCTCAATTTTTGCTGCGAGATCGGCAATCCGCTTTTTGAGAGATTTCATTCCAGCGCTACGCATGTCAAATTTCCCCGCTTTCTCCGCCCATTCGGTGGTTAGTGCTTCTAGTTCCTTCTTCATGTGTTGCAATTCAGGATCGCTGTTTCGTGGAAGTACCTGCTGATTGAAATGGTAGGCTGAGTTGGGAACCTCGGGAGCAGGAAGATGCTGTAAGACTTTCGCCCCGAGTTCCTCCTCTTGGTCCAGCAAGTCAGCAACGTGTGGAGATGTTGGGATGTGGACCTGGATGGTCAGCACTCCTGGACGACGAGCAATGACCTCAGCTAACTCGGCATCCACATGCATTTCACACTCGGTACATCTCATTTGGTGAATGCACAGTTTGTAGTCCGGACTGGCACACATATGCGGTCTGCCATCGGGTCCATAGCCAAGATAGTAAAATACGGCAGGTTCGCCCGTGCCGCGTTTAAGCGCTTCTGTATCCAGGATAGCCATCACCATGCGTTCGAGAGGATTGTGTTTGCGAATGGTGCGCGCGAATTGGTGTTTGTCTTCGCGTAAATACCAGGGCAGCGACTTGAGATCAGTATGGCCAAGCAACTTTGAGACGTAGGTCAGCGATAACCCATTCCTGCGCAGCCAGGTTGCCAGTGTTGATCGAGCGCGATGGCTCGTGATTTTGCCAACCCTATCACGCAGCGGAACGGCATGCTCATCAACCAAACCCGCCACCTTGCAGAGAAGTGGAATGAGTGACGCGTTCAAAAAGCTCTCTCCCATGAGTTGATTGCGGGTCATGAACAGATAGTCGGTCGGTTTGTGCTCCTTCCGATCGATCTGCGCATCTTGCAGTTTGGGGCGGAGTCGTTCCCAGGCCTCGATGGCATCGGCAGTGTAGGAGGGAATGGGGATCCAAAACTCCCCCTGCATCTTGTTGACGGGGACATGCAAATACGCGAGCTGTTCCTCCGGCTCGAGTTGATGGCCGTCTTCATCGCGCATTTGCGGTGCCCATTCACGGCTCACACAGCCGACCTTGAGTCGCCGGATTTCATCTGAGCGTCGGGCACCTGTGACCCACAACAAACCGGCGGCTCGAAAGTCGGGCCAGCGGGTAAATTCCCGCCGCCCGAGGAGAAAGGTCTTTTGCACTCAGGCTCGCGGCGGCCCAGGTTAATTTCTGCCACCAGGCCTGATCCAGGGTACGTGGATTGGGAACCAATTGTCTCTTGATGGGCTCTGGGGTGACTAGCACTTCATCTGGATCCCAGGCAAGAGTGAGCCGTGGTGCGAGTTGATGGCCAATCTGATAGGGTCGTTTCTGCAACGCCTTGAAAAAGCGCTTGAGCGCTCGCAAACGGCCATCAATCGAGCTTGCTTGCAGCGGCAGTGGCGTCTCAAACGTTTGAGTAGACAGTCGCATATCCCGTGCAACGAGTTCACCTCGCTTGGCCGTGCAAACCCAGGCCACATATTCATGCACAAGGGGTTCGTCCCATTGACCGGGATTGGTAACGGCGGGATGATACTTTTTGAGCCAGCGTCCTGCAATGAGGAGGTAATGGAAAGTCGTTTTCCGGTAGGCGTCAGACAGGCCATGCGTCTGGGTAAGATACGCTTGGAGCCAGGCGAACCATCGGGGATCGACATCGGGATCGCTATACTCCCAGCGCGGAGAGGACGTAGTCGTATCAAATCGGTTGGGTAAGGCATTGGTTCTCACGATGTTGAGATGCAGTAATGCACGTGCAACACGGCCCAACGCTTCGACCCGCTGTTTTCTGTGGCAGATGAGTTGTCTTGCTGCCTGCAGGCTTTCAACGGTGAGTGCATCAAGAGAGGGATTCCTGTTGACCAGGAGGGCCAGCGTGACTGCCGCTAAGAGTTGTTGCTCCTGAGGGACGCTTCTGAGGTAGCCCAAGCCCTCTTTCCCAAAGACGATGCTGGCGACTCTCTCATATTGTGCCATCACGAGCGTTTTCCCAAAGACCATACCTGCCAACAGGTGGGGAGAGAAACGATCACCGGCGATCAGGAAACCACAAAAAAGATAAGCTACCACGCGTATGCTAATCGGTACTCCAGCAGGTGCAATGCTCTGGCAGGAGAGCAGAACGGCAGCCCACTCCTCTTGCGACCAGCCCCAAAAAGCTTTGTCGGTCTGAGCCATGTGCTGATACATCGTTCGCAAATAAAGCGCGAACTTCCCCGCGGTGCTCTTCACCTGCTTGAGTTCGTAGGCATCCTGGAGAGGGCGCGTGAGACGAGCGAGAATATCAGCTGAAGGAGGGTTGCCACGGAAAAGATATCGCAGGGTTGCCGCCTCAGCGAGAGCTTGCCGCTCTTGTTCGGACAGCATCACGCGTTGGTCGTACTGCTTAGATGACAGGGGCATGCGCCAATCTGAGAACGGTTGCCTCTGGACTGCTTGAGACTCACGCATGAGGCTCTGTCTCCTCGATCAGTCGTCTGATCTGGTCATCCCGCCATTGGGTGGCCTTGCGAACGTGGCGCGCCACGGTTGAGCGCTGCGGATGCACATAGAGGTTCGTGGTCTCCAGTGAGGCATGGCCGCCGTAGTAGCTCACTTCGTCCAGCGACATGCCTGCGCGAACCAGGTCGGTGAGCATCAAATGGCGCAATTTGTGGGGCGTCAGTCCCGGTGTCCCAACAAGCTTCCGCACCTTTTTGATGACATCCTGAAAGGTCCAGACGGAGAGGGGCTGCCCAGGATTGCGATGGGATTCCGACAAAAAAATGCAGCCGTCCTCCTCACCCCCGTAATCCTCAATGAGGCGACGCCGATCTCTGGCAAGGTAGTGCTGGAGTTTTTGGTAGGTGATGGGCGAGAGGACCACAAAACGCTCTTTCCCATTCTTGGTCGTCTCGGCTCGAACCTTGATGGTAAGAGACTGGTGATCGATATCCTCAACGCGCAGGCGGAGGCATTCTTGCCGTCGCAACGCTCCATCGTAGCAGACCAGGAGCAGCACTTGATTGCGAAGCGACTCCTGCTCAAGAAAATGGCGGAGGATACGTTCCCAGGCATCATCACCTGGTATCCAGGGGTCCTGACGAGGACTCGGAACTGGGCCTCGGCTCACGCCTTTGATCCCCCTTGGCACAGGATTGATCACATCCCGACGGAGCCTGCGATCAATCAGCCATTGGTAGAAGCGTCGGGCGGTACCGACACGCCGCCGGATGGTCGCCAGAGCAAGCCTCGTGTTGGTGATGCGCGTAATCTTCGTTTGCGAGCCAGGTCCGTGCTTGGGAGGTCGATTGTACAGTCCGTCAAGGTAAAGTTCGAGCTGACCGCTATCGGCTTCGATGACCTCATCGAATGGCAGGTCAGCAAACGCTTCAAGAAGATCATCGAGGTCACGCGCGTAGGCTTCGAGTGTTTGCTTGGCTTTTTGCAGTCGTGCCTGCGAGAGGAGGAACTGGCGGGTCAGTTCGTGCGCCGCAACGCGAGGACACCACTCCCAACGAATCTCATGCATACAACATCCCTTCCCACATATCATTTTCAGTCAAGGCTCTTGAATCCGAGTACCTCGGTATCCACTCACTCTTACATTATACAAAAATGATCCCACATAATCGC
>WNGP01000222.1_pt1 | contig 42166 bp, 43 predicted proteins | sample 5407671 | NCBI WGS metagenome assembly WNGP01 (sample SAMN13153381, study PRJNA577476) | soil metagenome | isolation source: 40 cm soil or saprolite under Garry oak tree replicate 2 | place: USA:California | collected 2016-06-15 | reverse complement strand
GTTTCTGCAAAATTCAACAATTCCAACAGCGCATTGAGCATGCGCGCGGTTGCGCCCCAGATACGATATGGCCCATAATCGTAAAAATAAACGATGCGCGCCATACCACCGCGTGTCCACTCCTCAGTGTGGTGAATAGTAGGATCGGCCAGGGCATATAAAGGTAGCAGCAGCACTTCGTCAACCTCACTCGCCTGCAATTGCAGGGTACCGGGTCCCTGTGGTAAATAGGCAATCACCGGAGTAATCAAGAAGTTGCTGACCACCGTAAACACAGGTGGTAGAATGCCGAGTACCTCTACCCTGGATGGATCCAACCCGATCTCCTCCTGCGCCTCACGCAGCGCCGTCTCCACCGGGGAGGTGTCGGTCAAGTCAACCGAGCCGCCAGGAAAGGCTATCTCGCCGCTATGTGAACGCAGCGTGGTGGCACGGCGAATAAACGCCAGGTAGAGTTCCTCTTCCTGCTCAAAAAGTCCTATCAATACCGCTGCCTTACGAGCAAGAGGGCGATGGCCTTCAAGCGCATCTATCAATTCATTGGCGAGTTCCACTGGCTTCAGACGGGCACGCAGCGCCAGCAGAACTTCGTTACTCTTCCTTATATCCATAAAAGTATTGTAGCATTACTGCATTTGGAACCACTTGCAAACGTATGATACAATATGGCAGATAAATAAACATCGGAGCAATCTGCTAAATAGGTTGTGTATTGTCTTGCATTCATGGAAGGCTTTTGGTATAATTAGAGCATCGAGTGGGGGTATACTGTGCTCAGGCTCTTATTATGTCCGTATCACGGCTTACCTGTCTGTGAGCAGTGTTTCGTAGCACCGTTTTTAGACACCGTTTGTTGTCGAATTTAGGTCGGTCTCAGCAAAAGCAGAACCAGCCGAGACTGAAAACGCGGAAGCGATCCCAACCTGAGCAGCCTCCTCCGATAAGCCCAAGTCCAATGACGTATCCCCAAGGGTCCCGGTGTGCAGTCATTTCGTCCTTTTGCAGCAGATGAACAGCTACCAGACGAACGAAAAACATAGCACATCTACCAGAAATGGCGGGCGTTCAATGGATGGGCAATAACCGTGGATCGAAGGGGGTATTTTACCCATGCAAGCAAACAAGCACGGCGACCTTTCGACAGTGCCAGCGGCAAATCTTAAAAGCGGACGGGTACAGACAATGTACGAAGGAAACGACGAACAAGGGAAAAACAACAGCAGCCCCGAAGAGATGAACGATTTCAACGAAATGGAAGCGTTGCTCGCGGCATCTACCACTCCCATCAATATCAAGCGCGGCGATGTAGTCGATGGCGTAATCGTGCGTATTGACCAGGATGAGATTCTGGTCGATATTGGTCTCAAGTCGGAGGGTGTCCTCTCCACTCGAGAGTTACCCACGAGTGGCGACTGGTCTTTTGAAAACCTGCACCTGAATGACAAAGTCCTCGTCTATGTCATCCAGCCAGAAACACCAGACGGGCATGCGTTGCTTTCTCTCAAGCGGGCAAATGCGGAGCGCCAGTGGCGCGTCGCCGAAGAACAGTACAAGAATAACGAACTGCTCAAGGCCAGGGTCATCGATTACAATAAGGGGGGCTTAATTGTCGATGTCGCCGGTATTCGCGGCTTCGTTCCCATCTCTCAGATTTTGAACCTCAAGCGCGAGGAAGTGGCGCAGGGTGGTGATAATCAGGAGACGGCGGCCAAGCTCCAGAGCATGAAAGACAAAGAACTCCAGCTCAAAATCATCGAGATCAACCGCGCGCGCAACCGCCTGATCCTCTCCGAACGCCTGGCCGTCCAGGAATGGAGACAGCGCCGCCGCGAGGAGCTCCTTGACGAGCTGAAGCCAGGCGAAGTACGACGCGGCATCGTCAGCAATCTCGCCAACTTCGGGGCCTTTGTGGACCTGGGAGGCGCGGACGGACTGGTGCATATTAGCCAGCTGGCCTGGAGTCGTGTCAATCATCCCAGCGAAGTGCTCAAGGTCGGCCAGGAGGTCGAAGTCCAGGTCTTGAGTGTCGATAAAGACAAAAAGAAGATCGCACTGTCCATTAAACGGGCGGAAGTTGATCCCTGGACTACCGTGGAGCAGCGCTACACACCTGGTCAGGTCGTGACAGGCACCATTACCAAAATCGCGCCCTTTGGAGCGTTTGCCCGCATAGAGGATGGCATCGAAGGATTGATTCACCTGTCCGAACTTACGCCCGGAATGGACCCGAAGGCCAACCTGCACGAGAACCAGCAACTCCAACTGCGCATCCTGCGTATCGATGCTGATCGTCGACGCCTCGGCCTGAGCCTGCGGCAAGCCGATGAACTCGATACCAAAGAGTCCGTGGCAGAATCTTCATCGACAGAAACTGGCGCATCTACCTCTTCAGGTGATATGATGATGTCATTAGAACAAACTTTGCCTCGCTCGGAAGAGACACAGGCAGAGAAAGAGGGTGGAACGTCTCGTCGTGAAGGGAAAGGTCGTGAACGCCCGGAGCGAACTCCTGAAAATTCGCTTCTGGGCAATATCGCTCTTGGCGATGGTGGTGAAACTACAGCTATGGCTGAAGCCTTCCGTGCCGCAGCCCGCCAGCGTTCTAAAGATGAGACGGAGGCGCCAGAAGAATAGTTTTTTCTCGCAGGCCAATGTGTACTTGAACAGTTGATCGTGCGACCTCCTGACTGCTTATACCTCGTGTATAGCAGCCAGGAGGTCGATTGTTTCAGGATAGAACTAGTCGTAATGCTTTTTTTACTTGATGGGAGGGCTTTGAATGATTTCCTTGACGCTACAAGATGCGTGTTGTAAGATGAATTATGCTGTTTACCTGAGCATCACAGAGGGCGCGGTTCCACTCTCTGCCACTGAAAGGGGGGTGACAAACAGGTGAACGATCGAGATAGGTTTGATAAGTTTACAGAGCGAGCCAGGAAGGTTTTAAGCCTGGCCCAAGAGGAAGCCCAGCGCTTCCAACACAATTATATCGGCACAGAACATCTCTTACTCGGATTAGTGCGCGAGGGAGAGGGTGTCGCAGCCAAAGTATTGAGTAATCTGGGCGTTGAACTGAACAAGGTACGCAGCGCCGTTGAATTTATTATTGGACGTGGAGATCGCATTGTCCTCGGTGAGATCGGCCTGACTCCACGCGCCAAAAAGGTGATCGAGTTGGCCGTGGATGAAGCTCGTCGCCTGAATCATCACTATATCGGTACAGAACATCTCTTGCTCGGCCTTGTGCGCGAGGGTGAAGGCATCGCGGCTGGCGTGCTGGAAAGTCTGGGTGTCAACCTCGAAAAGGTACGCACACAGACCATTCAGGTACTCAGTCAGTCCGGCTCTCCACATGAGCGCGATGCGAAGCACTCAAAAACGCCCACTATTGACCAGATGGGTATCGATCTAACCGCCTCAGCGCGCGCAGGTACGCTTGATCCCGTCATCGGGCGGCATCAAGAGATCGAGCGGGTCATCCAGATTCTCTCGCGACGTACCAAGAACAATCCCGCGCTTATCGGTGAGCCGGGTGTCGGTAAAAGTGCTATCGTCGAAGGCCTGGCCCAGCGACTCATTGCTGGTGAAGTGCCGGAAACGCTCGCAGGTAAACGTCTGCTCACCCTCGATGTTGGCTCATTGGTAGCTGGCACCAAATATCGCGGCGAGTTTGAGGAGCGTCTCAAAAAGATCATCGAAGAGATTCGCAATAGCCGGGACTGCATCATCTTTATTGATGAAGTGCATACCCTGGTTGGCGCGGGCGCTGCCGAGGGTGCGGTTGATGCCGCGAACATTCTCAAACCCGCGCTGGCTCGCGGCGAACTCCAATGCATCGGCGCAACCACGCTGGATGAATACCGCAAGTACATCGAGCGCGACGCCGCCCTGCAGCGCCGCTTCCAGGAAGTCATCGTCCGTGAACCAAGCATCGAGGAGACATTGGAAATCCTCAAAGGCATTCGCGAACGATACGAGACGCACCACCGCCTGACCATCACCGATGAGGCCCTCAAAGCCGCTACCGAGATGGCCAGCCGCTACATCACCGATCGCTTCATGCCCGACAAGGCTATTGACCTGATCGATGAAGCAGCCAGCCGTGTGCGCATGCAGAACTCGCTCGCGCCCCTCAACCTCAAAGAGGCTATGAAGGGCTTAGAGTCCGTCCTGCGCGAAAAAGAACAGGCCATTCAGCAGCAAGAGTACGAACTGGCGGCTGAATTGCGCGACCGCGAGGTCAAGCTGCGCGACCGCATAGCCAAACTGGAGTCCGGCTGGCACCGCGAACGCGGCAGCGAGAAGCCTTCGGTTGGTGAAGAGGAGATCGCCCAGATCGTCTCGATGTGGACCGGTATCCCCGTTATGCGCATCGCCCAGGAAGAGTCACAGCGCCTGCTCCAGATGGAAGAATCTTTGCATGGTCGTGTCATCGCGCAGAACGAAGCTATTGAGAAGATTGCTCGCGCTGTACGCCGCGCCCGCGCCGGTCTGAAAGACCCCAAACGTCCCATCGGCTCATTCATCTTCATGGGACCCACGGGTGTCGGTAAGACCGAACTGGCAAAGGCCCTGGCCGAGTTTGTGTTCGGAAGCGAAGAAGCCCTCATCAAAATTGACATGTCTGAGTTCATGGAGCGGCACGCGGCAGCCCGTCTCGTTGGCGCGCCTCCCGGATATGTCGGTTACGAAGAAGGCGGCCAGCTCACCGAGGCAGTACGCCGTAAGTCCTACAGCGTCATCCTGCTGGACGAGATCGAAAAGGCTCATCCTGACGTGTTCAACATGCTGCTCCAGATTCTGGAAGACGGCAAGTTGACCGACGCCAAAGGCCGCACGGTGGACTTCCGTAACACCATCGTCATCATGACCTCCAACGTTGGCGCAACCCTTCTGAACAAAGAAGCCTCCATCGGCTTCAAACAGTCGGCGGATAGGGCCAGAGCCAATCAGAATGAGTACGAGTCGATGAAGGGCAAGGTACTCGGCGAACTGAAGAATACCTTCAAACCCGAGTTCTTGAACCGTATCGATGAAGTTATCGTTTTCCATTCATTGCGCATCGAAGAGATGTATTCGATAGTCGAACTGCTGTTGAAGCGTGTACGCGTGCAGCTGACTGAGCAACAACTGGAACTGATTGTACCTCCGGCAACGAAGGACTTCCTGATCGACAAAGGTTTCGATCCCCAGTACGGCGCTCGCCCGCTGCGCCGCACCATTCAGCGCATGGTCGAAGACCCCCTGGCGGAAGGATTGCTGGAAGGCAAATTCCATCCAGGTGATCTCGTCGAAGCAGTAGTGATTGACAACGACCTGATCTTGCAGGTGCGCAACCGCATCGAACAGTTGCCATCGCCCAGCCTGCCAGAACCGCCTGAAGCGGCCCTCTCGGCTGGCGGCGAAAGCAGCAGCGAAGCGCAGGGCTAATACATGTTTGTAGGGGCGCGATTCATCGCGCCTCATACATACACATACACCAGGGCGACCGCGAGGGTCGCCCGTACCCTACACGAAGCGGCTCGCTCCACCCGTATAGGGTACGGGCGACCCTCGCGGTCGCCCTGGTTATGTATGAAAATCCTGCAAAATTCACCCTATTTGGATTTCTTATGCCAAAAACACGTACCAAATACATCTGCCAGCAGTGCGGAGGGGAACAGAGTAAGTGGGTAGGCAAATGCCCCGACTGCGGCGCGTGGAACACCCTGGAGGAAGTGGCGGAGCTTCCCCAAAGTCCGGCCCAACAACGCAGGCAAACTCTCCTGGGGAATACTTCGCCGCTCGCCCAGGGAACCATCACACCCGTGGTTCTACCAGAGATCAAACCACTCGCGCAGGGGCGTATCTCCGTTGGCTATCCTGAGATGGATCGCGTACTCGGAGGCGGCCTGGTGGCAGGTTCACTCACCTTGATCGGCGGCGAACCCGGTATTGGAAAATCCACGCTGCTGCTACAGGTTGCCGGAAACATCGCCAAAACCGCCGGTTCAGTCCTCTACGTTTCAGGCGAAGAATCCATTGAACAGGTCAAGATGCGCGCCGAACGCCTCGAGATCACCGGTGAGCAATTGTACCTGCTCGCCTCTATTGAGATGGACATCATCGCGGAGGCCATAGGGCGTACGAAACCAGCGCTGGTCATCGTCGATTCTATTCAGACGACCTTATCCAGCCATCTCACCTCCGCACCCGGCAGTATTAGCCAGGTGCGCGAATGCACCCTGCAACTCATGCAACTGGCTAAAAGCACGCATACCCCGATCTTTATTATCGGCCATGTCACCAAAGAAGGCACCGTCGCCGGGCCAAAGGCGTTAGAGCATATAGCCGACGCCGTTCTCTACCTTGAGGGCGAGCGCTATCATACCTACCGCCTGCTGCGCGGCGTCAAAAACCGCTTTGGAGCCACACACGAGGTCGGCGTCTTCGAGATGCATGGTGACGGGCTGGCGGAAGTCCCCAACCCCTCCGCCGTCTTCCTGGCTGATCGTGCCGCCGGAGCCACAGGGTCTGCCGTCGTGGTCAGCATGGAGGGAACGCGCCCGTTTCTTGTCGAGGTACAGGCGCTCGTTATTCCCAGCAACTTCGGCAATCCACGCTGCAACACCAACGGCATCGAATACAGTCGCCTGCTCATGCTGCTGGCCGTTCTCACCAAACGGGTCGGGCTGGCCGTCAACAATCACGATGTCTATGCCAATGTCGTCGGCGGCTTTACCCTCGAAGAGCCTGCCATCGACCTGGGTGTAGCGGCAGCCATTGCCTCGAGTTATCGCGAGAAAAACATCGCGCCCGATATGGCCTTGATCGGCGAAGTTGGCCTTTCGGGAGAACTACGCGCCGTCAATCGCCTGACGCTGCGCGTGCGAGAAGCCGCCAAACTGGGCTTCAAGCGCTGCATCGTTCCAAAGGCCGGAGGAGGCGCGAAGGTCAGCGTCGAACTGGAGAATTCGGGTTTACCGGCAGACTTCAAAATTTTCGCTGCCAGTTCACTTGCAGTAGCCTTGGAAGTTGCGCTACACTAGTATGTAGGGAGCGCTTCCCAAACTGCTCTCGCGCAATCTGCGTAGGCATCAATCGTGTAGTAACGTACTCTATAAAGTACCAGGTGCAAGAAAGCACAGGTTTGCTATTGATTCCTACGCCGGAAAGTTGTATACTCCATATTCGACATATAGAATTTTTGCGGCTATATGGGCGCGTTTTCTGGTAGTAATCTGTTCGATACCCCTTGTGGATATCTTGATACTGGTGGGTCAGGCAACATCATTTGCAATTATCATTTATTGTTATCATCATCGACCTTGCCCACTTGCCCTACCTCAGACCGCCCCTCACTGGCGCACCGTCGCTAACGATTGCGCCGTCTTGGAGGATGAAGGGATGTCTGTCAAATCTATTGCCCGCATTGTCGGGTCCGTGCTAACGCTAGCCGTTGCCGTTGCTCTGTACTTTTTCAACCATGAGTTGATCGTGAACTTCTGGTGGTTTATTGGTATCTCCGCAGCAGCAGTCATTATCGCTTTCCTTATCACACCGTATATCACGGTTATCCCCTATCACTGGATGCGTGAGACCTCCGTCAGTGACCTCATCGCGGCAGTTTTAGGACTTATCGTCGGCCTCATTATTTCGGTGCTCTTGTTTGTTCCATTATCAAACCTGCCCACGAACTTTGGGCGTATCCTCCCCTTTGTCGCCGCGATCGTTTTCAGCTTTCTCGGCGTTGCCCTGGGCGTACAGCGCAAAAACGATGTCGCGCACCTCTTCCAGGCGGGATTTTTCCCGCGCCGCAACCGTGAACGAGACCGGGACGAGGAGCGCGAGAAGGAAGTTCGCGGGGGGCGCGATAAAGCTTCAACCAATCAAGAAGTTGAACCCTCCACGCAGATTCTCCTTGATACCAGCGCCATAATCGACGGGCGCATCGCCGACATCAGCCAGACAGGTTTCATCTCCGGCACCCTGATTGTGCCGCGCTTCGTTCTGAATGAACTCCAGCATATTGCCGACTCTGCTGATACCATGCGGCGCAATCGCGGCAGACGTGGCCTGGAGATGCTCAACCGCCTGCAAAAAGACTCCTCTGTTCCCATCGAGTTTCCAGAGGTGGAGATAGAAGGCGTGGCGGAGGTAGATGGCAAGCTGGTCAAGATGGCGCGCAATCTGCATTGCCCGATCATCACCAACGACTTCAATCTCAACCGCGTGGCTGAACTGCAAGGGGTCAAGGTCCTCAACATCAATGAGCTGGCAAATGCGGTCAAACCCGTCTTGCTGCCTGGCGAGGACATCTACATCAAAATTATGCAGGATGGCAAAGAACTCGGTCAGGGCGTTGGGTACCTGGACGATGGTACCATGATCGTCGTCGAGGGTGGCCGCCAGTATATGGGATCAACCATCGAGGTCTCCGTCACGCGCGTGCTACAAACCGTCGCGGGCCGCATGATCTTCGCCCACCCAAAGCAGCAGGGGCTTTCCAATCCCGCACCACAGCCGCCGCCGTCTTTCAAACAAAAACAATATTGAGATATTATTTGAGATATTATTAAAGAGGGCGACCCTGGCGGTCGCCCTGGAGACTAGGCACCTATGCAACCAATATCCGCAGCGCTGATCGTCGCCGCCGGTTCCAGTCGCCGCATGCAAGGACCCGACAAGCTCTGGATGCCACTGGCAGGGCGACTCACCCTGGCACGCACGATTGATGTATTCGACGCCTCTCCCCTCGTCGATCGCATCGTGCTGATTGTACATGCCGAGCGCATCACTGACGCTGCGGCGCTCTGCCAGCAAGAAGGCTGGCACAAAATTGCCGCCATCGTGACCGGTGGGCCACGCCGCCAGGACTCCGTGCGTATAGGACTCGACGCCCTGGCCAAAATCGCTCCCGACAGCCAGTGGGTCATGATCCAGGACGGCGCGCGCCCGCTCGTTACCTATGTCATCCTGGAAGCTGGCCTGAAAGCCGCCCAGGAACACCAGGCCGCCATTGCCGCCGTTCCTATCAAAGACACCATCAAGCACGTCGAACATGGCTTTGTACATGCAACCATTGATCGTTCGCTTCATTGGGCCGTCCAGACCCCGCAGGTCTTCTCATTCCCGCTCATTCACCAGGCTTATTCTAGACTACACACACAGGTAGAGGTAACCGATGACGCGGCCCTGCTCGAACAACAGGGACTCCAGGTGGCGGTTTTTCCTGGCTCCTATGCCAATATCAAGATCACCACGCAGGAAGATGTACTGATCGCGGAAGCGCTCATCAAAGGATCAGGCACGCTATGACGATACGCATCGGTTCCGGCTACGACGTACACGCCTTCGCCCCCAATCGCCCGCTCATCCTCGGAGGTGTCACTATCCCCTTTGAACGAGGTCTCTCCGGTCACTCCGACGCCGATGTCGTCATCCATGCCGTTGTCGATGCCCTGCTCGGAGCCGCCACCCTGGGCGATATCGGCAGGCATTTCCCCTCGAGCGACGAACGCTGGAAAAACCAGCCCAGCGCCGTCTTCCTCGACTACACCTGCGATTTGTTAGCTCAACATCACTGGAAGATCAGCAACATCGACGCCACCATTGTTGTCGAACTTCCCAAGATGGCCCCCCATATCGAAGCCATGCGCACCCACCTTGCCGCACACCTGCATCTCAACATCGAACAGGTCAGCATCAAAGCTACCACCACCGATGGACTCGGTTTCACAGGCCGCGAGGAAGGCATCGCCTGCTATGCAGTGGCGCTGATCGAGCGGTAATTGCTATGATATCTAATAGAAGGGCCATAGAACACCATCAGGGAGGACATATGTCTTCAAAAATACATATCGTAGGATTTACCGGCAGCTTGCGCAAACAATCTTTAAATCAGGCTGCTTTGAGGGAAGCGCAAGGGCTGCTGCCGGAAGACGCGGAACTCGAAATTATTCCCCTGGACAACATCCCACTTTTTAACCAGGATTATGAATACAACGAGCCTGAACCTGTACGTATTTTGAAGGATAAAATTCGCAAGACTGATGCCCTGTTCATTGTCACACCTGAATTTAATTACTCCATCCCAGGCGTCCTCAAAAATGCCATTGACTGGATCTCCTGGCCCTTTGCGATGTGTCCGATGACCGGCAAACCGACTGCCATCATGGGCGTGGGAGGGCGTATTGGCACGGCGCGCGCCCAACTTCACCTACGGCAGATTCTAGCTTATCTGGATGTACCGGCGCTGACCAAACCCGAAATCTTTATCATAAACGGCTGGGAAAAGTTTGATAGCGAAGGCCACCTGGTCGATGAACAAAGTCGCCAGCTCATGAGGACTTTACTCGAAAAGCTGGTGAAGGCGGCTAAAGAAGCCAGAGAAAAAGCAGCTGTATCCAGTCTCTAAAAATGTTGTAATGGCACGAATGAACAATACATATACCATATCCGTTATGAGTTCTGTGATAGCATATTCCCATGGAACACATCGCTTTTATGCAGAAATCCTGGGGCCTGACCGAAAAGATAGCCACAGGCCAAAAAACTATCGAGTCACGCTGGTACAACGTAAAGTACGCCCCCTGGGGGAAGATATCCCCTGGGGATATTATTTATTTCAAGGACAGTGGAGAACCTATCACGCTGCGGGCGGAAGTCGAAAATATCCTCACCTTTACAGATCTCATGCCGCAGCAAGTCCAGGCGCTTCTAGAAGAATACGGCAATGATTGCGGCATCGAGCCAGATCAGATTCTGGCCTACTATGAGAGATTTCAGCATAAACGCTACGCCATGCTTCTCTTCCTGAAAAATGTCCAACTCATCTCACCTTTTGAGATAAACAAAGCAGGCTTTGGTAAGAAGGTTTCGTGGATTTCTGTAGATAATGTAGAAAGACTGCGCAAATGAGCTTTCCGGTCAGTGGAGGCTGAGGGAACGCTGGATAAACTAATGGAAACGAGTGAGGAGATGCGGCGGTTGTGGCAGGGAGAACTAAAAGAGCTTTTTGGTTATGGCTCTTCTTAGCGCGATTCTGATTACCGCGTGTGTTCTCATTTTCGTTTGAGCATAGTTCTCAAGTGGAACACACGACGGCTACTGATGCAAGTCGGCAGAGGTCGGAGTATGCTCCTCATGCACAACCGGCTTCCCTTCTGTCGTTGCCGGTTTCTCTTCTGTTGCTGCTGGCTTCTCTTCCTGGGCTTTTTGCGCCTCTTGTTTGCGTTCCTGTTCAGGGGTCAGGAGCATCTGGACGGCTTGCTGAGGACTCATGGGAATGCGCGAGATATTCTGGCGCACCTCGTTGAGTTCTTCCATGGGCAGTTCGGATAACAACTTGTCCTTGGCTGTCTTGGCCTGACCAACTGTTTTACCCGCATTACGCGCCATAGATTGTATCGCTTTCGGCCCGAAAATCAACAGGCCGATGACGAGAATTACTACCCAGTCTAAAGCATGAAACCCCATACTGCCCTACCTCCTTCGTTGGCTATATCTATCGCACTCAAGTACTTTATTATCTCACGCTCATATATTACCATACGTTGGATAGTGGTGCAGAGACTATCAAATGAAGAGAAATGGTGAGGGCACAAGAAACTGGCAAGAAACACCCCAAAAAAACGAAATGGGCCGTTTATCTTTACAGAGAGTATACAAGAAAGCGTGCGGAGGCAGGATGGCTCAATGTCTCATGACATTCGGTGTCATCGGCTCCATTGAGCCATCCTCGCTGACTACGCCGGGCGGTATTATGCACCCAGGACTTCCCCCACACACCCCTTATCTGGGTACACCGGTCGTGTTTCCCCCAGGACAGCGACCGGTCTCTTTTTTTATGAGACCAATTTCCAAGATGCTGAGCAGGGGCTAGACAGAAAAGTATTGAATATTCCTGACATTCCTACTGCCTTTCGCGGGTGCTTACGCCAGCTTCCGCGAAGGTAGCCATCTCACTATGAGTACGCAGCGCGGCCTCAATGATGCTCATCGCCAGTACTGCACCAGTCCCTTCTCCAAGCCTGAGCTGAAGATCGAGAAGTGGGGAGAGTCCGAGCCTCTCGAGGATCAAGCGATGACCCTGTTCTACTGAGACGTGTCCGGCAAACACATACTGGCTAATAAGCGGGTTGAGTTCAACTGCAATCAGCGCTGCAGCACCTGAAATGAAGCCATCGATCACAACAGGTATGCGGCGCGAGGCAGCAGCTACTATAACACCAAGCAGTCCAGCAATTTCCAATCCCCCTACTTTCATCAGCACGTCGAGAGGGTCCTGGGAGTTGGGGACATTGCGTTCGATTGCTCTTTCAATCACCTGTATCTTATGTGCCAGTTGCTCATCATCGATCCCAGTTCCGCGCCCGGTGACGAGCGCTACAGGTTTTTGCAGCAGTACCGCGGCAATTGCGCTCGAAGCCGTCGTGTTGCCAATACCCATGTCCCCGGTTGCTACGAGATCGATTCCCCGATCTAACTGAGCATCAAAGGCATCGATACCAACCTGGATCGCTTCCAGCATTTGTGTCTGGGTCATAGCCGGTTCAAGCGCCATATTGGCCGTACCAAAGGCCACTTTCCGCGAGAGTAAGTCGGGATGAGAGAGATCGACTGCTACGCCGACATCGACAACGATTACCTTTGCCCCAATATAATGAGCGAGGGCATTGATAGCGGCTCCACCCTGCAGGAAATTATAGACCATCTGTGCTGTCACGGCGGAAGGATAGGCGCTTACACCCTCTCTTGTGACGCCGTGATCTCCCGCCATAATGACGACTGTTTTTTGTTTTACGTTCGGCAGGGGTTGTCTAGTAATGCCCGCCATTTGAATGGCAATGTCTTCGAGTCTCCCAAGGCTGCCTGCTGGCTTTGTTAACTGCTGCTGGCGAGAACGCGCCTGCTCCATCGCAACAGTATCAAGGTGTGTAACACTTGATACTCTGTCAAGTATCTGTTGCCTCATGATACAGTTCTCTTTCTGCTCCATACTATGAAGGAAATGCCAATTTCATTGACATATGAGCATGTCATGGTGCATTCTATAATGGCTTGCTGATACAAGTCCAGCGGGGCAGAAGGAGACTTCCGTAACTGTGCAAGTCTCCTGGTCGGTTACCTATCACTTTGGTACGAAAAGAAGCTATTCATGCTTGAGGGAGCGATAAACATTACCACAACGCAAAGTGGCGATGGGCACAACGCCAGGCGCCTCTGGCTCGTGCGGCACGGATTGACCGATTGGAACATGCAGCAACGCTTCTGTGGCCACCGCGATATTCCGCTTTCAGCGCAGGGACGAGCGCAGGCTCTCTGGACCGCAGAGCAGTTACTGAAAGAAAGCATTTCCGCTATTTACACGAGCGACCTGGTCAGAGCGCGCGAGACGGCGGAGATCATCGCCCGCCAGAGAACACCAGCAGCACAGATCAGGGAGTCGGCTGCGTGGCGCGAAATAGACTTCGGCGAATGGGAAGGACTTACCTACACGCAGATTGTGGAGCAATTCAAAGACCATTTGGGGTTCTTTATCGATCCCGAACATCATTCTCCTCCCAACGGTGAGTTTCTGGCTAACATGCAGAAGCGAGTAAAAAATGCGTTATCAGCTATTGTGCATAGCGATAATTTACCAGCTGCAGGTGATGCAGTGATTGTTAGCCACGGTGGTCCATTGCGCATACTGTTGTGCAGCATACTGGGGATGTCGCTACAGCGCCAGTGGCAATTACGGCTCGATCCCGGTTCGCTCAGCGCTATTGATCTTCTGCCAGTCCACGAGTCATCTGAGCTACGTGGGATACTCGCCTTACTGAACGTTCAACCTCCTTTGTCAGCGGATCATTCTGTGATAAGTCCCATCTCCGCAGGAGCAGCTTCTGAGCACTGGCGAGAACAAGGAACAATGTGAGATGGATGAAAGGCAGAATCGTTTATGGCGCTTTAGGAGTATATTCCTGAGTCAATATATGGAGTTCGCGGCTGCTGTGCGCTTCCTCTCTCTGCTGCCTGTGCCGGGAAGTACACAGCTTTTCAATAAAGACGAGGTCGCGCCGCGCCTCGTGGTCGGCTGTGAATATTTTCCACTGGTGGGATTGCTGCTGGCATTGCTGCTCTGGCTGTTTGTGTTGATACTTACACCGCTCGTCCCGCAACTCGTCCTGGCAGCGTTACTGGTTGCCACCCTGGTAATTCTCACCGGTGGACTGCATCTGGATGGGCTGATGGACTCGTGCGATGGGCTTTTTGGTGGCAGCACGCGCGAACGCAAATTAGAGATCATGCGCGATAGCCGTGTAGGAAGTTTCGGCGCGCTTGCTGCGATATGTATTTTGCTGCTCAAATTCGCGTTGTTCGCCAGTATAAGAGCACGCTCTCTACCGCTTACCTTGTTGATAGCGCTGCCCTCTGCACGCTGGGCTATGGTGCTGGCTCTGCGCGTTTTTCCTGGTGCGCGCCCCACCGGTTTAGGAGCAGCTTTTCACCAGGTTGTCACGACGAAGCGACTATTGCTGGCAAGCATCGTCGCTCTTGCAATCGTACTCATCGCGGGACAATTTCTTGGTCTCATTGTATGGATCACGGTGGGCATTACGTCGCTCATTCTGGGATTCTGGATAACCCGGAGCATTGGAGGACTTACAGGTGATAGCTACGGGGCTATCGAGGAAGTGGCGGAGGTAGTGGCGTTGCTGCTGCTGGTTATGCTACGAATATGAGCAAGTATGAGTACACGGCTCGCGGTCTTCTATTGTTGCTATGCAATCTATAAGTTCAATCGAGAAAGTTCCCATGCTGGAACAATAAACAGGAGAAAAAATCCATCGTGTTTTCTGAACAAACGATTCCCCCACGATTGATACTGATTCTGGGGGGCGCACGCAGCGGCAAGAGTACTTTCGCGGAACGCCTGGCTGCACGCAGCGGGAGAACTGTGGCTTTCATCGCCACCGCTACACCTGGTGACGACGAGATGCGCGAGCGGATTGTTCGGCACCGCGCGTCTCGCCCCAGGGAATGGCACACGATCGAGGAACCACTCGACCTCGCCGCAGCAGTACGGCAAGCATACAAGCTGGCAGATGCGGTGCTTCTGGACTGTGTGACGCTCTGGTTGGGGAACATGTTGCTGCAAGAGCCGGGGCAGAGTGAAAGTAATGATAAGGAAAAAGAAGAGCTGCGCATCACGAGCAGTCTATTTGATGAACGGTCCTCGCAACAGATCGAAGATCTTCTTGCTGTAGTGCAATCTGCGGAGACAGGCAAAACGCTCATAGTCGTCTCTAACGAAGTTGGTCTTGGCATAGTCCCGGCTTACCCTCTTGGGCGAGTCTACCGGGACACACTTGGCTATGTTAATCAGCGCTTTGCCCAGGTCGCTGATCGCGTGTACTTGATGGTGGCAGGCATGGCGGTAGATATCAAGGGTTTGCACCAGGAAGCCTCTTTATGAGGACCGACCATATCCCCCGCGTGAAAGAGTACGATTTCCAGCTTAAAAATCTGGGCCTGCACGTTGTCGATCTACCATTCTCCAATCTCTCACAGACACTCCAGCAAATTCTGCTCATAGGCCGTCTGACGTTCACCGAGCATACGGCTGTATCGCTCGTGAATCAACTGCAGCAGCAAATCAATGCGATCAAGGCAGCAGTGGCAGGCACGACTGCTCCCAGAGTGCTGCTCGAAGTAGATTACTGTTCAGGGACAGTTTAATCAAATCGGCAGGCTGTTGATCAACAGCCTACCTTTTATGGCCTATTAGGCCCGAATGAGCGTTTTCCAACGCTAAGGAAAACCACTCGTCAGCAGAATAGTTTTGCGGTATGATACGGGAGGCATTGCCCTGTGACCGTCTTGCTATCCATGTCCCTCAAAGTGAGAGAGAAGAACAGATGCAAAATACCCCTGACCCACGAGGCGCCCTGCCACCGGGGGACACGAAAGGTCGCACGAGCGAGCAATTGCTCCTGGTCACGAAACTCGCCATGTCACCAGTCCGTTCCGATCTGGTTCCTCGCCCCCGTCTGACGAACCAACTCCAACTTGGCATACAACGCCCGCTCACGCTCATCGCAGCCCCTGCTGGCTTTGGCAAGACGACCCTCCTCTCTACCTGGCTCGAGCACGCTTCTCTTCCAGCTGCCTGGCTCTCTTTGGAGCAGGACGATGATGACCTCACACGCTTCTGGACCTATGTGTTCACTGCTCTCGCGCTCGTCCACCAGGGCCTCGGGACATCCGCCCTGGCGCTCCTTCAGGCATCCACTCTCTTGCCTCTTCCACCCATAGAAATCGTCCTGACTGTCTGGATCAATGATCTTGCTGCCCTGCCACACGAGGTTGCGCTTGTGCTAGATGACTACCATTTGATCACCGCGCAACCAATCCATCGATCTATCACGTATCTCCTCGACCACCTGCCACCTCAACTCCACCTGGTCATGGCGACACGGGCAGATCCCCCTCTTTCCCTGGCACGCCTGCGCGCACGTGGTCACTTGACCGAGATTCGCGCCGCTGATCTCCGCTTCACCGCTGAGGAAACGGCAGCATTCCTGACTCGTGCGCTCGGACTGGAGCTTTCAGCTCAGGACATCGCTACTTTGGAGGCACGCACAGAAGGCTGGATTGCGGGCTTGCAGCTGGCAGCCCTGTCGATGCAGGGGCGCCAGGACATTGCAGGCTTTCTCGAGGCTTTTACCGGGAGTCACCGCTACATCATCGACTACCTGGTTGAGGAGGTGCTTGCCCGGCAGCCTGAGCTTGTCCAGACCTTTCTGCTCCAGACAGCGATCCTTGAACGACTCCAGGGATCACTCTGTGAGGCCGTGATGGGTGAGCCTGGCGGGGAGGCAAGCGGTCAGGCGGTGCTGGAGCAGTTAGAACAGGCTAATCTCTTCCTCATGCCGTTGGATGATGAGCGACTCTGGTATCGCTACCACCAGCTCTTCGCAGAGGCGTTGCGCCATCGCTTGCAGCGCAGACAGCCCGACCTGGTGCCAGAACTCCACCGGCGTGCGAGCGCCTGGTATGAGCAACATGGCCTGGTGCGCGAAGCCGTTCACCACGCTCTGGCGGCCACCGATTTCGCGCTGGCCGCACGCCTGATCGAGCAAGCATTTAACTCTCTTGTCAGGCGTGGTGAGATCGCAACACTCCAACGATGGGCCGCCGCGCTGCCAGACGAACTGGTACGCTCCAACATCGAACTCTCTGTTTTGCAGGGGTGGCTCCTGTTCGTCAGCGGGAAACATGATGAGGCTCTCCTGCATCTTGAGGACATCGAGCGCACATTCGGCATCAATCCTGTATCGGATGAACCGAGAGAGCAACAGACGATGCCGAGTGGATCATTCAACCAGGCCGAAATCAGGGGCCGGATAGCCGCCATTCGTGCGTCTATCGCGGTCACTCAGGGAGATGTTCCGCGTACCATCACGCTCTCACGCCTGGCTCTTGAGTATCTCCCGAAGGAAAACATATCACGAGCATATGCAGCCTGGTACCTGGGCAGGGCCTACTGGTTGAGCGGAGATGTGAGGGCAGCGAGCATTGCTCTTGCAGAGGCCTCTCACGTCAGTTGGGAAGTGGGTCATCTCTACAGTGTCTTTATGGTGACCCATGACCTGGCTCATATGCAGATATTACAAGGACATCTGCATCAAGCAGATCAGACCTATCGCCAGGCGCTTAAGCAGGCCCTGGAGCTGGGTGGAGACCTACCGGCGATAGGTCCGGCCTATGTTGGCAGGGGGAATCTTGAGTACGAGTGGAACCACCTGGACGACGCAACCCTCCTACTCCAGGAGGGGATCAAGCTCTGCCAACGGACCGGGAATGGACGGGCAATCATACAAGCACACATTACCCTGGCCTTCGTCAAACAGGCCCTGGGTGATGCAGATGGCGCTCGCGCCATCATGCAGCAGGTGGTACAGATCACTGAGCGGCAAAACCTCTCCCAGTATAGAGGCGCGCAGGTAGAAGCATCTTGGGCATGGTTGTCCCTCATGCAAGGGGATGAGGCGGACGTCTTGCGTTGGCTTCAACGCTGCGGTCTCAGCCTTGACCGGGAAGTCACTCATTTACGCGAACGTGAGTATTTGATGTTGGTACGCGTTCTTATCACCCTGCACAGGCTCGATGAGGCCAAACAGTGGCTAGCAAACCTGTTGCAATTGGCAGAGGCGCAGGGACGCACGGGAAGTGTGATTGAAATTCTCATACTGCAAGCCGAAGCCTTGCACGCTTCTGGTGAGGTGAAGCAGGCAATAGAGCGGCTCTCGCGAGCGCTCACCCTTGCCGAACCGGAGGGCTACATCCGCCTCTTTGTGGATGAAGGGGCGCCACTAGCGCATTTGCTGGTGCAAATGCGCCGTCGTCCGCCAAGTGATCAGCCAGGCTCCACGCACTATCGAGAACACCTCCTGGCACTGCTGGGCAGAGCGCATGACGAGGACGTGTCGCACTCTGCTGTAGCTGTACCCGGGTCTGGAATGTACCCGCTCGGTGAACCGTTGAGCGAACGCGAGCTGGAGGTGCTGCGGCTGATCGTCGCGGGCTACTCCAATCGTGAAATTGCGGACCGATTGGTAATTGCCGTAAGTACTGTAAAATGGTATGTCAACGCGATCTACGGCAAGCTCCAGGTGGAGAGCCGGACGAAGGCCATTGCGCGCGCCAGGGAACTGAATATCGTGTAGTGAATTCTTGCCAGGAAACAGTGACATTGTGGCCTGCGGTTGGGGTCCTCACGGTCGCCCTGGCAGATGCACCTCTTTCACCTTTTTCCCAATCACCTCTTTCAGTAAGAGCAGGAAAACCCACCCCCCTTTCCCACCCTTTGATGGGTGTAAACCCACCCTGCCGTCGGTTACACTGCTTTTCAGAACACCGTACAGGTGAATCGTTGGGCCGCCAGATGGCGGCGATACCAAAGGAGGGTTCTAATGAATAGCAATGTGATTGTAACCGTGGTGGTAGCTCTGGTAATCGTCGTCTTCATCTTTGCGCGCCAGATAATCCAGCGGCCTGTCACGCAACTGAGTCTGCTGCTGCCGCTGATTCTGAGCGTGGCTCTTGGTGGCGTGTTCCTGGCGGGCCATCCGGCGCCAGAGGGGATCGCGGCTGTGGTCATCGGCGCGGTGCTTGGAGTTGGCACGGGTCTGGTGAGCGGGCAGGTGGTACGCGTCTGGCGCGATGAAGCGACAGGCATCGTTTTTCAACGTGGCGGCTGGCGCTATCTGATCGTCCTCATCGTCTTGCTGTTGGCGCGGGTGCTGATTCGCTTCGTCTTCATCTGGAGTGGCAGCGCAGTTGATGAGACGGCGCTGAACGCTGCCTTGATCGCCGCGCTGGTGGGCAACTTTCTGGGCCGGGACATCCGCACCGCTCTGCGTGCCCTGCCGCTGGTCGGAGGCAGTTTCGCAAAGCTGTCCAGCCGCTAAATAACACTCTAACGCTCTCGTATCTCAACTGTTCCAGAGGAATATCGAAGAGCCTGTTGCATGTCTCTTTCCACTTCACGTAGCGTTACCTGTCCGAGGCTTCGCAGCACACGATGTGCTGAATCCAAGAAAGGAGTTCCAACCATGTTCAAGCGCACCATCACTCCCACCCGCATCCTGGATCGACTATCTTATCTCTGGCTGGCTCTGGGGGCGGCCTTGTTGCTGTTCGTCGGTGGTCAGTGGATTATCCCGTTGGCGGCCTGGCTCGCGCCGCTGTTTCTGCTGCGGTTCGTCCGCACAAAGCCGCTGCTCCCTGGACTGCTGCTGGTCTGGCTCGTGAAGTCGGCTGTCGCTGCGGTGGCCCAGCAAGGCATTATCATGGTTTCCGGCGTTGGCTACTACGCGCTTGTTGTGCTCGTGAGCCTGGTGACGCTGCTGCCCTACCTGGCCGACCGCCTCCTGACACCCCGCCTGCGAGGCTTTGTCGCGACGCTGGTCTTTCCCGTGACCTTTACGATGTTTGAGTACCTCAGCTCTTTTAGCTCCTTCGGAACCATTAATTCCATTGCGAACACGCAGTATGGAGACTTGCCCCTCCTGCAAGTGGTGTCGGTGACCGGGATCTGGGGCATCACCTTTTTGATCACCTGGTTCGCGGCGGTCGTCAACTGGGCCTGGGAGCGAGGGTTTGCCTGGCCCCAGGTGCGAGGAGGTGGGGTGCTGTATGCGGCCGTCCTCTCCGTGGTGCTCCTGGGTGGGGGCGCACGGCTGGCGCTCTTCCCACCGCAAGCGACCCTGGTCCGCGTCGCGGGTCTGAGCCCTTCGCAGGCGGCGGTCGCCGCGTTCAATACGCAACTGCCGCCAGCGATCGGAGCCTTGCTGGCCTCAGGCCAGGCCACCCAGGCCGACCGCGCCCTCGCCCGCTCAGCCTTCACCACCGTTGACGATGATCTCTTGGCCCGCAGCCAACAGGAAGCGCGCGCCGGGGCCAAAATCGTCGTCTGGCCAGAAGTGTCACCAGCGGGTGCCTTTATCTTGCAAGAAGACGAGCCAGCCCTGATCCAGCGGGCAAGCGCCCTGGCAAAGCAGGCGGGCATCTACCTGGAGATGGGGCTGGGCGTGTTCCTGAGCGACGCCGGCAAAGGTCGTCCATTTCTGAAGGACGAAGCCGTGCTGCTGGATCCGACGGGACACGTGGTCTGGACCTACGAAAAGTTCCACCTGGTTCCTTTCGGGGAACAACAACAAGTCGTCCAGGGAGATGGCAAGGTGCCGATAGTCGATACCCCGTATGGGCGGCTGGCCACGGTGATTTGCTTCGATGCCGACTACCCTGCCACGATGCGCCAGGCCGGGCAAGCCGGAGCCGACCTGATGTTCGTGCCTGCCGACGACTGGCAGGCGATTGACCCCTACCATACCTACGACGCCACGTTCCGGGCGATTGAGAACGGCTTCTCAGAAGTGCGTGAGGCGAGCAAGGGACTCTCGATGACGGTCGATTACGAAGGGCGTGTGCTCTCCGCCTCTGACTACTACACCACCGACGACCAGGTCATGGTCGCCTACGTGCCGATGCACGGAGTTCGCACCATCTATGCCACGATCGGTGACCTGTTCGCCTGGCTGTGCATAATCGGTCTCGTAGCCCTCACCGGGCTGGCCATCATGCAGAGTCGCAAGCGCCGGTCTGCGGCAGCCGCAGCCTCACCCCTGCCAGAACCACAACCGACTCGCTAAACCACACCATCGGGAAGGTGCGCCTCTCACCAACGGCGTCACCTTCCTCATCACCACGCGCTGTAGTATCGTTCGAGCTACCACTCACGAGTGAGGAGTGTGCCGATAGGCTTCCCAAGAGGTTCCCTTGACGGCGAGAGAGCAAGAAGGAGAGCATGGAGAACAGGAATGGAAAGCGAACACGAGCGCCTTGAGGTCTACCAGATTGTCGTCAAGGGGCATCTTGACCCTGAATGGTCGGATTGGTTTGATGGATTGACTATCACCATGGTGGACAATGGAGAAACCATCCTCTCTGGCCCAATCGTTGACCAGACCGCTCTGCATGGAGTGCTTATCAAAATACGTGATTTGGCCCTCCCCTTGCTCGGGCTTTCGCGCATAGAGCCTGAAAGGGAGCATGAATCCAACCTCCTCATGCACACGGAGGCGGAGGGACGCGACGTCTGAGTGCCTTTTCAGGAGTGAGTGCATGGTTATGCCTCCATCTAGCAATGGTTGTTACAAATACTTCCTTAAATGTGGAGGAGAAAAAGAATTGGATAGAAGATGAGGCTTAGATACCAAAAAGGAAAGAAACGATGAAAAAGATTCCTGAACTGCAAACCTTAATGACCGGTCTCGTGCTCGGCGAGTCGCCGCGTTGGCACGATGACCGTCTTTGGTTCTCCGACTGGGGCGCGCAAGAGGTCGTTGCCGTCGATCTGCAGGGCAAGAGCGAGGTCATCGTCCGCGTCCCGACCGTTCCATTTTGCATCGACTGGCTAGCCGACGGGCGCCTGCTTATCGTCTCGGGGCGCAATGGGCTTCTCCTGCGCAGGGAGCTCGACGGGTCGCTGGTAACCCATGCCGACCTGACCAGCCTCTCTGACCACCCCTGGAACGAGATCGTCGTGGACGGTCGGGGCAACGCCTACATCAACAATATCGGCTTTGACTTTCCAGGCGGCGAGTTCGCCACGGGGATCATCGCTTTGGTCACCCCTGATGGCTCGGCCCGGCAGGTAGCAGATGGTGTCGCATTCCCAAATGGCATGGTGGTGACGCCCGACAACGCGACGCTGATCCTCGCGGAGTCCTACGGCAAAAGGCTCACGGCCTTCGACATCGCGGCCGACGGCAGCCTGTCGAACCGGCGAGTATGGGCCAACCTCGACGGCGGCTTCCCCGACGGCATTTGCCTCGACGCGGAAAACGCTGTCTGGTACGCGGACGTCCCCAACAAGCATTGCATGCGCGTGCGCGAAGGCGGTGAGGTGCTGCAGACGATCGACCTTGACCGCGGCTGCTTCGCTTGCATGCTAGGGGGCGTGGACAACAGAACGCTGTTCCTGATGGCGAACGAATGGGGTGGTACTGCGAACATGGCTGACGCGGCACGAACGGGCCAGGTGCTAACCGTTGAGGCGCCCGCACCGGGCGTCGGTTGGCCGTAGGAGGGGAGCCAACCTTTCCTTCCATTTGCATTTTCACTGCTCTCGACGGATGGAACGGGAGCAGAGAGCGAGACTATACAACACCACCCCTGCACCGGGAAACACCGAGGCTGGACTGACGTGATCGGCGATAAGTCCCGTGAGGGCAAATCCCAGGGGCCAGAAACCGACGGCCGCCAGTTGCTTCCCAACCTGATCCTGCATGAGTGACTCTCTTCTTCCCGAGGCGCGTTACGATGGATACCCATTCAATACTAGCCAGGGAGATATCCGATGTCAAGACAATGCGAGGCCAAAAGCCATGCTTTCTGCCCAATTTCAGGAAAAAGTAGAGCCACTTTTTGCGGCAAGTCTTGTTTGCAATCTGCAAGCGCAGTTGCAAACATTCCTTATTTACGGCAAGGGGCTAAGCGGCGTATCGAGCGATTGTACCAGTGTGCCAGCTTCCTCCAACATGTGACGGTAACGATCTACGGAAACGTTTAATTCGGCTGCGATCTCTTCCTCTGCCGCCGGTCTCTTCAAGCGTTTTTCCAGTCCCTCCAGGGCACCTTCCATTTGCCGCACACGGGCGGCAGCTAAGGGTTGCAACAGGTTGTCCGAACCCAGTTGGTTCATCACAGCTCCACGAATATGAGCAGTGGCGAACGCTTCAAATCGAATACCTCGCGAGGGGTCGTAGCTATCAATGGCATGAATAAGCCCGACCACGCCCTGCGCTACCAGGTCGTTTCGATCTATTATGCTTGTTGACGATATACCTAAGCGGCCTATTACAAGCCTCACCAGGGGGGAATAGGCCACAATCAATTCGTCGCGCGATGCCGGACTGCGCGTAGCGACAAACGCGACCCAGGCATCACCTGTCCTTGCTGGTATGCTCATACATGCTCCTTTCACAAGGTTCCTGAAGCACCTGCCAGGACAACTGCCCTTACTCTGACCACGTCCCACTCTCCGGCATAGTCGCTTCAATGTTCTCAAGTTGAGGTATGCCCAGCAATTTTCGGGCGATGAGCATGTTGTCTATCCGGTAGGTACCAGCTTCGATCTCAGCGCGTATTCTTTCTACCAGCTCATAACGTACCTCTGGGGTATGGCGAAGTGTCTCCAGCGCCATCTGAACTTGCAGCGCCACTTCAGGCGCTGGCACCTGATGAGCGCGAGAACCTCGGCCGGAGATAGACCCTGTTCGATTGGCTTTGAGTTCTACCTCGTCAAGCTCTTGCCTGGTCTGGGTAGTCATATGATTGCCTTCCGTCATAGAATTGTTGCTGGCGAAGCCTCCTTACAACAAGTGAGTAGAGGCAGCCTCTCCTTTCTTCAACACTAACCTTATCTTATCGACTGTATCAGCCGTGACACGTACCCCCAAAGCATATCTCTTGAGTGGCACGTCAATGGATTGATGCGAGTATAATCAACCCATTGCTTCGTCGAATGCTATTTCTCTGCACATTTGTTGGCTCTTGAGTTCAGTATAGCAAGTTTTTGTGCCATGTTTAGGGGCTAGAGTCTACTCTTGCATGCATCAAAAGTACCTAAAACTATCGTTCGTTCTCGATAATCCTGGCGCAGTACTCGCTATCGCCCAGCTTCTCGCCATCTTGATTCGCAGCGATATCCTGTTTCATGTATCAAACCCATGCTCAAGATAGGGGCCAAATCGGGCTATTCTCCGTTCATTTAGGCAGAGACTATGAGCCAGTTGTGCTATGATGAGGCCCAGGAAATGTATCAAGAAGCCAGAAGAGGAAAAGTATTACACATGCAAACGTTAACCCGACCGAGTACAAGCGGTTTGAGCCAGCAATCACGCAGAATAGCCCTGTTCGCCATCCTGCTCTTCGCCCTTTCTGGCCTCATCAGCGGTTTCGCTTTGGGGGCGTTCGTGAAGCCTAAAATAGCGGGATTAACGCCAAATAATGGTGTTGGGACAACGCCTATTGCGCAAAGTACGACAACAACCACAAAGACAACACACGAAAATGTGACTGTGGGAGAACCGATCATCCACCAGGGAGATTTTACATACACTGAACTCGCAGATGGTACAACCACCTACACCTTCTCTGCTCTCATGGTCTATGATAAGACGACTACGCCAATTCAGGCCACCGACGTTACCTGCAAGATCTGGTTAACACACGATTTAGATGCCACTAACACATTACTTAACGCAAATCATTATGCTCTACTAAAAGACATTAATCATATACAGCAGCCATTTTCTTCCGAAGTTCCTAATTCTCTGAACTTCATTGGCCCTTCACTCCAGACTCAGCCATGCGCAGCAGGTAGTAAAACTACCTGGACCTATAGGCTTTCCCCATCAATTGGACATGGTGTGTATTATCTGTTCGTTCTGGCCGATTGGCAAGGCAAGCATTATAACTGGTATGCAGAAGCTATCAGGGTCAGGCAGGCAAATTAGCCATCCCCCGCAAAATCCCTCGCACCAGCATAGTGAAGCGGGGTCGGGCGGCGTCAGCCGTGGCCAGCACCTCTGCGTGATTAACCTCCTCGGTGTCGTCGCCCGTCGCGGTGTTGGTGATCAGGCTGAGACCCAGCACGCGCATACCGATATGACGCGCTACCACCACCTCCGGCGCGGTAGACATACCCACCGCATCGGCTCCGACGGCGCGGAGGAATTTGAGTTCCGCGCCCGTCTCAAAGCTCGGCCCGCTCACCATCACATAAACACCCTCGTGCAGGGTGATATCTTCCTGTTTCGAGGCAACTTCGCGCGCCAGCTGGCGTAATGTGGCATCGTAGGCTTTGGCTAAAGCGGGGAAACGCGTGCCAAAACGTTCGTCGTTTGGCCCCATGAGCGGATTCGCGCCCGCCATCCCCGGTAGATTGATGTGATCGCGCAGCAGCATGAAGTCGCCCGGACGATAGGATGGATTGAGGCCACCGGCCGCGTTGGTGACGATGAGGGTGTGCGCGCCCAGTTCGTGCATGACCCGCACGGGCAGGGTCAGAGCCTCTAATGCATACCCTTCGTAAAAGTGGAAACGGCCCTGCATCATCACCACGGGCATATCTTCTACCGTGCCGAGCAGTAAGCGGCCAGCATGGCCGGGAACCGTTGAACGCAGAAAGTGTGGTATTTCGGCATAGGGAATGGCGGTGGCATGGCTAACTTCGTTTGCCAGGTCACCCAGGCCTGAGCCGAGGATGATGCCGACGGTGGGCTTCTCATGGGTATGAGATCGAATGGCGGCCTCTGCCTCCATTACCTGGTCGTAGAGTGTCATGGTTGTTGTTCGCTTTCCGGTTGGACAATGATGAAAGGATGTAAATATATTATACCGTTGTTTTCACCCCTTCACGGGCAAGCTGGCTATAGACCTTAGTGGTGGCGATATGGGCATGGCCCAGCAATTCTTGCACCGAGCGCGGGTCCTTGCCATTCTGGAGCATCAGAATAGCGAACGAGTGGCGCAGCATATGCGGGGTGATTGTGGTGATCCCGGCCTGCCGCGCGTAACCCTTGATGATGAGCCAGAGACCCTGGCGTGTCAGTCGCTCTCCATGATGGTTGACAAAGAACGCCTGCTCGCCGGGATGGTGCTGCACCAGGCGTAGTCGCGCTGCCGAAAGATAGCGCTTTGTCGTCTCCGACGCGTCCGCCGAGAGAGGCAGAACACGCTTACTTTTCCCATTGCGCCCCTGACAGACCACTATTGCGGCTTCACTATCAACATCATCCAGGTTCAGCGAAACTAGCTCGCTGACGCGCATTCCGGTGGCATAGAGCATTTGCAGCATTGCCAGGTCCCGTATCCCCACTGGCGTATCGACGGCAACCTGGCGAAGAAGACTGGCAATCTGCTCCTGGGTCAACACTTGCGGCAGGTCTTTCTGGACACGCGCCACGCCCAGGTCCTCGATAGGATCAACAGCAAGCACGCCTGTACTGCGCAGGTAGCGAAAAAAGGTCTTCAAGGATGCCAGTTTACGCGCAATGGTTGCTGGACGATATGCCTGCGCTTCGCGCATCTCTAAGAGGTAGTGTGCGATATCTTCGCGGGTAACTTGCTGCCAGTTCTCGATAGACAATCGCTGGAGATAGGCGCAAGCCTGGTTCAAATCGTTTCGATAGGCAACAATTGTATTGGGATTGCTCCCCCCACGCCCCTGCTCATTCATAGAGAGTGATGCAATATACTCATCAATACCTTCTTGCAACATCAAACACTTCCATATATCTATAATATTTACAGGGGAGGTAAACGCCAGTTCTCCCCTGTAGTGTTTTCAGCGTCACTTTTTCGGAATTCCGTGGAAATGACTCGGCTATTATAGTTGATCGAACAAGACAAAGCAAACAAAATAGGAAGTACGGGCTTTGCTCCAAACATGCTATAATACAGAGCAATGGTTCTCCACAAGGAGATACCTCACGCTTCGCATGCAAACACACGGCGCGTCATCTCGGTATTGATGATGGCCGTGAAACGATAAGGAGAAACAAAAATACATGAGTAAGTTACAGGATATGTTTACGCGGGTACGGCGAGCACAGAGCGGCAGCGGCATTGGCTTTGTAGGCAAAAACAAAGCTGCCATTAAACCTCGCGCGGCGGCGCTGGTCGTAGAGTTCACCACGGCTGATGCGGCCATCGCCGAGTCCGCTATTAAAGCTGGGGCCGACGGGCTACTTTTCAGCTGGGACGGCAAGGACGCCTCGCTCGAGTCCCTCGAGAAGGTCATCGATGCGGCTCGAGCAAGCGGGGAAAACGTCGTCTGCGGGCTACGCATTACCGATGGCTGGGATGAATTGGAGCGCGAAACCTTCGAGCATCTTAAAGAGTTGGACGTGCATTACATCGTTTTGCCATTGGATGCCCCTGCGCGTCTACTGGCCTTGCAAGTTAAAGACCTGGGCCTGGTGGTCTCCGTACCAATGCAAGAAGGCGACCTGTATCCCATTTTTATACGCAATCTGACTGCCTTCGATACTATCGCAGCGGTACTGCTGGACTTCGGATTGCCAGGCGATGTCAGCGCATTGTCTATCGAGAATGTGCTGCGTTATCGTGCGGTGCGTGAAGCTGTCCGCTTCCCCGCTATGCTGAACGTGGACAGCGCCACCAGCGAGGCCGATGCGTATACCTTGATGGCGCTGAACGTTCAGGCCCTGATTATCACCGCTAGCAAATCGAGCGATAAGACCAAAGAGACTGTCCAGCAGATACGCGAACTGCTGGAAAAGGTACACCACGATGAGACGGATACCAAGGAGACATTTGGCCTGACTAGCCGGGTATAAGCATAGGCGTAAGGATGTGATAATGAACCCTCAACCATAAATCGGCCCATTCTGTAGGGGAGGCCACGCGTGCGTGGTCTCCCCGCTTTGGTTTTGGAGCGAAGCCTGAGTCCCTACGCACGTTTTAAATCACCTCAAAGCCAGGTGATGAAACGCCTCGCCATAGGTGTAGCCGTGTTCAACCCCCACGAGGCGAGCGCGCTGGCGTACTATCTCGTCAACTTCGGGATTACTTACCTGGCTGGTGTGGCACTGCAGAGCCTCTAATTTCTTGTCCATGTAGTCGCTGACATCGACCCAGTGATTTGGCTGGTGCGTGGAGAAGAGATAGACCTGCTTCAGGCGGTGGTGGGTTATATCTTCGTTGAGTTGTTCGGGATAATACATGGGCATGCGCGCCGAAGCCAGCGCGTCCAGGGCGCACAAGCCAACGTTGCGGTGGTCGGGGTGAATCTCGTAGGGGCGCCAGGGATCGAAGGTGAACAACACATCCGGCTGCGCTTTCCGGATGGCATGCACCAACTCGCCACGCAGCGCGAGGGTGACTTCTACTTCTCCATCGTTATGACCGAGGAAAGTCACTTCACGCACGCCCAACTTGTCAGCGGCATGACGCTGCTCCTCCTCGCGAATCTTTGCCAGCCGCTCCATGGTCATACCGGCTTCGTGGCTGCCGCGATTGCCGCTCGTGACCAGCACATACGAAATATCGCAGCCCTCAGCCGCCAGGCGGGCTATTGTGCCGCCGCAGATAAATTCCGCGTCGTCTGGATGGGCCATAATCACCAAAACGCGCTGCCCGCCGGGCGGGAGCAAGACAGTAGATGTAGTCGTCATGATGGTTGCTTTTCTTCCTTCAGATCAGATTGGGTGACGTGACGAACCTTTTGATAGCCAGTCTGCCAACGGACTGCGTCTTCAGCTTGAAAGCATCACTGCAACGAAACTGCGTCTCTACACTGCGTGTCAGCAGTGATGATAGGAAGCACCCTACGGCTCAGGCAGGCTGCAAGGAACGTGCCAATGCAACTGGCGGCGTGGGATACGGCGCAGCAATGCGCGCGTCGTCTCCCACACACGCATCGGATTGACATTATTTCGCCAGTAATAATAACACCCTACTTCATCCGGTTCAACACTCATGACATTGGTGTAAGCCATTTCCAATTCTTGCTCCGTGCTTTCGTCAAGACTGAAATTCTGTAACCAGAGCTGGCTGCGTTTTTGATACTGCCGCGTGGTCTCAACGAGGCTGCGGCCCCATGTTTTTACCATGCACACATCTTCGTGCAGTAAATTCCAGAAGAGGTGGCAGCCCACGGTATCCAGCGAGGGCAGCATCGCCAGTTCTTCCACCTGGGAAAGGTCGAGGGGCAGCAATACAACGGTTGTCTTGATACTCGCATCCACGCGCTTGACGCATGAGCACAACTCACCCAGGAAATCGATCATCGAACGACGCCGGAAGCGCTCAAGGTCGGCCACATCAGGGCATAAGGCGCGGCAGGCCGAGCAGAAACAGGTCACTTCCAGGCTGCGCGGCTCATCGATCAAAATGCCATTGATCGGATAGACACGCAGGAGATGCTCAATTTCATTGAAGAGCCACTGGCGAAAGGACTGGTGATTAAAGCAGGAAATTTCGTGATAGCGTCCGTGGCGATCCAGTACACGCGAATGTGGATGGCGAAAGGTGTACCAGCTTGGCATCAATGACGGCCCGGCAAATAAATTTCCATAGCGGCCCAGGCTCAAATGCACCTTGAGGCCGGCATCCTGGGCCATTAACAAACCGCGTTCCAGGTCACGCGGCCAGCGTTGTTCCTCCTGTTCATGGACGGTATAGACGATATTCCCCGCGCCTGTCGCGCGAATCTGGTCGAAATCACGTTTCACTACATCGGGATGCATTAAGGGATGAAAATAAGCGACGGTTATATCCATTAGACCTACCAAAAACAGGAATGAGCCGCAGAACGGGAAACGAGAGTAATTGTTATCACTTTACACAGTTGAGAGTATAGCACACGTAGGTAATATGTTCATGTCGAACAGTAATTATGGGCTATTGCGCTCGTTTTATGGGAATGATGCTTGACAAGTCAGCCATTTCTATGCACAATGCACGCATGGGCCACGCACAGCGAGTACAAACTTCTGGCAGCGTTTGCTTCGCGCGAGCGTATGCCAAGATCAATCTGACGCTTGATGTTTTAGGACGGAGGGCTGATGGGTATCATGCGTTAGCAACGGTCATGCAAACCGTTGATCTGCATGACACCCTCTGCCTGACTGCTACCGATGACAACCGGGTGCAGGTGGTGTGTACTCGCCCTGAATTGAGCAACGAGGACAACCTTGCGGCTCGCGCCGCGCAACTGTTGCGCGAACGTTTCGCGCTTCAGCAGGGAATTCTGATCGAACTGTACAAACGTATCCCAATCGCTGCCGGGTTAGGTGGAGGAAGTAGCGATGCTGCCGCTGTTTTGCTGGCAATGCGGCAATGGTGGCAGTTATCCCTCTCCCCCTCAGAACTACAGGAGATAGCAGCGTCATTGGGTTCTGATGTACCGTTCTTTCTAACAGGTGGTCTCGCGCTTTGCGAAGGACGTGGCGAACAGGTGACGCCCCTGGCTGCTTCGCTGACCAATTGCCCATCGTCTATGCGCTGGGTGCTCTTGCTCAAACCAGCTATAGGCATAGCAACGGCTTCGGTATTTTCGGGCTTGCCCGCCAGTGATTACACCGACGGAAGCTATAGCAGGGCTGTCATCTCGGCATTGCAAGCGGGAAGTTTGCCGCAACCGGGAGACTTCCACAACAGTTTGGAGCGTAGTGTTCTGGAACGCTATCCAGAGGTCGCCCAGGCAAAGGTTGATCTCCTGCAAGCCGGCAGCCCGATAGTGGGTCTTTCCGGCAGTGGTCCAACGCTCTACGCCCTATTTTCCGAACTCTCCTGCGCCAGCCTGGCGCAGGAACGACTGCAAGCGCAGGGATATGAAATGTACCTGTCGCATGTGATCTACCCCAATCAGGGAGATATTCGCGTTTTGTAAGTGTAAACTAGTTTGAAAGCATCACTGCAACGAGACTGCATGTCAAGCCAGCGGTGATGTAAGGAGGCAAACGTATCATGGCAGAGTACTATTGTGTCAAATGCAAAGCCAAGCGAGAGATGAAAGATGCCGAGCGCGTAACCATGAAGAATGGTAAACCCGCGTTAAAGGGCAAGTGTTCCGTCTGCGGCACCACCATCAACACCATTCTTGGCGCTGACAAGAAGGCATAAGTCACGAAGAAACTGTGAATTTCTTGCCAGGGACGACCCTCGCGGTCGCCCTGGCAGTCAAATCGCATTCCCAACAATAATTCACAGACCCTGGGGTGCAGAGCGGAATGTATGGCTAGCAGTAATATTGCTCGACCCAATACAGACCTTAGTGAGCAGGAAATCCAAGGCCTGCTCTCGATTCTCTTTTCCTTTGGCAAAGGACTTATCTTTTTCGTGCCTGGACTCCTGCTGCCTGTTCGAGGTCTGCTGCGCAAGGCCGCGCCAGATATGAAGCTGGATGTCTACGGTATCTACCTGTTATGGGTCGCTTTCGTGGTTGGCCTGATCCTGGTCTACTCGCCCTGGTGGGCGTGGTATGGCGGATGGTTCTGGGGACCTCGCTTCTTCCTCTTCGCCTGCATTCCCGCCTCGTTCGCTATCGCCCTGCGCCTACTGCCTGCTCGTCTTCGTCTACCTGGTGACGCCGCTCATGGTCGATATCCTGCAACAAACGAGTGAAATAGTGAGAGTTGCCCGCAAGATGTATCTGAATGTCGGCGTTTGGCGCTTCTAGAAGACTGAGGTAAGAGTTTGAAACGTCTCCTGCGGGCCACCATCCTGTTGCTCGTGCGACTGTTCGGTTTACCGGGCGCTCTCGCGGCAGCAAGAAAGGCACGTTCATCGATCCCGACCGCCCCACGTATCCTGCTGATACGCCCGGACCACCTGGGGGACCTGGTATTGACTACGCCTATCCTTAACGCGATCAAACAGCACGCGCCCGGCGCGCACATTACCATGATGGTCGGTCCCCGGTCGAGTGAAATCGTCGCGCGGCATCCGGCGATTGACCGCCTGATTGTTGTCCCTTTTCCTGGCTTTCAACGCGCTCCACAGAAAGCGCTGGCCCCCTATATCTTACTGCTGAGCGTGGCGAAGCAATTGCATCCCTACGATCTTGCCATCAATCTACGCCCCGACTTCTGGTGGGGCGCGGCTCTGATTTACCTGGCGGGTATACCGCGCCGCGTTGGTTATGCACTGCAGCCTGGCAAAGCATTTCTCACTCACGCGCTGCCATTTCATACTCCCGAACTTGCCACCGTCTCTAATTTGCGTCTCACCAGCGCTGCATTGCAAACGCTCAACGGGCATTGGGTCCGTGTTCCGACTGCCCAACAACCAGACGAACTGCCTTCTAGCCTGCGGCTCCAGGTTGTTGGGCAGTCGGAAAGGCATGATAAATCAGGCCCCTACACGCCATTACCAGAGCCATTTTCGCCTGAAGCGTATCCGTTAGACTTTCAACCCACGGCAGAAGAGCAACAATGGGTCGCCGGGCGTCTGAAAAACGCTGGCATCGACGCATCGACGCCGGTCATTGTTATTCATCCCGGAACGGGTGCAGACGTGAAACTGTGGCGCAATGAGGGGTGGTCAAGATGCGCCGATGCGTTGGCGGGTGTGATTGATCGAGATACGGAGGACACGATCAATCGCGTCTCTACGTCCTTGACATTCTCGCCGCCAGCCCGTATCATCCTCACTGGAAGCAAAAACGAGCGGCCAATGTTGGAAGAGATTGCCGGGGGTATGAAGACGCCCGCGCTCATCGTCACGGATATGACGGTAGGGCAGTTGGCGGCGCTGCTGGGACGCGCCTCGCTCGTAGCAGGGGTAGATAATGGGCCACTGCATATCGCGGTAGCCCAGGGAACACCTACCGTCCAGATATTCGGACCAACCGACGCGCGCATTTTTGGCCCGTGGGGCAGCAAAGAGCGGCATATCGTGGTAGCATCAACCTATCGTTGCCCAACCTGCCCGGCAATACCTTGCGGACGCCTGGATTTTTCCCCGGAAGAGCTGCCCGAGCATCCCTGCGTTCGCCGGGTGACAGAACAACAAGTATTGATGGCAATAGAGCAGATCATGCCGTATGCCAAACACGAAACAGGCGCAGAGACGCAAGACCCCGCGCCATAGAGCGTCTTGGGACAGATGAGGTTCATATTTTGATTCTGTTGGCGAATGCGATAGCGAGTTTAGCAGAAGTGTATATTGAAGCGGAGAATCCCAGGCAGAAGAGATGACAGACACCAATCAACAAGCGCAGGCGTTGGATGACTATGGGTATCCCCCACGTCCAGATTCGCGCAACAGACTGCGTAAAATAAGCATACGAGGCAGTAAAACCGTGCTGGTGAAATGCATCTATGTCTGCATGTGCATCGTCGGCGCGCTGCTCTGGCTTGGCAGAGTTGGTAAAAAATACCCGCCCCTGTCATCGCAGCGCATACAGCCACGCCGCGTCCTGGTGATTCGCCTGGACCTTATCGGTGATCTTGTCCTCTCCACGACCGTTGTGCGCGCGCTCAAACGCACCTATCCAGGGGCAGAGATCGATCTCCTAGCGCTGCCATCCAGCGCAAAGATTGTCCTGAACGATCTCGATTTGTGCGAGATCATCACATATGACCCCAACGTCTGGCGGCGCCCTAAAGCGTTGTTTTCGATGCGCAACTGGCGTAACACCAGAACGTTAGTACGCCGCCTGCGTTCACAGCGCTACGATATAGCCGTCAGCGTGTTCGGGAATTGGGCAGCGATCATCGCGGTACTGAGTGGAGCGAAAAGGCGTGTTGGTTTTGGCCGTGAAAGCTACCCCGGTTTCATGACCGACAGCGTTGCTGGACGCCACTGGAAAACAGGCGATCACCTGCACGAAGTTGACTATTGTCTCCAACTGGCACGGGCGGCGGGCGTCACTATCACCCCTGCTGACCGCATCCCACGCCTGTACGTCTCTCAGCAGGCTCAACAGGAGCTCGAACCATTGCTCTCACGAGAGGGCTTTCAAGAGGATCGACCCTTGATCGCCTGCCATGTCAGTTCAAATAATGGACAATCTAAACGCTGGCCCATACCTTACTGGGCGACGCTGATAGATCGGCTTATACGCGAACAGGGCGCGCAGGTCGTGCTGACGGGCGCGCCGGATGACCTGCCACTGATCGAGCGTGTGACCAGCCGCATGCAGGAAAGGGCCATCAATCTTGCCGGGAAAACCAGCCTGGCGGAACTGGCCGCGCTATTACAACGCGCCGACCTGCTCATCACCGGCGATAGCGGCCCTATGCATATCGCGGGTGCAGTTGGAACACCCCTGATCGCCATTCATGGCCCCACCGACCCGGCGCATTCCGGCCCGGTCGCTCTCGACGCAACTATTTTGAAAAGCGACATCTGGTGCAGTCCGTGCTACAATGCAAAAGATAGCGCCGATTGCCGTTTCTTTACAACACAGTGTATGAAAAACATTCTACCTGCACAGGTATTGGCAATAGCACGGGAGAAATTGCGGGAGCACACGCCTCAATTCAGAAATAAAGAGGTGAAGGAATGAGCACGATGCTGGAGAGCCTGGCAATGCCCGCCATAGCGGAGGCGATTGAAGCCACTCTGAACGAGGAAATGGCCTGGTTTGGCCGCGCGCTGCCACAGGGAGAACTACACAAAACGCCAGAAGTGTACTGGATGTATACCGCACCAGATAGACCAAACGGTGTGCTGCTTTCGCGTTTCACCGGTAATGACGAAGTCATAATACAAACGAAAATCGATGAAATCATACAATTTTACGCAAAACGCAAAACCGGCTTTGTCTGGACAATTGGCCCATCAACCCGACCAGCTAACATGCCTGCCCTCCTTGAAGCGCGCGGCTTTGTCTACAGTGATAGCACAACCGGCATGGCTGTTGATTTGCGAGCATGCAACGAAAACATTCCTGTGAATTCTGCGCTTTCTATCGCAGAAATCCCTGATCTGGACACCTTGAAGCTACTCCGCGACATCGAGATGGGGGGCTTTGGCGCGTCGGAGGAATTAGCGCAATATTATTATGATACCTATGCACACGCCGGCTTCGGCAACAGTCAGCCCTGGCATCACTACATTGGATGGCTATACGACAAGCCGGTTGTTATCGCCTCTATCCTCTATCATGCTGGTGTCGCAGGCATCTTCGGTATTGCCACCATACCGGAGGCAAGGCGACAGGGAATAGGCGCGACCATGACATTGCATACGCTGCGTGAGGCACGCAAAACTGGATATCGTATCGCGATCCTTTCACCGACGGACATGAGCGAAGCGATCTACCGTCGTATTGGCTTTCAGGACTATTGTACCCTCCTGCATTACAGGTCACCTGAGAGAAAGTAATTGATTGTTCATGCTGAGAGCAAACAAAAGACACACAACACCTATCACATTGCCACCCGACGCGCATATCCTGGTGGTCAAATTGGCGACCATCGGCGATCTCTTGCTGGCGACACCGGCACTGCGCGCCTTGCGCGAAACCTATCCACAGGCGCAGATTGACCTGCTGGTTACGCCCGCTTCGGCTGGGCTGCTGAATGGTTGGGAGGTGATCGACCGCGTAATCGTGCTGAATAAATACCTGTTTGACTATCCGCAGCAGTTGCTCCGGCATCCCAGCAATCTGCTGCGCCTGCGACCGCTCTGGCGAGAGCTGCGTGGCGGTCACTACGACGCTGTACTGTTAATGCACCATCTGACGCTCTTCTTTGGCCGCTTGAAACACCAGGTCTTGATGCGAGCCACCGGCGCGAAATGGCGTGTTGGCCTGGATAACGGCCATGGGTGGTTCCTCAATGTGCGCGTCAAAGATCGCGGCTTCGGAGCCATGCACGAGGTTGACTACAACCTTAAGCTGGTGGAAGCAGTGGGCGCAAGCACTTCCGACATGCGCCTGACGATGCCACTCGGCGAGGATGAGCGGCGGCAGGCGCGCCAACTGGTGTATGGGGAGACTGAACCTGAAAGTATCGCTCGCCCCATTATCGCCATGCACCCTGGCAGTGGGGGCTACAGCACGGCCCGCCGCTGGGCGCCTGAACGCTTCGCACAGTTGGCCGACTCCCTCTATGCCGGTGTTGGAGGACAATTGATCTTGATAGGCGGCCCAGAGGAGGCAGAACTGCACTCACGCATTCTGGGCATGTTGCAATCCGGCATGCCTGCGCGCAGTTTCGCGGGCAAAGGTAACATCAAAGTCGCCGCAGCCGTGCTTGAACTGGCGGACCTCTTTATCGGCAATGATGCCGGCCCGATGCACCTGGCGACCGCCGTTGGCACGCCCACCGTCGCCATCTTTGGCCTGACCAACTCCCGGGCATGGGGGCCTTACACAGGCGGTGCATCTGGACAACAAGCCATCATCGTCAAATTGGATCTACCCTGTATGCCCTGCTTCTATCGCGGCCACTATCTAGGAACACCCGAGGGCTGCACCACCCGCGATTGCCTGGCTATGCTGGGTGTTGACCCGGTGGCAGTGGCAGCAAGAAGGCTGCTAAGGGAGTCAGAGCAGTGGCATCTATTTGAAGAGGTCAGTAGTGGAGATTGAAGAACAGGTAGGACAGTATGGACAAGCAAGCCCCAACAAACATTACCGCAGTGGCTGTGTACTTACCGGAGCAGTGGTCACGATTACTCGCAACAGCCCAGGACGCAGATCAACTAGAAGCCACCTGGGAAGAATGGTATAAAATTCTACAGGAAGCGAAGCAAAACCTTGCCCGGCATGGTATTATCTGCATTGATGTCACTGTTGATGTAGACGCCCTATTAAAATACTGTCGGGAGAACAATTTACCGAATAACGGAAGCACCCGGGCTGGATTTGCTGCTCACTTATTGCAAGAGCAACGAAAGCATATAGTGGCCTGGGGAAAAAAGAGAAAGAAAAAGAGGCGAAAATGACTGAGACACCATACACACCACCCGTCGATCAACTACTTACCTATGGCGAGCCTGATTTGGTAAACGCAGAGGGTTGGGCAGATTATCTCGCACTTGGGATTGGTCCTGAAGACATTCCAGAGCTTATTCGCATGGCAACGGACAAGCAGATTCATGATATCCATGTAGAAGAATATGATGAAGATGACCCTACCTTTTACGCGGCTGTTCATGCGATACGCGCGCTCGGACAACTTCATGCCGAAGCAGCTGCTTATCCATTACTCCCCCTATTTGATGAACCGGGCGACGAATGGATCGTAGAAGATCTGGCAAAAGTCTACGGTATGATCGGGCCATCAGCGATACCCGCGCTTGCATCTTACCTTCGTGACAACTCACATGACTTGTACTCTCGTGCCTATGCCTCAAATGGGTTAGCAGAGATCGCTAAAAGTCACCCTGAAAGCCGTTCGGATGCTATCGCAGTTATCACGCAAGTACTGGAGCAGTTCGAAGAGAATGATCCTGAGTTAAATGGCTTACTTATTGGTGATCTGGCCTCCCTCGAGGCAAAAGAGACTCTGCCACTTATTGAGCGAGCATTTGAAGCCGAGAGAGTAGATGAGTTCCTTATAGATTTGGACTATGTGCTGGAGGATTTTGGATTAAAAGAGCGCAAACCGCTTGAAATACCAGATATTAGGAGCCTGTTTTCTAACATACCTACTTCTGATGATATTCCTTCTTACGAGGGTACTCCTTCCGTCCCTGCCTACCAGGAACCACCTTCATTTCCAGCGAGAGATTCGTATGTTCAGAGACTCCCGACGCCGACAAAGTTTTCTGGCAACAAGAAACAAGGCAAAGGAAAGAAGCAGAAAGCGCACAAAAAGCGATAAACTTATCTTATCTGCCTGTGGCTGCTACAGCTTTTGTCCGTTTCACAGGCCGGGTAAAGTTGCCAATCTCAACTTCTGGCACTTCGCGTTTGAGAATCTCGATCATGGCGCGCACACCCAGCGCTTTGCCCATCGAGTCCAGCGCGGGCATGCGCGGCAGCAGCACTTCAGGATCGATGTTGAGGTTGCGCAACTGGATCAGGCGTACACCCGTTTCTTTGATAAAGGCGAGCAGAGCCTCTACCTCGCGTTCGCGGTCGATCATGCCGGGGAAACACAGCAGGTTGATGGAGCTATATACTCCTGCATCGCGGGCACACTTGAGGGATGCTTTGACATCCTCAAAGCTATAGCCGATGGGTCGATAGTAGGCGGTATAGGTTTGCGGGTGTCCAGAAATGGTGCTGGCGCGGATGGTGTCGAGTCCGGCATCGTAGAGCCGCTGCAGCCAGCGCGGGTTGCTGGCGTTGGTGTTGATATTGATTACGCCCTTGTCGGTACGCTCGCGCATGGCTTTGATGGCCTGCTCGATGCGCCGGTATTGCAATAATGGTTCACCCTCGCAGCCCTGGCCGAAACTGACAATGGCATCTTCAGCCTGTTCCAGGTGTGGCACCGCAACCTCGACAATCTCATTCACCGTTGGGATGAAGGTCAAACGGTCCTGTGGAGAAATCAGGTCTTCCTCTTCCTGCTTTGAGATACAGCCCACACAGCGCGCATTACAGCCGGGCGAGACGGCTATGGCCATTTCCCAACGCCCAAAAAAGAGATTGCTGGCGGTAGGACAGGAGTAGTCGAGCGCGCAATGGGCATGCTGCGCCACAATGCGGTTGTGCGGGTAGGCCGCCCGTTTTTCGGATACGAGGCGCTCCAATGTACGCCTGGCAAAGGCGCGCGGATGCCATTTGCGCGGATCGTCGGTTTGTATGGCGGCCACGTACAGGCGTCCATGCATGCCCGCTACCGCGCTATAGCCAAAAAAAGGTAGCGGCTCTGTACCGGGTACTTTCTCATAAGCTGGCAGGTGAGTGCGCGTATAGCCGATGGGCAAGAGGGCAGCGGCGGCCCACCCGCGTGACCGCGCCATCACTTGTCGCTCACCGGAGAGTTTCTCTCCAACAGCAAGCCGATCAGGCATCATCGACAGCGTTACTCCATCGGGTAATGGGATAAGATGCGCAGGCGCCAGGGGTTGATTGCCAAAAGCAAGGGCGCGCAAACGCGGCTCCTCGCGTATTTCTCCCGCGGGAGTACAGTAAACGAGATACGGATTGGTCATGATGGTCCTTGTTGTTGATGTCTGTTCTTTGCATGCACTGCATGCTTTAAGCCGAGGCTTGCTAATGCGCTGGAGGTGGAGTCGCTGGAATACGCGCTCCAGTAGGCCGTTCATCTACAAAGTCGTCCTCGAAGAAACGAGGAATGGCATTCATTTGTGACTGCAACGCCACACGCTGCTCCAGCTCTCGTGTCTCTTCATAGACGAAGCTCAGTAGAATATGAGTTCCACGCAAACTCTGGCACACATGACGAATGCGCGGATGCTCCTCTTCCATCCAGGCATTGACTATCGCCTCAAGCGCGGACATGCTATCTCCGCACTGAGCGCTATCAAAGCCCTTGAACCTGTACACGCTTCTTATCCTTTCGGCTTCGAAATAGAACTCGTACTTTTCAGGCCACCTCTACTCACATGCATCGCCTATTGTATCATGCTCACCTTCATTTTACCATATCGGTATAGGTACCTTCGCCCGCATACCTTCTCTTCCTGGTATTTCTCTCTATGCACAACATTTGTGACGGCAAAGTCGCACATACACACCTCCTCTGCATGACATCCTTGTTGCTCTCTATCGCTCAGCTATCATCCTCTTTGCAATATTTTTGCTTGCAAGATCATCGTACAAAGTCTTACAAAGGCCTTACACTGTTAGCACAAAATATAGTGCAATAGAAGTACATTGTAATTTAGTGTAATATTCACGATTTAGTTGACATTAAGTGTACTTTCTGCTATACTGAGCATTATCATCAAAATCCTTGTGGAGGTTCTTGCTTATGGTAGGTCAGCAACATATCGTCATTGTAGGTGCGGGAATTATTGGACTTTCAACCGCTTACGCGCTTCTGGCAAATGGGAAGAGGCGCGTCACGCTTTTGGAACAGGCAGCCGTGGATCACCAGCGAAGTGCTTCTTCTGGCTTCTCACGACTTCTGCGGTTCGAGTATGGAGCCGATGCGCTCTATACTGACATGGTAAGACTGAGTTTGACACGCTGGAAAAAGCTTGAACGAGCCGCACAGCGCACGCTCTATACGCCGACGGGAGTGCTGGTACTTGGCACCCAGGATGATGCTTTTCCCCGCGCGAGTTATAAGGTCGCGCGCAGGATGGGGCTTCCTACTGTTTCTTTATCCGAAGAGCAGTGCAACTCGCACTTCCCTCAGTTCTCTACACGAGCCTACGACACCTTCACGTATAACGCCGAAGGCGGTATTTTACACGCATCAACCTGCTTGCAGACATTGCGTGATATGATCCTGGATCGGGGGGGAACAATTTATGAGGGTTGCCGCCTGACGCAGATCGCACATGACAGCCAGCGCCACCCCATACGCCTCTACCTGAGTTCAGGAGAGGAAATGACTGCTGATAAAGTGGTGGTAGCAGCTGGCCCCTGGATCCATCGTCTACTCTCCGGTGCGCATCTGCCGGTGCGCATGACGCGCCAGTACCTGCTTTATTTCGCCGGTCTACCCAATTCATTATTTAAGGCCGGGGCCTGCCCCGCATTTCTGGCTGACAATCTATATGGTTTTCCCATCCACAAGGGGTGTAACGGCTGGTTGAAAGCTGCCTCGCATGACTTTGGCGTGCCCGTCTCGCCTGCCGCGCCTGATGAAATAACGCCTCCTGACGCAGATATTATTGCCCGCATCCGCCAGCAATTGCAGGAACTGTTGCCTGCGCTCCGCCACGCGCAGTTGGCGCGTATCGATCCTTGCATGTACGATGTTTCGCCGGATGAAGATTTCATACTTGATCATCTGCCCTACGACCCTCGCATCATCGTCGCCACCGGACTAAGCGGTCACGGCTTCAAATTTGGTCTCCTGCTGGGCGAGATATTAAGCGGCCTCGCGTGCGATACTAAGCCTCCCGTGGCAACGGAACGTTTCCGCCTGAACCGTTTCTCGCGCAAGCAGCACTTACACTCAATTTCTGTAGCGTAAGCACAAACTTGAGGATGCTTTGTAAGGAAGTCAAAGAGTTCCTTTGCTCAAAAGCACCTCGGAACTTCCCCTCCCTCTTGACTCTGTAGTATGGTACAGAGTGTATACTTTTTTCGAAGGAGGGACACAGATGGAAATCCTCTCGATTGGACAAGTGGCACGCAGAGCCGGGGTCGGCGTGGAAACGGTGCGGTTCTACGAGCGCGAGGGATTGCTGGAGGAACCGCCGCGCCGGGCCTCCGGCTATCGCCAGTACTCGGAGCAGGTGGTCACACGTCTCCACTTTATTAAGCGTGCACAACAGCTGGGCTTTTCACTCAAAGAGATTTCCGAGCTGCTGCTGCTGCGCGTTGACGCACAAACGTCCTGTGACGAGGTCAAGCAGCGCACGGAGGCGAAAATCGCTGAGGTGGAGCGGAAAATGGTCGAGTTACAACGCATGCGGCAAGCTCTGCTCCAGGTGGCCTCGCTCTGCACAGGACAGGGACCGACCGGTCGCTGTCCCATGCTTGAGGCGCTTGACCAGCAAGAGCCGCTTGATCAGACTGAACGAAACGAGAAGTGAGCGACGTCGATTCCACACCACACCCCTCGGCTCTGATGATGCTCGGCGAATTGGGGGTCGCGATCTCGCAGAGCACACATACACGTGCATGGAAAGACCTGCCTGCAACAAGCAGATAAGCATTACGATGACATCAATGCAAGAACGGTATGACCTGGTGATTCTGGGCAGCGGCTCGACGGCCTTTGCCGCTGCGCTGCACGCTGCCGAGCTTGGCAAAAGCGCCGTGATGACCGAATTTCGCACGGTCGGGGGCACTTGCGCCAACCGGGGCTGCCTGCCATCCAAGAACCTGATCGAGGCGGCCCGTCTGGTATACGATGCCGCCCACCCACGCTATCCTGGCCTCACCCCGGTCCACATGCCGTTCAGTTGGGCGGAGCTGGTGGCCCAGAAGGATGAGATTATCGAGGAGTACCGCGCCCACAAGTACGAGAGCTTGCTCGATGATCCCGACCATATGCAGGTGGTCCCCGGCCAGGCGCGCCTGGTTTCTGACCATGAAGTGGAGGTCGAA
>WNGP01001649.1_pt1 | contig 42352 bp, 40 predicted proteins | sample 5407671 | NCBI WGS metagenome assembly WNGP01 (sample SAMN13153381, study PRJNA577476) | soil metagenome | isolation source: 40 cm soil or saprolite under Garry oak tree replicate 2 | place: USA:California | collected 2016-06-15 | reverse complement strand
GAGATCGTGTTCGGCCAGCTCGATCTCGACAAGCCGCTCATCTGCCGGCTCAACGGCCACGCCACCGGGCTCGGCGCGTCGCTGGCCTTGCTGTGCGACATCATCATCGCACAGGAGAATGCCAAGATCGGCGATCCGCACGTGCCGGTGGGCCTCGTGGCCGGCGACGGCGGTGCGCTGATCTGGCCGCAGCTCGTCGGCTATACCAAGGCGCGGCATTACCTCTTCACGGGCGAGCTCATGACCGCGGCGGAAGCCGAGCGCCTCGGCCTGATCACAAAGGTGGTGCCCGAGGCCGAGCTCGACGACGCCGTTTACGGCCTTGCCGAGCGGCTCGCGGCGAGCCCCCGCAAGGCGCTGCAATGGACCAAGACGGTGACCAACGCAAGGCGCTGCAATGGACCAAGACGGTGACCAATCTGCCGCTGAAGGCGCTGTTCCAGGCGCATTTCGATGCCGGCGTCGCCTACGAGTCGATGTCGAACTTGACGGCCGACCACCAGGAAGCCGTTGCCGCGTTCCGCGAGAAGCGCAAGCCTTTGTTCGCGGGGAGGTGAGGCAAGCGCGCTTTACCTCCCCGGCAGGGGAGGCATAGGCGGCCTTCCGCCGCCGTTTGATCAACGCCGATGCGGAGCATCGGCTATGGAGCGTCATCAGAAGCGAGCCGGGCGGGGCCTCCCTCTCCCCGCAAGCGCGGTGAAAGCCCGCGTGTTTCCATGTCCCTGCCGCGGAAATAGATTGCCGCATCAGGACCACCAGGTGCACTGAATGCCTCTCTCTTGCCGTCATTGCGGCTGACCACGCAACGGGCCAGCCGGAAGCGCGGCGAATGTTTGGCGAGCTAGCTCGGGGCGCGATAATGCCGCTTGCTTCCCATTCTCTCTCGGCCTTCGTGCCGCATGATCTGCGCGCGCCGATCCCCGGCGCCGCTAGCGGACCGCTCGCCGGCCTCACCTGCGCGGTCAAGGACATGTACGACATCGCGGGGCATCGCACCGGGGGCGGCAGCCCGGACTGGCTTGCGGCGGCAGCGCCAGCCACCTCCTCGGCCGCCGCGGTACGCAAAATTGTCGATGCCGGCGCCACCGTCATCGGCAAGACCATCTGCGACGAGTTCTTCTTCAGCGTGACCGGCGCCAATGCCCATTACGGCACGCCGGTGAACCCGCGCGCGCCCGGCCGCCTGCCGGGCGGCTCGTCGAGCGGATCGGCTGCCGCGACTGCGGCCGGCGCCTGCGATTTTGCGCTCGGCAGCGACACCGGCGGCTCGGTGCGGGTGCCGGCGAGCTTTTGCGGGGTGTACGGCATTCGTCCGACCCATGGGCGCGTGCATCTGTCCGGCGCCATGGCGATGGCGCCCTCCTTCGATGTCGCCGGCTGGTTCGCCAGCGGGCCGGGTGTGTTTCGCCGGGTCGGCCACGTGCTGCTCGAGGGCGTGTCCAGTCCGGCACGGGTCGAAGCCCTGCTCGTGCTCGAGGATGCGTTCGAGCAGGCCGATGCGGCGGCCGCGGCGCTGCTGCGTTCCGCGCTGGCCGCCATGGCGGCGGATTTGCCGACGCCAAAGGAGGTTCGCGTGGCGCCCGAGGGGCTCGACCCCTGGCGCGAGTGCTTTCGCGTGATCCAGGGGTTCGAGATCTGGGGCATTTACGGCGAATTCATCGAGCGGCGGCGGCCGCGGCTCGGCCCCGGCGTTCGCGAGCGCATGGCATTCGCCGCGAAAGTCTCGCACCGCGACGCCGAGGAGGCGCGCAGGGTCAAGGCGCGGGCGCGCGACCAGATCCGAAGGCTGGCGAAGCCCGGCGCGATTCTCGCGCTTCCCACCGCACCCGGCATTGCGCCGCGCGCCGATGCGCCCGCGCAGGCGCTGGAAGCCTTCCGCGCCAACGTCATGCGCCTCACCTCGATCGCGGGATTGAGCGGGCTGCCGCAAGTGACGATCCCGATCGGCACCGTGTCGGGCTGTCCGGTCGGGCTGTCCTTCATCGGCTGGGCGGGCGCGGACGAAATTCTGCTCGATCTCGCGGTCCGCCTGTCGCGTCACTGCGGCCAGCAGGGCTGAGTCTTTATTCGCCGGCGACCGCTTCGCCGTCATCGCCCGGCTTGACCGGGCGACCCAGTAGCCCCAGAAGATCCGTTGGTGCGGCCGTGGACCGGTTTGGCGCGGTGGCTACTGGATGGCCCGCCTATGCGGGCCATGACAATTCATGGCATGCAACATCACAGCACCTGGAACACGTGGTAGGTCGGGCCGCTTGCGGTGCGCGCGCCGGTCGCGACCGAGCAGATCTTGTTGATCCATTCGTAGCTCTCGGCGCCCGTCTCGAAATACGGCGTGACGCGAAAATAATACAGGCTCGGGTCGACGGCTTCGCCGCGATTGAGCCGGTCGATCACGTCCTGCGGCCCGTGGCGGTAGCCGCGGTAGGTCATGTAGATGAGCTGCTGGTCGTGCGTCTGCATCGTCAGCCGCACGTCGAGCTGCAGCACGCCGTCGCGGCGCAGCAGCAGCCAATCGCCGCCGCCCGGCAGCACTTCGCCCTTGAGCTTGGGCCCCTCGAAGCTGCCGCCGGCGATGCGCGCGATCCGCCGTCGGTCTTGATCTCCGGCATGGCACAATCCTCTCGACGGGTTTCCAGTGCGGATTCATAAACGCGAAGCGAGCCTGACGAAAGCCGCACGGCTCAGCGTTCGGCGCGGGAAAGCACGTCCATCAATTCCGCAATCTTGCGCCGCTGCTCGGCTTTGCTCCCCGAGGCGACCGCGCGCTCGACGCAATGGGCGACGTGATCGCGCAGCACCTCCTCCTCGACCCGGCGCAGCGCGGCGCGCACCGCGGCGATCTGGGTGACGATGTCGATGCAATAGCGGTCTTGTTCCACCATGCGGGACAGGCCGCGGACCTGGCCTTCGATTCGCTTGAGCCGCTTGAGGCACGGTGCCTTGATCTCGCTGCGCATGATCGATACATACCCCCCAAGGGTATGTAGTTCAAGACCCCGAGAGCCGAGAAAGGTGCGCGCCATGCCCAAAGCCGTCCCGGTCGGGAAGCATCATCACCCTGCTCATGCGCATGGACGCGAGGGGAGGTCGGTCGAGCCATCCCGGGCGCCGGTCCCAGCGGGCACGATCTACACCTGTCCGATGCACCCGCAAATCCGCCAGGTCGGCCCCGGCCATTGCCCGATTTGCGGCATGGCGCTCGAGCCGGACCTTGCCGGAGAAGCCGGCCCCAATCCCGAGCTCGTCGACATGACCCGGCGGTTCTGGATCGGTCTCGTCTTGTCGATTCCCGTGGTCGCGCTGGAGATGGGCGGGCATCTGGCGAATTTGCACATGCTGCTCGGCGGGAATTTGTCGAACCGGCTGCAGTTCGTCTTTGCGACCCCCGTCGTGTTGTGGGCCGGCTGGCCGTTCTTCGTGCGCGGCTGGCGCTCGATCCTCAACCGCAACCTCAACATGTTCACGCTGATCGCGCTGGGCACGGGAGTGGCCTGGGTCTACAGCGTCGTCGCGACGCTCGCGCCGAATCTGTTTCCGGCCGCGTTCCGCGGCCCGGAAGGCACCGTGGCGGTGTATTTCGAAGCCGCGGCCGTGATCACGGTGCTGGTCCTGCTCGGGCAGGTGCTGGAGCTGCGCGCGCGCGAACAGACTTCGGGCGCAATCCGCGCACTGCTCGACCTCGCGCCGAAGATCGCACACCGCATCAAGAACGGCGACGAGGAGGCAATTGCGCTCGATCAGGTCGTGGTCGGCGACAGGCTGCGGGTGCGGCCGGGCGAGAAAATCCCGGTCGACGGCGAGCTGATCGAAGGACGCTCCGCGGTCGACGAGTCCCTGGTGACCGGCGAATCGATGCCGGTGACGAAGCAGCCCGGCACGAAGGTCATCGGCGGCACGCTCAATCAGACCGGAACCTTCGTCATGCGCGCCGAAAGAATCGGCCGCGACACCGTGCTGGCCCGGATCGTGCAGATGGTGGCGGCGGCGCAGCGCTCGCGCGCGCCGATCCAGCGGCTTGCCGACCAGGTCTCCGGCTGGTTCGTGCCCGCCGTCATTCTCGTGGCGCTGATCGCCTTCGCGGCTTGGTCGATCTGGGGTCCGGAGCCGCGATTTGCGTTCGGGCTCGTCGCCGCCGTGAGCGTGCTGATCATCGCCTGCCCGTGCGCGCTCGGGCTCGCGACGCCGATGTCGATCATGGTCGGGGTCGGCCGCGGCGCCCAGGCCGGCGTGCTGATCAAGAACGCCGAAGCGCTGGAGCGCATGGAGAAAGTCGACACGCTGGTGGTCGACAAGACCGGCACGCTGACCGAGGGCAAGCCGAAGGTCGTCGCGGTCGTCCCGGCCGAAACTCTCGACGAGACCGAGGTCCTGCGCCTTGCCGCCAGCCTCGAGCGCGCGAGCGAGCATCCGCTGGCGCGGGCGATCGTCGATGCCGCCGCCGAACGCAAGATCGCGTTCGCCGCAGTCGTCGGGTTCGACGCGCCGGCCGGCAAAGGGGTTGTCGGCACGGTCGAGGGTCGGCGGCTCGCGCTGGGCAATGCGAGATTCCTGGCCGAGCTGAAGATCTCGACGGCCGCGCTCGAAGGCGAGGCCGAGCGCCTGCGCCGGGACGGCGCGACCGCCGTTTTCCTGGCGGTGGACGGCAAGGTCTCCGGCATTCTCGCCATTGCCGATCCGGTGAAATCGACCACGCCGGCGGCGCTGCAGGCGCTGACCCAGGAGGGCATGCGCGTCGTCATGCTGACCGGAGACAACAAAACCACCGCGCAGGCGGTCGCGCGCCGTCTCGGCATCACCGAGGTCGAAGCCGAAGTGCTGCCCGACCAGAAGAGCGCCGTCGTGGAAAAGCTTCGCCGCGAGGGCCGGGTCGTGGCCATGGCGGGGGACGGCGTCAACGACGCTCCGGCGCTTGCCGCGGCCGATGTCGGCATCGCGATGGGGACCGGCACCGACGTCGCCATCGAAAGCGCGGGCGTGACGCTGCTCAAGGGCGACCTGACCGGCATCGTGCGGGCCCGCCGGCTCTCCGCGGCGACGATGCGCAACATCCGCCAGAACCTGTTCTTCGCCTTCATCTACAATGCGGCGGGCGTGCCGATCGCGGCCGGAGCGCTCTATCCGGTCTCCGGCATTCTGCTCTCGCCGGTGATTGCCGCAGCCGCCATGGCGCTCTCCTCGGTGAGCGTCGTCGGCAATGCGCTGCGGCTGCGCAGCGTGCGGCTGTGATTGCGGAGTGATAGCGCGAAGCGCAATCCATTGTCTGCACGGGCTGGGGCGGGTCGCGCTTCGCTTGACCCACCGTATCAGCGCTATCCGGTCGACCGGAGGACGACGGCCTCAATACGCGCTCTGATAGCCCTGGTAGCCCCGGTAGCTCTGATAGCCTTGGTACTGGTAGCCCTGATAATTCTGATAGCCGTATTGGGAATAATGGCCCGACTGGTACTGCTCCGGGCCGAGTTGGCGATGGTGCCTCGCCCGGTGGTTCGCCGCGACCCTGGTGGAGGCGCCCCCGAATACCGCCCGGCAGCCGTCGCTCAGGCGCGGCCGCTCCCGTTTCAGGCACGCCACGATGCGGCCCACGTCCGGGATTTCTCCGGAGCACAGCCGGAACACGTCGGACATGCACGCCGATTGCTGGTCCGAGGTTCCCCGGTAATCCTGGGCGGATGCGCTGCTCGCGCCGAGAAGCGACACGGCGACCAGTACGATCGCACCACGAAATTTCGCCGGCCCGACGATCCCGCCCACCAGATGTTCGAATGTATTCATCACGGTCCCCCTTCCGCGCCTGCCCTAATTAGGCCGAGTGTTCTTTCATATCAGATTCGTGGCCGTTCCGGGTGCGCCGGGCGACCTTTCCCCTCGGATTCTCATGGAGAGTGTTCGGATTGCATCACCCGCCGGTAACCCGATGACGGCCGGCTCGTTCGGCGCAAGGATGGCCCGGCGCAACGGAGATTCAGCCGCCTGGCGCGCCCTGGGTGTTGACGTAGAGCGAATAGAGCGACCGGCTCGCGGCCATGAACAGGCGGTTGCGCTTGGCCCCGCCGAAGCAAAGATTGGCGCAGCGTTCCGGCAGGCGGATGCGGCCGATCAGCTGGCTCTCGGGCGAGAACACAACGACGCCGTCGAGCTCCGGGGATCCCATGCCCCAGCCGCACCACAGATTGCCGTCGACGTCGCAGCGGAACCCGTCCGGCGTCCCCGGTCCGGCGTCGACGAACACTCGGTCGTTGGCGAGCCTCTTTCCGCCGTCGACCACGTCGTAGACGCGGATCAGGCGGTTGGGCGTGGCGCGCGATTCAACCAGATAGAGCTTCGTCTCGTCGGGCGAGAAACATAGCCCGTTGGGCCCGCGCAGGTCGCCGGCGACGACGCTCGCGCGTCCGCTCGCGGCATCGACGCGGTAGACGTTCTGCGGCAATTCCGGCGTCGCCTGGCTGCCCTCGTAATTGCCGAGAATGCCGAACGGCGGGTCGGTGAACCAGATCGAGCCGTCGGATTTCACCACGACGTCGTTGGGCGAATTGAGCGGCTTGCCGTCGTATCGGTCGAGGATGACTTTGATGCTGCCGTCGTATTCCGTGCGGGTGACCCGCCGGCCGCCGTGCTCGCAGGTGACGAGCCGGCCCTGCCGGTCGCGGGTATTGCCGTTGGCGTAGTTCGAAGGCTTGCGGAACGCGCTGACCTGCCCGGTCTCCTCCTCCCATTTCAGGATGCGGTTGTTGGGAATATCGCTCCACAACAGATACCGGCCGTCGCCGAACCACACCGGCCCTTCGCCCCAGCGCATCCCGGTGGCGAGACGCTCGACCGCCGCGCTGAAGATCCGGTACTTGGCAAAGCTCGGATCGAGCCCTTCGACCGCCGGGTCGGGATAGCGCTCGCTCGACCGCCAGCCCCCCGAGACTTCATCTGCCGTCATCGCGAGAGCCGCACGGCCGATGCGCCGCTGCCGATTCTCTTCGGGTGCATGGATGCCCTCATCGCGCGAGCCGCAGCGCCGCTATTTTGCCGCCGCGGCTTCCGGAGGCACGACCTTCATGCGGAACACCGAGGCCTTCTCGTCGGGACCGAACGGGCCGGGGACCCGATGGCTGACGGCGGGCAGGCTCTTGAGGTACGCGGCGATCGCATGCGCGTCGGATTTGGTGAGATTGGCGAACGCGCGCCACGGCATGATCGGTGCGAGCTCGCGGCCGTCCGGCCGCTTGCCGGTCTGCAACGCCCTCACGATCTGCGCCTCGGACCATTCGCCGAGCCCGGTCTCCGGGTCGGGGGTCAAGTTCGGCCCGACGAACACGCCGAGCCCCGGCATCTCGAAGCCGACGTCGGAGCCGCCGAGATAACGCGCCATGTCCGGCTTGCCGAAAAAATATCCCGGCGTGTGGCAGTCGAAACAGCCGCCGAAGCTGACGAGATATTTGCCGCGCTCGATGGCCTTCTTGTCGGCCGCGCCGGCAGAAGCCGCCATCGTCACCAGCGCCACCACCGCCGCAAATGCAAGGCGAGATCCGTTCCGCACCATGTCCCCTCCGCTCGCAAATCCCCTGGAAGCGCCGCTCCCTAGCACACCGGCCGGCACGATGGCAGTCTTGACTTTCCGGCCGACCCGGCTTTTGCCGCAAGCAAGTGGCGGGATTGCCCGCGCCTCCCGCCCCTTCGCGCGCGCGAAGGCGATCCGGTTCCTGCGCCTGGCCCGCCGTCCGCCGGCGCGCGCGCCGACATCCCGCTGTCCGAGCTGGCGCTGGAATCGTTCTTTCCCGCGATACGGCCACGGCAGAATCGTTGCGCGCCTTGGCGGACGCGCCGGCCCAGCGCAGCATCGTCCCGACGCCGCTTGCGCGCGACTGCCTGCGACGGCAATAGCGGAGTTCTCTCGCGCTTTGAAATGAATGTACGCCCGGATATATTCGTTCGGATGGAAGTGCTTCTCCGCGAAATGGATCTAGAGTAGATCCCATATGGCCAATGGTGACCTGCACGAACAAATCGCGCGTCTCGAAGTTCACATTGAGGAACTTGCTGAAGCCATAGATAGGTGCCGAAAAATCATTCTGGTGTCGAAGCTGGCCATGGCGATCGGAGGAATATTGATCTTGGCCACTTTAGTTCGAGCGATCGGTTTCGATCCTGTGGCCGTGACCGTTGCGATTGCATCCATGATCGGCGGCACCGTAGTTTTCGGGTCGAACACCAGTACGCGAAAGCAGATGGAGGCAGCAAAGCAATCCGCGGAAGCTGCCAGAGCCGAGTTGATCAGCCAAATCGATCTTCGCGTGATAGGGGACGACAGCTATCAGGGTTGACCCGCCTAACACCAGCCCGACCAAAACTGTTCGGCACGATGCCGACACGCAGGGATAATGCCAAGCCTGCCGCCACGGCCGAGGCGTTGCGCGCCTCGGCGGATGCAGCGGGCTAGCGCAGCATCGCCTCGACGCCGGCGTCCGCGTCGGCGCGGGAGACGTTGAACGCCGCCTCCCAGATCGCGATCTTGCCCGCGCGCATGACCCAGAGCTCGACGCCGAAGCCCTGCATGCCGGCGCCGGTCTGCGCATCCTCCCACTCGCCTTCCCAGATATTGGTCAGCATGTCGCCCGCAAACGCCCGCAGCCGCTTGCGCAAGCGATAGTTCCTTTGCCGGGCGCTGCGGGCCTCGAAGAACGCCCGCAGCGCCGAGCGGCCGCGCAATTGCACATTGCCGAAGCGCACCTCGCAGTCCTGCGTGAATCCCTCGACCAGCGCGTCGATGTTCCACGGCATGAACAGTTTTCGACGTGCGCCACGAAGGCCCGAGCTTCCTCGACCGTGCGCGGCTTGCGGCCGGCTTGCGGTTGGGTCGCCTGGATCGTCATGTTTGCCTCCTGGTCGATTGCTTGTGGTGTTCCATCAACGGTGGCGTTCCATCAATTGGTACAAGCAGGAACACCGCGAGCGCTGCCGCGTTCATACCAGCTCCATGCGCAGCTGCCGGCCGACGGCACGCGCTGCGCGAGTAAGCGTGCCGAGCGTCACCGATTCGTTCTCGGGATCCAGCACGCGGTCGAGCTGCGCCCGGCTCGTCCGCATCCGCTTGGCCAATTCCGACTTGGACAGGCGCTGCTCCTGCATCAGCGCGTCGAGTTGACGGGCGATGACGCGCTTGATCGCGCGCGCCGTCACCTCTTCGTAGATGCCCTCCTGTTTCAGAAATCCGTCGAACGGCGACCCGATCCGACCCTTCTTTTTCATGTGAGATCCTTCATTCGTTTTCGTCCCAAGTCGCGATCCGCATCCGGCATCTTCTGCGTCTTTTTGAAGGCATGAAGAAGCACCATTTGGCCTTGGTGGATGCAGAACAAGACGCGAGCGATCCGTCCTTGCGCCAATTCGCTGCGCACTTCCCACAGCCCCTTGCCGAGCGCGCGGCAGAGCGGCATGCCCACCGGCCAGGAAAACTCCACGTCCTTGATGTCCTCGCCGATGACTTTGCGATCGTCATCATCAGGAGCCTTCAGCCATTCGCGAACAGGCTCGCGGCCGACGGCAGAGCGTAAAAGGCAGCAGGTAACCGCTTCACCTTTTCTCTCCCCCGCATTCCCTCACGTACCAAAAATGATACTAATGGGCAACAGAAAAAACCCGCCGAGCAGGTTTAAGTGCCCGGCAGGCCCGCTCCTGACCGGCCGGGGCGCGCCGCTCGGACCGCCGGTCGCGGCCGGCACGCTTGACAAGAGTGTTTTTTCCGGATTCCCAGTACCGCGTGGAAGCACGATCTCGAGGGGGCCAGGATGGATCACACGAAGGATATCATGGATGTCGTAAAATTCTTTCAGTACGCATTCATCATCGTGTTTGCCCTCGCACTGGGTGAGGCATTCAAACAGTTTGTCGCGGAGAAAGCCAATCAGCCTCGGGACAAAGTCGTTGACTGGGGCAGACTGCCCGCGCTGCTCAGTTTTGTTGTTCTCATATTTCCATTCTACCAAGGCATGAGCAGGTATTTTGTCGCCACGTACGCGGACGTAAACACACTGCCGAAACCGTATTCACTTTATTTGATGTTCGACGGCGTTTCATTCCTGGCGGAGTCGGCACTGTTTTTTGTCATGTCCCGCGCCTTGTCCGAGGACAGATGGCGTAGCTATTATGGGACGGTCTTGGTTCTTCTCGTGGTGGATTCGATCTGGGGCGCAGTGTCTTGGTACTGTCACGGCGGGCCTACGACCGTGTGGATCACGTTGAATCTCAGCTTCGCCGTGGTGCTCCTGCTGATCTTGTTGCTGACCCCCCGGCAAAGATCCTGGGTCGGCGCCATGGCCGGGCTCATCGCGGTGTCGATCAGAACGATGCTCGATTACGCACTGACGTGGCAGCTGTATTTTCCGCCGCCTCCCTGACGGCGTTCGGCATCCGAGCGCCCTAGGGCCACCGAAGTCCCCACTGTCATCGGTGGCCGATGTCCGATACCGGCACATCCGGGAGTCAGCCGGATGTCCGAGTCCACAAAACATTACATTAGTCGCCGTAGCCCGGCCCGGAGAACACGCCCTGCCAACAAAGTTCTTATCCAAAAATAATTTACCGCTGAAACAGGGATCGGTTTCACCCTGCGAATATTTTGCGAAGGTCACTTTCACATTTACGTTGGCGCTTTATTGAGCACCAGTGGCGCTCTTATAGGCTTACGGCGAAGAACGGTCCTATTCTGACGATTATCAGGATGCTGATTGTGACCATTTCACGAGGCGCCTTTCAATTACTCAAGGAGTGCATATTTGCTGAACAAGAACGTTCCTCTTTTCCAACAGGGGCTGAAGACAAAAATCATGACCAGAAGTTCCAAGGTGATTCTGTCCATTGTACTCACAACCTCGGCTATCGCGACCACATCCATTGCCGCCTACTATGTGCATCCCACGCTGGCGTGCACTAAGGCGTTTGATTCGGACCATTACGTCCAAGATTTGCGGGCGCGCGGTATTCGGTAGCGACGCCGCCGGCGCGGACTGGGCTATCGCTGACCGGGGAGTGCGCCGTCTCTGTCAATCTTGAAAACCAGCACGGCGATGCATCTGTGGACTTCGAATTGGCAGCAAGACTGCTGAACAACCGCCGACCCGAAATTCCGGTTCGGGTGAGGACCAATTCCGTCAATCTGGCTTGATCTGCTTGCGAGAAGTTCTCAGGCCTTTGTTGCCCCCGTTTCCTCGCGATCAGCGCGCGAGGTTGCCGACTGGTCGCCAGCCTTTTTTAGGTATAGGCGTTAAAAGCGAAACCCCGCCAGCTCGTTGAACTGACGGGGCTATCTTGGCTGCGGGGGCTCGCAACCATCTTAATTTGCTGCTCCGCGCCACGCACCCGAAGTCGGTCGATGATGGGCTTTTCGGTCCGTAATCCCACGGGCATGTGATTGGCGAGCAAAACAGGGTGCACTCCCCAATCTGGGAGACATCTTCGCCTACGGAGGCGGGTCCAAGTCGCCGGGAGTCGCTTGCGCCTGCTCGTACGGGCTTTCACGCGCGTGGGCACGTCTGCCAACTAACGAGAAGGCCCCGGCAGCGAGTGCCGGCCCGGCTCATGGGAGCCCGCGCCCGGGCCTAAGCCGGGCATCGCTGCGTGCCGGTCGAACCCGAAGCTGGGCCCGCGTCCAGGAGCGCGTTCCTGCCCTTGGTCCGAGCCCGGTACGGCGCGCAGACCCGGGGCTGGAATCCCAAGTCATTTCAACCTCGCGCGTGAAGCGATCGTGGCGGCTGACCAGGCCGCGATCGTTCTCGAGCATAGCTTCTTCTGGAACCCGGCCAAAATGCCGAAAGGCGCGCCGTCGAATCCAGCGAACCAGCTCCCCTGGCGCTCATCACGGAACGTCCGCAAATGCAGCCGGCGGCGATAGCCCAACGTCGCCACGAACAAGAATATCTTCACGCTCGCGTCCCCCGGCATCGAGCGGACGGGCGAGGCTGTTGCTCTCCAGGAAGGAACGGAGCGCCAGCACTTGAGCTTGGGGCAAGACGGAGCTTTGCCAAGGGTTCCTTCGATCTTGCGCCAAGTCGACCGGCCGCGGCGTCTCATGCAGGCCGCAGAGATCGCGTCGGAGATCCCCTGGATCATGATCCTGTAAATTGCCTCGCGGCCCTCAGCCCGCGCGCGTTTGACGTTTTGCGTGGACAACCCCCGACTGGGCGGTGACGTCAGCGCGTGGGCTTGCCGCCCAGCTCGGTGATCGCTTGGCGACAGAAATCGGTCACGTCCGCCGGCCACAATGTTCGTGGGCTCCAGGCGAAATTGTTGACCGGCACGTCCAGACACTTCCGGAAGTGGGCAAACGCGTTGCCATTGTCTCCCTGCAGCTTGTACACCATGCCGATCCGCTGATAATCCATGGCGAGCATTTTCTTCCACGCCCCATTCCAGAAATTCATGTTGTTGATCTCGACCGCGACCCGCAGGGAGCCTTGATAGGCTTTGAGCGCATCATCTAGCTTGCCTTGCTCGCGCAACGCATCCCCGACCTTCTGATGCGCGTTCGTGACATCGAACAGCGCACTGCCATTGTTCGGAATGCTGCTCTGCGTTTCTACCGCCAAGGCAACGTATGTGTGGAATTCCTCTAGCGCCGAGCCGTAATTCTTGTCATGCAAATACAAATCTCCGACCCGCTGATAGCCGGCCTGCAGCAGCTGCCGCCAGCGGAAATTGCTTGGCTCGGACTTCAAGAGCTTGAGGGCCAATTCCTTCGTGGCCTGATACTCGACGAGCGCACTCGCGGATTCGCCTTGCGCCAGCAAGGCGTCACCGACGCGCAAGCGGCTAGAGGCGAGCGTGTACAAATACGCCGTGTTGCGCGGAAACCGCATCACCAATTGCGATGAAATCTGCACGCTAGACCGATACTCGATCGCAGCTTCCGCCGGCCGGGATTCCTGCGCCAGCGTATCGCCGATCTCGCGGTGGGCAAAAGCAAGACTGGAGAGCCACTTGGGGTCGTCGTGCGTCTTGGCGAGCTGAGCCATCGCGATCTCGACCCAAGGCCGATAGGCCGCCCTCGCGTCCTCAAGGTCGCCTTTCGAGTCGAACCCATCCCCCATCCGCCGATATTGATTGCTTAGGTCCCGTTGCAACTCGTCATCGTGGGGTTGCGCCGCCGCCAGCGCTGCCGAAATATCTCGCCCAAGACTGCCCTCCCTTAGCGCGCCGACCGGATCGCCCTTCCAGTAGAGGACGTCGCTGAGCCGACCGTGCGCCGCAGCTTCCAGCCTTTTCCAGCGCGGATTGGCCGGAGCCTTGGCCACCAGCGCGTTGGCCAGCTTGAGCTCGTCTTCGCCGAATTTCTGCGCATCCAAGATATTGCCGAGCGCAAAGTGGGCGAGGCTGAGGACGTCGAGCAGCTGCGCACGGGCAGCGGTGACGTCGTCGGTTTCGCCTGGCAGGCTATTGATGGTCTTCTGCGCCCTATCGACCAGCTGCTCCATTAGCTTCGTCGAAATGCCGCCATCATCGTAACTATCAGTAAGCAATGCAACGCTACCTGCCGCCTGGTCGAGGGCGATTTGATAGTTTGCCTGGGCTTGCGCCAACGCATCCGAGGCTATTCGGCGCTGCTGCCAGGCGTAGATGCCCGCCGCCACCGCCAGCACCAGCAGCACGCTGACGACCGCGGCGAACTGGCGGCTGCGCTTGAGCTCGCGCCGCAGCGCAGCTTCCTTGGCGCGCTGTGCCGCCGCGACGCGCTCCTGCTCGGCGGCGACGGAAGCTTCCGCGTAGGCGATGATCTCCGGGTCGAGCTGGCCGCACCGATGCGCAAGCGCATCTTCCGCCTCGGCCAGGCGCCGCCCCGCAGGCAACAGGTAGTCCGCGTGCCGAGCGTGGTTCCGCCAGGCCGCGGCGTCCCCCTGCAATCGCCGGCGCACGATCAAGAAGTCGCGATGCTCGTCGATCAGCCTTTCGATGCGTGGCCAGTGACTGAGCAACGCCTCGTGGGCAAGGCGCAGCGTCACCCCGCCGCCGCTATCATCGGCAACCGCAAGCCGCGCCAGCACCAGTTGGTCGGCGAGCTCACGCTGCTTCGGGTCAGCAAGGGCAGAACGGGCGACGGTGCGCGCGGTCGCCGTGGCCTTGAATTCGTCCACCTCGACGAGGGCCAGCAGCAGGTCGGAAAGCGCGGACTTCATCTCGGGCGTAAGTTTCTCGACTAGCGCGTCCGCATGGCCCGCGATGGCGCCCTCAAGCCTGCCGAGAACCTGGTAGCTCGCGTAAGTGAGAATATTGCCGCGCTCCCCGACGTCGCGGCGATAAAGCTCGTCCAGCACGAAGGACAACAGCGGCAGTGATGCCGGATCGCGCGCGGCTGATTCGCGGATGGCAGCGGCAAGGCTGATCCCGCTATCCTCCGCGATCTCGAAGGACAGGCCTGCGACCTCGGCCGGACGGGTGATGATCTGTTCGATCTCGGCGGCGTTCGGCGGCGCCAGCAGATACTGGCCGAGCCCGGCCGCAAGAGCGTTAAGTTCCGGCAAATCGACGAGCCGATGGTAGAAATCGCTGCGCAGCGTGGCAATCACCCAGATGACGCCGCTCTGTGCGAGCTTGGCCAAGAGGAGATCGAACGCACGGCGCACGTCATCGGAGAGTTCCGCGGAAGTGAACAGGCCTTCCAGCTGGTCGAGTACCAGCACCAGCCGGCCCTGTCGGACCACCCCCGGAGGGGCCTGTTGGTCTTCCGCCGCGGCGCGCTGCAGCGCCACACGCAGCGGCACCGAGGCCAGTGCCGGATCGGAGCGGAACTGGGCAACAAGCTCCGTCTCCAGGTAGCCGACGGCGGCAAGCTCCGGCAAGGCGGTCGGGCGCAGCAACGCCCTGGCAAGCCCGACAAACGGGTCGGGCGCCAGTTCGGTCGGCTGAATGATCAGGTGTCGCCAGGTCGAGACGCCGCCGACGACGCCGGGTGCTATGAGATCGGGTAACAGACCGGCGCGAACCAGCGACGATTTCCCCGAACCGCTCGCCCCCACAACGAGCATGAAACCCTTGCCCTGGCCGGCATGGCGCACCAAAGCCTCGGAGATCTCACGCTCCGCTCTTTCACGGCCGAAGAAGACGACCGCATGCTCCATATCGAAGGCCTGGAGACCCCGATACGGAGATCCGGACCACCACTCGATCCGATCGCACTCTTTCGGACCGGCGATGCGCAACGGCTGCGGGGGCAGACGCCGGCGCAGCAGTTCGCGCAGATGCTGATCGAGCTGGCTCTGGAATTCGTCGAGCGTGGCGAAGCGATTGAATGCCGCCTTGAAGCGACCGTCCGGGTCCTCGAAATGCCGCCGCCAGAAAGCCTGCAACGCCTCCCATTGCTGGCGAATGCCCTCGAGCTCCTCGGCGCGGCTGAATTTTGCGACGCCATCGGCGAATTTGCGGTAGACGAGAAGGTCGGGTACCCCGTTCTGGCGCTTGCGCGCCTCTACGGCCTGCTCGAACTCCCATTCGGTGCCGGTGACCGGGCCTTCGCCGGCGAGAGATTTGTATTCACGCGTCTCGGTGCGCGCCGGCAGCGGCGTCCCAAGGCGCGACCACAGGATCAGCACAACGATGTCGGCGGATGAAGGCGGATCGATGATGTCCTGGAAGTGCCCCGAGCTGAGCATAGGCTCGTACTCCCAGAGCACCGCGGAGATATCCAGGAAGCGGGCAAACTCGCGTTTGAGCAGGCTGATGACCAGGGCTGCCCGGCGGCGCTCGTCGGCGACGTCTCCGGGCGAAGAGATAAAAATTTTTAGCGGGCGCGCCATCAGTCAAAATCTCCCTTTGGCTATTGCGGTGGATTTGAAGTTCCCCCCATCCGTGCCGCGAGTTCGTAGAGGAACGTCAAATCCAAAATCCAACACTAGCCTTTCTTCATCGCACCATCCGTAGGCACGCTTTTTTGATCGACCGCGTCGAGAACCGCCACGGCCCGCATATGCGATTCGCTGCTGCGCTGGCTTGCCTTATATAGCTTCAGGAACAGGCTCGGCTTGGTCAAAAATTCCTCCTTTTCCACGACGTCCGCCACCCTGCCGCCTTCCAGGCAAGCAATCTTGTCCGCGAGGGCGGCGACGAAACCCATATCCTGATCGACCATGATGACGGTCCGCCCCTTGGAATGCGATCGCACCACCTCTTCCAGCGGAAGCCTCGTCAAGGTGTCGACGCCGGTGGTCGGTTCGTCGAGTATCAGTACACCCGGCTCATTCAGCAGGGCCCGCGCAATGGCGAAAAGCCGGCGCTGTCCGCCGGACAGCGCGCCCTTGTTCGACTCCGTATAGAGCTGCACGTCGAGCCCGCTTCCTCCTGGCGGCGCGGAGTTCTGAAGCGCGTCCCACACGCCGACGCTGCGGCAGACCGCCTCGAGTTTCTGATCCGTCGCGTCGGCCCGGGCGAGCCGCAGGTTCGCGCGGGCCGTATCGTTGATGATCAAGGGAAACTGCGACACCATTCCGATCGAGCGGCGCAAATTGCCGAGCGCTACATTGCGGATGTCGTGGCCGCCCAGCTGCAGGGTGCCGCGTTGATACTCGCGCAGGCGCGCCACCAGATTCAGCAGCGTCGATTTGCCTGAACCGGATCGCCCTACGAGTCCCCAAATCTCGCCGGAACCGAACACGACCGAAACGTTGTCGAGAATAGGCGGTGCATCAGGCAACGGCTTGTAGCTGAGATCCTTGACCTCGACCTTCAACGGTCCTTGGGGAAGTTGCTGCGGATTCGACGGCTCCTTGATTTCAGGCTCCGCCTCGAGCACCTGGATCGCCATTTCGACTTGAGGCCACAGCGTGTTGACCATGTTCGCCATGTCGATCATCTGCCTAACCGGTGACACCACCTGCGGGACGAACTGGATGAGACCGATGATCGCGGCGCCGGCGATCGCCCGATCATGGATATTGTCCAGGCTCAACGTCTGGAACACGCCATAGATCAGCAACCCCGCTTGAATGAAGTCGGGTGCGGCGTTCTCGAATTGATAGGCGACTTCATTGCGCATGGCGGCGCGCACCTTGGCCTTCACCGCATCGGCGACCCGCAGAGTGAAGGCTTTCGAGCGTTGTTCGTTCGCTCCCATGACCTGGATCTCGAGGGGGAGCGCGTCCGAGTTGGCGAATTCCTTGGCTACCGCCATTTCGGCCAGAGTCGATCGCTGGAAGGCCGACCTGAGCATGATCGACAGGCGCCAGCCCACGATTGGGAATATCACCACGATGCCGAGCAGCAGGAACGGCACCCAGACCGGCGGATTCCCGAGCATGCTCAGATTGTTGAGAAGATAAATCATCGCCGTGAGCAGAGTCAGGCCGCGAACGAACGGAAAACTCGCCACTTCCCGCATCAGCGATTGCACCGTCATCGCGTAGCGCGTCACGATCATCGTCGCATCGCTGAGCCCGACGCGTTGGTGGAAATTGTTGCCGAGGACAAGCAACCGATCGTGCAGGCGTTGCTGGAAACGTCCGAGCATGACCATGTCGGTGGACGTGGCCAGCACGCGATCGCCGAATTGAATCAGCACGACGACAACCGCCAGGACCGCGAACAGAATCGCGGCCGCGGTAAGATCCTGCGGCATGAATCTCGCCAAAAATCCGCCGGGGGACTCTTGGCCTGAAGTAACAGCCGAGCCGGCACCGCCGGCCGAGAGCAGCGCAATGACGGTGACGAGCAGCTGCGATCTATACAGCGATAATTGCTGGGCGAGGACGGACGAGACCAGGTTCGCCGCAAACCGGCCACGGGCGACCGAAACGGTCTGCCACGCCCAATAGACGATCCTCCTGATGGACATGGGGAGCGAAGAATCGGGATCCGTCTTTTGCGGGGTACCCAGGCCGGATTTTGTCTCAGGCGCCATACGTCCCCCTTACCAAAGAAAAAGAGCACAATTCGAGCGAAGTCGATTGTTTCCGACTATTATCCGCTCGCCACGGCGCCTCCGGCCGACCGCGTTCCGCTATTTCAAGGCACCCTAGTGCATTTTCCGGAAAAATGCCGCCGCGCGACGGCAAAACCGGCGCCGCCCTCCGAAAGGACGGCGCCGGCCGGACGGCGTTCAGCGACAGAGATAGATCAGGCCTTGAAGGTCCTGCCGCAGGCGTGGCACGTGAAATACAGATAGACGAACGGGCTCTCCGCGCCCCATCCGGCGGAGCCGCAGTAGGGACATACCTGAAATGCCAGGGCCGCCTGCGCCTCGACGTCGCCGCCTTTGGGGTGCTTGCCCTGCAACTTGCCGACCTTCTTCGGGTCAAGACCCTTCTGCTCGGCCTCGCTTATCTTCGTACCAATTTTGGCTTTGATTTCACTCGCCATTTTTCAGTTCTCCTCTCTATAACGCGCCGCCTCGGCGCCTACTCGGCCCGGCGCCGAATGCGTCGGACTCCTCGCAGAACAGCGTGAACGTCACGCTGATTCTTGCCCCAAAAATGCAGCCTGGCTTCAGCCGCACCTGTGAACTACTTCACTCAATCGCTCCCATTTTTCGCGGTTGGTTCCCGACAACGTCGTGTACCCCCCGCCCTTCGCGGGAGCGACGACTGTTTCCCCGCGCGCCTCGAACTCGATCGGCGTGCGAGGGCGATACACGTACTGGAACGGTGACGGATAGGCGCCTCGATCGACGCCGATGCACGACGAGAGTTCCGCCGGCAGCCCGTCGTCCTCGAACGGCGCATTTCGGCGCGCGGCGACCACGATCTGTTGCTGGAAATAGGCGCGTTCGCACAGGTCCACCAACTCGCGCCGGATCGAAGATACCGCCGCCAGGCTCATATTGAGCAGCCGCCAAGGTTGGCTCAGCGCGTGGTCGAACCCGGTCAGCAAAATCCGTTTCGCCCCGATGCTTTTTTCGCTGAAAATCCGCACGTCGTAGATCCGCGCATTCGGCGCGATCGCCGCGATGATCCCCGCCACCGGGGTTCCGTGGCCGAAAATGTCGTTGTTGGCCTCCGGCGACAACTCATGCACCACGGGCTTGCCGTTCTCGATCTCGACCGCTACCGCACCCACCACCCGTCCCGCAAGGTCCGGATGACTACCGTCGACGCCGCTATCCAAGACCGCCACGGTCACAGGCGCCAGAGCCTGCTCCCGAATGCTGTCCCAGCCCTTCGGCCAATACGGAGCCGCCAGCACTAGAGTGAACCGCCGGTGGAAATTTCTTCGACCGCCTCCAGGATTCGGGCAAGCGGCCCTAATGCGCCGGGCCGCTCGGCGACGATCCGCTGCATCCGGCCCAGCACCTCCTGCTCGAGACGCGCCATGCCGCCTAACGCGCGAGCCTGCGGACCTTTCCCCCCGCGAACTTTCAGCCGCCGCGTCTGCTCCACCAACAGCGCCGCCAGCCGCGCGAACCGGGCATAAAGAACCGCCTCCTGGGAGTTGAAGATACGGCCCTTTTTGAAGGTCACGGCGGTCAACACGCCGATCACCAGTTCGCCCAACAGCATGGGCGCCGCGATCACGGACTCGGGCCCTTCCGACAATCGCTCGGTTTGCGCCACGTCCTTATAGACCGGCGCTCCGACCTGCACCTGGCGCGTCGCGGCCGCGAGACCCGTAATTCCCGATCCGATCGGGACACGCTGGCCTAACAGGGTTTTTTCGGAGTCCCCGTTCCCGACGGTCATCGCGAACCGCAAGTCCCCGCCATCCGCGTCCATGACGAGAAGCGAGCCCTCGTCCGCCTGAATGACGCCGACGCCGATCTCGACGATTTGCCGCAAGGCAGCCGCCTCTGGAGTCGCCGGCAGAAGCCCCAGATACTCCGTAAGCAACCCTTCTGAACCCAACTGCATCGTCGCTCCAATCGGTTCCCTATGGTCACTCTAGGGATAGGGGAGGCTCGTCGACATCGCAAGCGAGTGCCGGCGCGGAGATACGACGGTTTCTACATTGAGGCAACCGGGTTTTGTCCATCAGCCGACAATGGCTTCGAGCCAATCCGGCCTCCGGAGGACGAGAAAACCGTCATCGAGGTCGAGGATGCCGTCAGCGCGCCAGATTTGGATCTGCTTGTTGACGGCCTCACGCGACGCATCGATCATGGCCCCGATCTGGCGCTGGGAGAGGCGCAGGTTGATCCGGATCCTTTCGCCGTCAGGCAGCTTTTCGCCGTGGGAATGGGCCAGGGCCAGAAGCCGCTTGGCGAACCGGGCCGGCAGATTCAGAAAAGTCGTATCCTCGATGATGGAGCTGGTCCAGCGCACGCGTGCGCAGAGCAGGCCGAGCATGTGGATGGCGAGCCGGGGGTCCTCCTCCAGGAGTGGGATGAAGTGCTGGCGGTGCATCGTCAGCAGTTCACAATCTTCCATCGCCGAAGCATTGGCCGTGCGGGGGCGATCGTCGAGCAGCGCGATCTCGCCGAACAGGGCACCGGGCTCGAGAATATTGAGCAGGATTTCCCGATTTTCCGGGCTGTTGTTGAAAATGCGAACCCGGCCGCGAAGGATCCCATAGAGACACTCGCCGAGATCGCCCTGGCTGAAAATGACCGATCCTTCGGACACGCTTCTGACCAAGCTGTAATGCACGATGCGATCGAGAGTGCGGACATCGAGGTCCTTGAGGAGGAAGTGCCGCGAGAGCAACTCGCGCTTGTCGCTAGCAGGTCGGGTGATCATGGTCATCGGGCGGAAGCGAATGTTCCAGTTGCGGTTGCGACAAGTATATCAGCCCCCCACCGCGAGACCAGGCAGAATACAGCGAAAGCATCGTGGACGCGCGCAGACCGCATGCCCGAGAGCAACAGCAGACGAGACGCGTGCCAGCGTCGCTCAGAAAACCATTGGCGCCGAAGCGCCCTCCCCCGGCGATGCCGAAGCGCCGTGCCGGAATCCACGCTCATAATGATCCGGGTCAACCGACGCGGTTGAGCGAATACATGCGCGTCGATCCAAAACCTTTCGCCATCGGCACGTTGCCAACGTACTCGGCGCGCAATCGCGGCGCGTTTGCCATCGCGATCGCCGCGGCCATGGCCTCGGTCACGTAGACATTCCCCGGCGGCGTGACCGGCTCGATCCGTGCGGCAAGCGTGGTGTGAGCCCCGAAGAACGTCGGCTCGTCGCGAATCGGATCGTGGCCGTCATAGACCGGTCCAAAATGCGCGGAGAGTCGCAGCGCCAGCTCGGGCGACAATCCGTAGCCAGCGGTCTTCGCGCGCGTTATCGCCTCCTGAATGGCGAGACAACATTCCGCGGCGACGATTGGGTCGTCGATGACGACGTAGATCGCATCGCCCCAGCTGTTGCGGTACAGCACGTGCCGGCCGTAGCGACGCAACACGCCGGCAATGGTCCCCATCATGCGCTTCTGAAACACCGGAATGAGGTGATCAGGAGTTTTGCTGAATCCCTTCACGTCGCCGAACAACAGTGCCCGCGAGAAGCGCGGCGGCATGCGGTTCGCCGGCGTCGGACGCTTTTGCACGTGTGGGGTTGCAACTGAAGACTCCGTCAGCACCAGCACACGGCTCGCCAGATCTTGCGCATGCCACATCCGCAGATCGGAGGCATATCCGGCGGGATCGGGATCCCAGCCGCCGATCTGGAGCCTGAGGTGCGAAACCTCGGTATCAAGATGCTGCGCGCGCAGGATCGCCATGCCCATAGCCAGCCGGCATGCATACGTGAATAGTGAATTGTCGCCCTGATAGGCGTCCCCGGTCGCAAACGTCACGGACTTGGCACGGTCGAGACAAGCCTTGAAGCGTCGCACCCAGCTCGACCCTGCGACGCGCACCATCGTTGCGACGAACTCATCCTTATTGAACGGTAAGACGACGTGCAGCTCGGCGCCGGCCCGCAGACACGCCTCGGTGCAGAGAATCTCGCTCCCGGCGCTCAACGAACCGTATGCATATCCGATCCCGTGCTGCGTGAAATGGTCGACGATCTTCTTGACGATATCACGCTCGCGCGTGCGATCCGGCAAATGACGCGAGGCATGACCGGCAAGCGCCGGGCCGTAATAATGCTGCACTGCCGGCGGACGCAGCAGATCGAGGATGTCGAGACTCGTCCGGGTTGCGCGACATACGAGCCGAAGCTGCTTGCGCGTCGACGCGGCCGCGTCGAAATTCCCGCTCAGGTACCGTGCGGCTTGAAGCAAGGCCTGGCGCGCCCTCTCGGCGTCTCCGCAAATCAGCGCCGCTTCCGCCCGGCTCGCCAAACGATAGTAGCGCTCGATCGAGGTTCTGTCCGATCCGCGATCGCTCGCTCTAAGGGCGCGACGAGCGTACAGGCGCGCGCGTTGGGGGTCGCCGGCCAGCAAATAGAGCGTAGCCGCGTTGACGGCCGGGTAATGATCGGGCGTGCGGGCGTAAATCCGGCCATAGGCCGCTGCTGCGGCGCGCAATGCGGTGCGCCGGTCGGCCGGCGCGGCCAGCGCGCCGTCCTTGGCGATGCGAGCACCGAGCATCGCAAAGTCGAGCTTGCGCTCCCGCTCGAGCTCGAAACGCTTGTACAGCGCTGCCGCCTGGTCGGTGGCGCCGCTCCGCGCCAGCACTCGGGTTGCAAGATAGCGCAGATCGACGCTGTCGGGGTGCTCGGCCAGCCCCTGCGTCGCAATATCATATGAAACGAGAAAATCGCCGCTTCGCTCGGCGGTTCTGACCCTGTCGATCCAGTCGGATGGCAACGTGTCCGTCATGTCGGTTGCGTGCGGCGGCGGCCACGCCGTTTCGGTTCGGCATTTCCCGTCCTAGGCTGAGTGAATCTAGCAGCGCGGAAAGACGATACCGCAATCGCAGGCAGAAGACTAAAGGGAGCGTGCAAGAGGATGTCGAGCATCCGGCCGAGATTGTCTCCAATGGGGTCAACTCGCTTTGATGGGCTCTTGAACCGACCAATGCACGTTGGGCATAGCAGGCCGTTAGTCGGAAAACCGGCGGCCACGCAGGCTCCGATGGCTTTCCGCTGAACCTCGCCACGCCAGCAAGCGCCAAACCGCCACCGTTGAATTGAACGAAACGAGGGTTCGCGGTCGCGCATACAAGGCCCCGCCGTAGGCCAAGCCTGATGCGTCGGGCATCTTGATTCGCGCTCTGACCCTCGCCTTGCCTGTCGGGGCTGTCGCCTGCTCCACTGCGGCATTCGCGTATTCAGGCACGCCCGCAGGAACAGACCGGCCACGACGCAGTTCGGCACTGCCGCAGCGTGGCCAACGAGAACCAATTCGTGATCCTCGCCTGTCTGCAAAGCAACCGGCCGAAGCTCACAGCAGCTGGGGATGTTCTCGTTGAATTTTGACACTATTTAATCCGGCGAACGCTGCCGAACCGATTTCCGTCGTCACTTGCCCAATGAGTGCGGTCGTTGGCGACAACAACCAACATCGAGGCGGAGGGAACGAACGCAGTTCCCAAGCCCAGTGACTATCTTTTCGGCAGTGAAAAACGCCCCGCAAACATCATTCCACAGGGCAATCTCATCAGGGCTTTTGTATTACGTCGTTGGGGCCGGCGACCGCCACCCAGGCGGAGAAAACGAACGCCGTTCCCAAACCCAGACCGATTACCAGTGCGAGAATTGCGGCCCTCAAAGTGGTCATAGCTCTGCCCTCCATCCGACAGGCAGGGTATGATTGCCCTGCCATCTTGTCAATATTCATGATTCGGGCAGCATGTAAAACCATTGCAATGACGACCGTCGCAATGTCTACGAAGCTCCTGAATCCCTCGCGCAGCCTGATTGTCGCCGTTGGGCTCACCGCCTATGCGAGCGTTCTTGCCCGCGGCGGCGAGGTGCTGATCGATCCAGACGTCTATATGCACATCGTTGTGGGGCGCTGGATACTCGATCACGGCGCCCTGCCGTATGCGGATACGTTCTCCCACAGCATGCACGGGATGCCGTGGGTGCCGCATGAGTGGCTCGCCGAGGTCGTGTTCGCGTGGCTTTACGATCATTTCGGCTGGACCAGCCAGGTGGTGGTGACGGCGCTACTACCTGACGCCGGTTTATGCGGTGATCGGAGCGATGCTCGCCTGGGGCATGTGTTTCCCGCATCTGCTGGCGCGCCCGCACGTGTTTGTCTACCCGCTGGTGGTGCTCTGGGCAGCCGGGCTTGTCGCCGCGCGCCAGGAGAACCGGGCACCTTCGCCACTTCTTCTGATCGTGCTGGTGCTATGGGCGAATGTGCATGGCAGCTTCCTCTTTGGGATCGTGCTCGCCGCGCTGTTTGCTGCCGAGGCGTTGCTGGAAGCTGCCGATTGGCCCGCCGCCCGCCGCGTCGTGTACGGCTGGGGCCTGTTCGGCCTGCTGTCGCTCGTGGCCGCGTTCGCCACTCCCAACGGCCTTGCGGGATTCCTTTTGCCGATCAAGACCGTCCGCATGAGCTTTGCGATGTCGTGGATTTCCGAATGGCAGAGTCCCAACTTCCAGCAATTCCAGCCGCTCGAGCTGTGGCTGATGCTGGTACTGGTCGGCGCGCTGTTGCTCGGCGTGAGGCTGCCGATCACGCGCATTGCCATCATGTTGGTGCTTCTCCACATGACGCTGCAGCATCTGCGCCACGGCGAGTATCTCGGCTTCATCACGCCGCTGCTGTTCGCGCCCGCGCTTGCCCTGCAGCTCCCACGCAGCCTGGAAGACCTTGGCATGCCGGCGTTGCGCGTGAAGCTGCCGTCGGGCGCAACCTTCGCTTTAGGCGCACTCGCGCTTGCCATGGTCGCGACCGGCGCGCGCATGGGGATGATGCGCACCATAGACCGGGTCACTCCGTCTGCGGCGCTTGCGGCCGCCCGAGAGCATCAGGTGGCCGGTCCGGTGTTCAACGATTTCAATTTCGGCGGCTTTCTGATCTTCTCGGGGGTTCCGACGATGATCGATGGGCGCACCGATCTTTATGGCGATGCCTTCAACAGGCGTTACAGCCGGATCGAGGAGCTCCCGCGGTTGCTCGGTGAATACAGGATCGGCTGGACGCTGCTGCGCGCCGGCACCCCGGGCGCGGTGCTCATGGACCATCTTCCCGGATGGCAGCGGCTTTATGCCGACGACATCGCCGTGTTGCATGCCCGCAAGGGTGCAGCGGATCGCTAGCGCATGACGTGCTCTAGCGGCATGCGGCCGCGGGGATTTCCCGCCGCGACTTTCTCAAGGTGTGGCGCTGACGAACGCGTCCTAAACTAGCTGGCGCGTTTGAACCAAGGTAAGAAACGTCGTTCCCGTGAAAGTGAGGACCTATATCCGCAGGCGGCGGTGATTATGCGTCCCGACGCGCGCGGGGACGACGGCTGCGGAGCGATCGTGGTAGATTTAAAGTTCCTTCGCGCCTGATCCGATCCTGAATCCGAAGTGCGTTTCGATAGGCGGTGATCACCTCGGACTCGTCTACGTCGGGGTGAGAACCGCCGAACGATGCTCGCACAGCAACGCCCGCGGCGCTCACCAGGACCTGAGAACGTTTTGCGTCCGCCGACGAGTTCCGTCCGATTGCCGGGAGCCGGATCGGCTGGCTGGGGGCGCAGTGCACGTCCGTGGTCCCTTCAGTCGACAGACTGCGCAAAAACCGAGATGCCCTATCCTTATGGCGGCCGGATCGGTCGCTGGCGATAGATTGCAACCCATTCGGCGTGCTCCTTCATGGCCTCGCTGCCGAGCTCGGCGTAGATCGCCTGGGCGTCGGCCGGGGTCGTATCCGTGAGGCCCTCGGGCAGCAATTCATAGGCCCTTTCGAACAGCGCGCGCATGCGATCGTATTGCCGCGCCTGGGCCTTAAGCGCCAATTGCTCCGAATAGCCCACCCACACTGCGGCAATGCCCGGTAGAATGCCGATTGCAAAGATCAGGATCCGGTGTCCCCAGGTCTCGTGCTGAACCTGGAGCGCGATGCTCAAGGGAAACAGCAGACATGCTAGAGCAATCGCAACCAGCATCAATGCGAGCGATTGTCTTTCGCGCCGTTCGGCAGTCTCATGATAGCTGTGACCCTTGTGGGCGAAATATGCGAGTTGGCCACCAACCCACAGCTCGCGGGCCCAGGAATAAGTATTCTCGTCGAGGGATCGCTTTGCATCCGGCGCCGTCGTGGCATCGAGCAGCTCGATGGTGCGCAGGCACATCTTGACCCAAGCCAGCTCGCTGGGCTGCTTGATCGGATAGGCGCCGGCGATCGAATCGACTTCACCGGCCGCGCCGCGAGTCCCGCCGAGCCCGACGAGCTTCCAAAACATCGCAACCCGCAACGCTTCAGCAAGAGCGCGATAATCCAGAAATCGTTCCTGATATTCTCGTCTGCGCGCATGGATGAAGCAGATGAAAGCGCCAACCAAGGCGGCGCCGTAGGCGAAGAGAAGCCAATCGATGTGATAGTCCGGCAGCAGATGCGTTTCGACGTCGAAAATGAGCAAGGCGATAAGCCCGAGGATGAAGAGAAGGCGCCAAATGTTTCGAAACTGCCTCTGGCGCGCCAATGCGAGCGCATCAGCAATTCCATAAAGCGAACACCACCGCGGAGCCGCCTCGACGGCTCGTCTCCGGGCGGCCCCAGTGTCAACGGGGCGCTCGGGGGGGTAATTCGCGAATGCTTGCTCGAAGCTAAGCTCGGCCTCGGGGGCGTCCTCGAGCGCTGCTACCTCGCGGTTGAAACGGCAGGACAGTTTCGTCAGCGCCTCGAACGAGATCCAGGACTCCCGCTCCCTCTCCTCGAGCGTCAGGAAAAGGCGATGCGAGGACCGCGAGGCCGGTTGCAACGCGGTCGCAAGACGCTGCACCAGCACTCGGCCCCACCGCCGAACGCTCACCGCCGGCTGCATGCCCTCCTTCCCGGCCCGTGGCGTGATGATCTGTATGACGGGCCCAATCTCCGCTGCATCGAGGCTCGATCGAGCCGAACCGCCGACGCCGATCGGAATGCCGCGCCGCTTGAATGCCACGACTTCCCCAGTGCCTCCGACGCCGCCGTCCTCATCGGCACCGTCCCACAAGGCGATCAGCACATGACTGTATCGCGCGATAAACATTCCCACCTGTCGGTACTGTTCGTCCCTTCCGCTTTGATCGCTGCGGATCGCCTCAAGCGTGTTCCCCTCCGCGAGCGGCACGACCGGGGCGGCAATCGCTTGCGCAAGCAATCGATCGAATTCCATCAAGGCATCGGCCCGAAGGCCCGGCGCGAAATCCCGCCGATATTCCTCAAGCGCCATCGGCAGCGGCGCAACCAGTCGAGCGCCTTGGGAGATCGCCACCCGCGCCACCAGCTGGTCGGCACCTTCGGCCAGCGCGGACAGCACCAGAATAGGTGTTTGGCCGTCGCTTCCGAGATAGTCGTGTTTGAGCGTCGCGAAGATCCCGGCGACTTCTTGTTCGAGCCGTGGCACGTCCTCATCGCGCAGGTCACGATGGCCCGTCGCACCGACGATCAGCGGAAAGCGATTCACCGGTAGATTGGCCATGTCCCCCGCCGAGTACGAGTACTTTGAATTTCTGGGATCTTCCATGTTCTTGTCACCATCTGTTTGCCCTGCTCGCCGGACTATCGTGCGAAAGCCAACCCGGGAGGCGAATCGATAGCGTCTCGCCGAATTTCCCGTTCGAGCTCGCCGCTATTTGGCGGTCCTGAGTTTGATGACCACTTCGAACTTGATCGGCAGATGGACCGGCAAGTCAGCAGGGCTGGTCCTTTTGCGCTCTCGCTAGCGGAACGTTCGGCGGAGATCAAGACGGGAAGGCGGGACGCCGATACACGTCCGCTTCTGATGCTGTGGACGGCTCCTCCACCGGCACGTAAGTGCCACGGACCGTGGTCACCGAGGGGGTGACCTGATTCGGAGGAGCTAGACCATGCAAGCGGTTGGGGCAATACGGCGCCGATCACGGCACTCATCGCCATCCATCTGCACATATCCGTTTTTCATACAGTGCCCATGTACTCTTGCTTCAAGTTTAGCGACTCGTTGCGCGAGAAATGTGTCAGCATCCAAATCGACCATTTTCCTGAGTGTTGGCTATAATCCGCGAGGCCGTTGATGCGGATATCAAATCGGCGATATACCAACGATGGTCGCACTCAACCACCGTTCGATAATTCCCGATTGTCAGGATTGCCTCCCCCCGGGCACTCATCACCTCCTTGGTGAGAATCATTTGCGCGATTTCTCGATCAAGCAGGATCGAAGCAGCTTGCTCGGCCTTGGAGAAGAGCAGCTCTTTGACCGGCCCGCTCTCGACAGCGTGAGGAAGCACTGTCATCGAATCCCTATCGGGAAAGAAGATGACCCGCAAATACGAGCGTTTGCCATTGATGAGCTCCCAGCCGACAAGAAACTGCCCAGAGAGCTGAACACGTCCGGCAAAATGCGCAACGCGGCCGTGTCTAGGGGTTGCGAGTTTCAACGGGCTGGCCTTTTCTGTCGAAAAGTTGGTGGATTCCGAAAAGCAGGGGGTCACTACACCGAGGGACACCACCACCAGAACAATCAGATTTTTCGTCATGCTAACTGCCTCTGCTGAAGCTGGCACGGCATGTGTGACGTATGCTGTTCGTCTAGGTCCTATTAACAGATTTGAGCCAGATGAAGGCGCAGACGAACACCATCAAGGAGCAGTAACTCTGCGCGGGCAGCACCTCAGTTTATGGCTTAACACTCTGTTATGTTAACTCGATTTCTCAAGTGCCATCTTCTGTCTGTGTGCGAGCAAGGTCCCCCGCCTAGGCGAACGCGATCATCGTCGCCGCGAGCTGCGGATCATCGCTGTCCAGGGCTCGGCCCTGGATTGGAAGCGCCTGCCTGAGCGTAGCCTCCGCTCGCTTTCCGTGGCGGGTGTCATCTTGCTCAAATCCATCGCGTTCGCTCGCAGGAATTCATGCTGGCTCAAACAGCCTTCCCTTCAATTTTATCAGCCGTGACAATGCGCAGGCCGTCATCGGTCGGGTTTTCGGGCGCAACTGTCACCAGAATTACCGCGGCAAGGGGTCCCCGGAGTTGGGCTTTCCGACGAGGCTGATCGTCAAAGGCTTTAAGCCACACCCAATCCCCCGATTTGAGATCGCAGGCCTTAAGTCTTTCAAGTTCAAGCTTTATTTCTCGGTACGTTTGCATCTGCGGCTCGATGCTGCTCATGTGCCCTTTGCAGGCCCGTTGCATAACGAGGCGCTGCATGGTCGTTTAAGCAACTGGTCGTAGCCTGTGCAGTATGTCACCACGCCGCGGGCGATCCGCTCAAGCATGTTCTCCGCCGCGGGCCGTATTTCAGCGCCCGGATGGCAAAATCGCCGACGGGGTCGGGATGCTGCGGTGAGCCGCCGCCGCACCGTGCTCCGAATCGACTCCCGTGGCGTCGAGCATCTTCCCCCGATCGGCAGCGTCGACCGGCGGCGGGCAGGGTACGCCAGGCGACGAGGAACGCATGGTATTTTCGGCGTCGACTCCGGTCGAGCGCTCGTCGGCCCTTGCCGCGGGCACGCCTTCGCAAGGGCGCGGCTGCGGGGCCGATCGGGCCACATCCGAGGGTTCCGGTCCATGCGCCGGCGCATCTGCCTTGAGCTCGAACGAGTCGATGGGAGCCGCCGGCGAAACCTGGGGAGCGGCCTCTTCGAGGCGCGCCGGCGCACCGGGGCTGTGCACTGGCGCCTCGGAATGAGATAGCCAATCCACCCGGCCGCCGACAACGACAAGACTGCCAGGTACCAATACCAGCAGCGCCAAAGTCGCCAGCGACCAACCGATTGCACGGTTTGGCAACGCTAGCATCGGTCGTGCACTCTTGGCGTCAATGGCAGGGGCAGCGAATGCCGAACCGGCTCGGGCCGACAGCTCGGCCGGAACGGGGTTCGGCTCGACCTCGATCGCGTCGAGCAGTGCCGCCGCAGACGCGAGATCGGCTCTTCGCCGCGGGCTTGCGGCGAGCGAGGCTAGAAATGCGGCCCGTTCGGAGCCAGTGAGCCTGCCGTCCAGATAGGCGGCCACGCGCGCCAGATCCTCGGCATCATCCTCGACATTCGCCGGGGCTGCGCGAGCCTGCTGTTCCAGGCCTTCGGTCACATTCGCAGCAAGCCGCGCTCGCAAGCCGTCCGCGGCATCGCCGTCGGCCCGATCGCCGGCTTCGGCCAGCAATCGCTCAAGTTGCGCGCGTAGATGCCGTTCCATGATCCAGGTCACCTTCGTCCTGTTGAGACGGACAAGATCGGCGCTTTTCCAAGCGTTCGGCGAGGTGCGCGATCCAGCGCCGGGCACGTTGACGCAGCCGGTATACGTCCTCGACTTTGCATCCCATGATCCTGGCGATCTCGCGCGGCGGCAGCGGGTCGGTAGCTGAAAACATCGTTTGCAGATAGCAGCGGTCCTCGGACGGCAGATTCGCCGCCGCGGCACTTATGGCCGAGAGAAGCTCGGCGCGCGAGCGCTCCTCCTCCTGGAGCAGCAGATGCTCTTCCGGAGTGGACGAATCATCGGCGAGCTCGACGCCACTCGCCGTGAGCCGATCCAACGGCATCGCCTCGCGGCGGCCGGGGGCGTCGTTGGGCTTGAACGCAGCCGCCGCGGCGAGACGCTGCAAGGCCGTGCCGATCTCGGCCAATGGCGGCGCGGGATCGAAGCGGCCGCGCAACGCCTCGGCTACCCGCTTGGCATCCGCGGGGCAGCGCTCCCACACCACGGCGATGTAGATCTGTTGATCGAGGCGGGACGAGCGCGCAACGGCGACCGGCAGCCGGCGGCGCGGCACATCACGCCGCACTTGATCGATCAGGGTGCGCTCGACGATCGTCAGCACGTAACCGACGAAGCTGCCGCGGCCGTCGTATCCGCGCACGCGCCTAAAATCGTCCTCGACGAGCTTGACGCAAATGTCCTGGTAGAGGTCCTGCCACGCCGCCTCGTCGCGCGGGAATCGCTGGGCGATACGCCGGCGGATATCGGCCTCGAAGAAGCGCTCGAAGGCGCTCCAGGCCGTTCGCGGCGTTGCGGCCAGCCTCTTCGCCAGTCGCTCCGAAAGCGCATCGCGGGCGACAAGCGCCAGATAGGTCGAGAGCTGCGCGCGTCCGTCGAATGCTCTCAGCCTTGCGTATCCGTCTGCTTTGAGCGCCTCGACGATATGCAGAAATGCCGATTCGGCGTCGGCACCCGGCTCGAGCTTCCGCACGATCGACCATAGAATCGGGCAGGCAATTTCCAGGAAGCGCGTTGTCGCCCCGGAATTCCCTGCCAGGACGCCGGCGACGAGCGCGAAGTCGGATCGGCGGGCGGAAGACATGAAGGCGGGGATCGATTGCCACGGTTGTCGCAATCGGCATCATGGAACGCCTGCCCCGGGTCCGTAAAGCGCTGTCGTCAAACTTCTTCGGTTTGCCACAATTGCAGCGCGCCAAAAATTCTCGTCCGTCCGTCTTGATCTGATGCCGCCGATCCGTGCCCGCCGGCCCGAGCCGCGGGACGCCGAGCGGGCATCGATGAGGAGATTCTTCATGCGCAGGTCTTGGACCATCCTTCGAATCGCCGTGCTGTTGACGGCTTGCTTCATGGCGAGGCCGTCGCCCGCCGCCGACGAGGGGTACATTTCCGGCCCGTTCGTGCACGAGAACCTCGCGATCTATCTCGTGCACGGCAACAGCAGCGGCGGCCCGGTGCCGCTTACGCTGGACGAGGCGCTGACCAAGAAGGCCGCGAAGGTGCACGAAACCGGCGACGTCAATTCGCTCGAGATCGAAAACATCGGCGATGAGCCAATCTTCGTGCAGTCGGGGGACATCGTCAAAGGCGGCCAGCAGGATCGTGCGCTCACCGCGAGCCTGCTGCTTCCGCCCCGCTCCGGGCGCACGCGCGTCGCCGTGTTCTGCGTCGAGCATGGGCGCTGGTCGGGGCGCGAGGGCGAAGACACTAGGACATTCTCGAGCGCCGGAATGGCGCTGCCCTCGCGCGAGGCGAAGATCGCGATCAAGGCCCCTGCCCCGAAGGCGTCGAGAGCGGACACCAGCAGGCGCCAGCTCGAAGTCTGGAGAAACGTCGCGAAAATCCAGGAGTTGCTTTCCGGCAACCTGGGGACGCCAGTGGCCTCGCCGCGGTCGCAAACGAGCCTGCAGCTCGCGCTGGAAAACGACGCCTTGGCGAAGGCCGAGGCCGAATACCTCGCGGCATTACAGGGCTTAGGCGAGAGGGACGCTGACGTCGTCGGCTACGCGTTCGCGGTGAACGGCAAGCTAAGCACCGCCGACATCTACCCGTCCACTGGCTTGTTCCGAAAAATGTGGCCCAAGCTCATCAAAAGTGCCACCGCCGAAGCGATCGCCGCGCAAAGCGCAACCGATCCCGAGCCGACACCGTCTACGGATGCGGTCGGATCGTTTCTCAAGGCCGCCGAGCGTGGAGCAAAAACCGATGAGGAGGTCACGCACGGCGTCAAGCTGGAAAGCCGCGACAGCTCCAAAGTGTTCTACTTCGAGACCAAGCCAGCTAGTCCATCGGCACCTGCAGCGGCGTTCATCCACCGCAATTACCTAGCGAAATGAGCTATTGCCGCCCGGCCTGGGTCTACAACGGAGAAGCCAAATGGATTGGAGATCAGCTGTCGCCGGCTGCCTCATCGCAGCTGCGAGTGTTACCAGCCTCGGCGCGGAGGAAAAGGTCGACTTGGTTGGTTGTCCCGCCACTGGAGTAGAGATGGGCTGCCTGATCCTGAAAGGACGGGACAATGTCGCTTACGATATCAGCGCGGCCAAGCCCAGGCCTCGGGTCGGCTACCTGGCGGTGCAGCTGACCGGGGTCGAGGCCGACAAGGCAGGCATCTGCCAGCAGGGTACCATTCTCGAAAAGATTCAATGGAGCTACACTAACGAGAAATGCGATTAGCCGGCCCGGCACCCTTGGCAGCTATTAAACCACTCCGTTCGAGATGTCGGGTGCAGGCACTGCCGCTGCCATGAGCTACCCGACACCTGAGCTCCTAACTCATGAAAGCTTCGTATGAATTTGGTTGCGGGGGCTCGCAACCATCTTAATTTGCTTCTGGCCGCGACCGATTTTGCCCCCTCTCACGCTCGGGCCTGATGTGCAACGGCCGACGCAGAGCCTGCTCGGACAGAGCCGTCATAGCCGAGGACCTTTGCCGGCCCTTTTGGATCACGGCGTCCGACCCTCCCCCCGCGCCAAAATCCGGAGGCCCGTTTCCTGCCCTTGCGTCCTTTCCGGGCGTCCCTCCTAAAAAGACCACCCCCACCCCCCAGCGCAAAGCGGAGTCCCATTCCTCGCGCTTACCGATCGGGCGCGCTCCAGACGGATCGGGCGTTCAGAGATCCTATATTGGTAGAAGCAACCGGGATCGTCGGGCACAGCTTAGAGAGGCGCAGACCTTCCACCCCCGACGAATGCCCCTGAAGCGCGATACTTGCAAGAATTTTGCGCCAAGCCATTCCGACGGCATCCCCATTACCCCGGGGGGACTGCGAAAACTTGGTCCGCCGTGTGACGCACATCACAGGATATCGGCTAGGGCCAGTGTAGCTTTACCTACGCCGTACCCAGGAGATCCCGTACAGGCTCTTTTGGGGCGCAGCGACGGCTCTAGTTATTCCAAGGGTATAAGGACTTTGCCGCTGGACACGGCAAAGCGACCTATTAACAGGGTCGTTCACCGGTTTCATGCGGGCGCCGGAACCGTTCGGGTTGTGTGATGGAATGACCGATCTTCAGCAGTGGTTGGAAAAGATTGGCCTGGTCCAATACGTCGACCTGTTCGCCAAGAATGATATTGATTGGGAAACCTTGCCAGAACTAAGTGAACAGGACTTAGAAAAGCTCGGCGTTTCTCTAGGACACCGAAAAAAACTTATAAGGGCCATATCAGAAGCTTTTTCCACCTCATTGCCTGCAACCAAGCCGTTGGATGAAACTCAAGCACCAACAGTCGCTGTCAACGATAAAGCTGAGAGGCGACATCTGACCGTGCTGCTCTGTGATTTAGTGGGCTCGACTGCCCTGTCTGCTCGGCTCGATCCAGAGGACCTGCGAGGAATCCTTCGCGAGTTTCAGCGTTGTTGTGGCGATGCCATCCGTCACTACGGGGGGCACATCGCACGTTTTATGGGTGACGGAGTTCTCGCCTATTTCGGCTTTCCAACAGCGCATGAGGATGATGCCGAACGTGCGGTAAACGCAGCTCTGGAGATGGTTGAATCGGTTTCGGCCCTAGCCATTACAAATGAGCAAAACCCCGAGGTCCGGATCGGTATTGCAAGCGGTCTCGTGGTGGTCGGGGATCTTATAGGAGAGGGCCCAGCGCGCGAATTCGCCCTCGTCGGCGACGCCCCAAACTTAGCGGCGCGCTTACAACATCTAGCCGAACCCAACCAGATATTGGTGGCTCCGCGCACTCGGCACCTTCTTGGCAAGCTGTTTGAGTTCGCCGATCTCGGCGACCATAACATCAAGGGACTCGACCAGCCGGTTCATGTGTGGAGCATCATAGCACCTGGCTCACTTTCAAGTCGATTTGAAGCGCGCCAATCCCAGGACCTAACTCCTCTGATCGGTCGCCAGGTTGAGCTGGGCTTATTGCAGAAACAGTACGGCAAGGCGAAGCGCGGCAAAGGTCAGGTAATCCTGATTTCTGGTGAGCCCGGGATCGGGAAGTCTCGACTGATCATGGCCCTAAGGAATAAATTGGCCGGGGAGATGTACGGCTTTTTATCCTTTCAGTGCTCCTCGTATCACACGAGCAGCGCGTTATATCCGGTCATTCATCACCTGGAACGTGCCGCCGGTATGACGCGCGATACCTCACCTACGGCTAGATTGGAAAAGTTGGAGGCCTTGGTCAGCCAACAGCTGGAAGATGCCAATTCGATCATTCCAGTCTTGGCCGCATTGTTGTCGATTTCGACCAAGGATCGCTATGCTCCGCTGGAACTCACGCCTCAGCAGCTAAAGAACCGAACATTCAAAGCCCTACTCGCCCTGCTGCAGGCCAGTGCCGAGCGACAGCCTGTGATTCTCGTATTCGAGGACGTCCATTGGGCAGATCCCACTTCCCTGGAGCTGCTCGAGCGCATCCGGGATAACGTACAGAATTGGCGGATGTTGGTAATCCTATTACATCGTCCGGATCTCACTTTGCCTTGGACTGAGCAGCCACACGTCGCCTCGCTGATAATTAATCGACTGGATCGGGTGCAGGTGTCTTCGATGGTCGAATCCCTGACCCAGGGCCAAGTTTTGCCGCGCGCCATAATAGACCAAATTGTAGTAAAGACCGATGGCGTGCCACTCTTCGTTGAAGAAATGACCAAAGCGGTCATTGAAAGCGCAATTGGTAGATCAAACGAAGAAGGAGCAGTATCCGACACACAGTCTACGCTGATGGTGCCAGACACCTTGCATGATTCGCTGATGGCCCGTTTGGACCAACTCGCGCCAGCGAAGACTGTGGCGCAGATCGCCGCCGTAATTGGCCGCGAATTCTCATTCGAGCTGTTGAAAGCGGTTGCCCCCTTGTCGGAGCGTGATGTGCGAGCAGCGATCGATCGCTTGCTTGCATCTGGTCTGGTGTTTCGAAGCGGCCACTTAAGCGATCAAAGTTTCGCCTTCAAGCACGCCCTCGTTCAAGACGAAGCCTACGCCAGCTTACTTCGCGATCAACGGCGGAAGCTGCACGGAAGAATCGCCGAAAGCCTCTGTAGAGACTTCATAGAAATTGCAGAAGCTGCTCCCGAGGTCATCGCGCAGCACTATAGTCAAGCTGGCAGGCCTAAACCCGCTATCGACTTTTGGCTTAAGGCCGGCCGGCAATCTAGTGCACGATCCGCTTTCGTCGAAGCAAGTACTCACCTTCAGATGGCGCTCAAGCTTCTGGCCGAGCTGCCTGCGAACATGGAACGCGACAATCTTGAACTGCAGCTCCAACAGTCGCTGGGGAGTGCGTTGGCTGCAGGAAAGGGTTTTGGCGCCGCCGAAACCATTCAGGCTTTCAAACGGGCCCTGGATCTATGCAATAATTTTGAAGAGTGCCCCCAGACTTTTGCAGTACTCAACGGAATAATAGGCTTCCACGTGGTGCGAGGCGAATTCGAGCAATCTCGGGCACTGGCCGAGGACTTATTGGCACGGGCCCGTCAGCAGGACGATTCTACACCAAGGCTGATGGGTCATCGTGCTCTGGGTATGTCGCTGTTCTTGATTGGCGAACTGGCCGCTGCCCGTGATCAACTGTGGACAGCGCTCGAATTGTACGATGCGACCCGTCATGGGCCCCTCGCCCTCATCTTTTCTGTGGATTTTAAAGCAACAGCCCAAGCCTATCTCGCGCTTGCGTCTGTTCTGCTCGGGGACATCGATGGTGGGTTGGCGCATGGCCGTGATGCGGTGAGCCACGCCGAACAGCTGCGGCACCCGCACAGCATCTGCAATGCGCTTGCGTTTTTGGCGGGCTCACACGTGCTTTGCGGGGACGCAGAGGCCGCTCATCCTATCGCCGAACGAACAATCGCGTTGGCCCGCGAGTATGGGTTTCCGCTTTGGTTAGCTGGCGGCCAGATGCTGCGAGGTTGGGCAAGGGTCAATCTTGAGGATGTGGAGCAGGGTCTCGCTGAGATTCGCCAAAGTGTAAAGGCGCTCGAAGCGACCGGCGCGCTGGTGTGGGTTCAGTTCGCTCGCTATCTTTTGGCCCAGACGTTGGCGAAAGCAGAGCAACTACCCGATGCCACGAAGCTTGTTGATGAAACATTGATGAGGATAACTGGGACCAGTGGGCGCTGGTATGAAGCCGAGCTTCATCGTCTTAAAGGCGACTTGCTACTCCACCGAGGCGAGTCTGCAGCGGCCGCGGAAGCGTGCTACGAAAGGGCCATTGCTCTGGCGACGCGGCAAGGGGCCCGCCTTTGGCAGTTGCGCGCCACGAACGCCCTCGCCTCGTTGTGGGGTGCTCAAGGCAGAATTCCGGAAGTGCGCGCTTCGTTAGCTCCGCTTTATGCCAGCTTTGACGAAGAGATTATGAGCGCCGATCTACGTCAGGCAAAAGCTCTGCTCGCCAACACCGCTTAACGTAGTCAATAGCGACCTTCCTAAGCCTAAGTGCTCACGAGTGGTGTATGTGCTCCAACACTGATATGTGTGAGCCGTTTCACATTATAAACCGAGGAGAATCCCTATACTGGTACTGGTTGATCAGACCAATAAATACGACATCGAAGCATAAAGAAGTGATGCCCGCAAATGCTGAGGGAGCACAATCTCATGTCGGCCAATGATGAGCTCGATCTCGCCCTGGGGGAGCGGTATTACGGGGGCCAAAAAGAGGCGGAGGAGAGGCTGACAAATGAGATCATCGAGGTCATCGAGAATTTCATCGATTCTCGCTTCAGGGCAGACCGCGGCCCCGCGCTTCGAGATGCTCACGCAAAAGACAACGGGTGTGTGAGCGCCGACTTTGTCGTCGACGCGGACCTCGATTCCGAATTGGAGCATGGCGTGTTCCAGCGGGGACGCCGGTACAACGCATGGATCAGGTTCTCCAACGCGGACTCGGAGCCCGGGAGCGACCGCAAGCCGGACGGGCGCGGCATGGCGATCAAGCTCACGGGAGTAGGGGGTGAGAAGGTACTGTCGGACAGCGAAAAGCACACGCAAGACTTCATCATGATCAACAATCCGAGGTTCTTCGTCGATGACTTGCCTCGGTACAGGGACACGCTGGAGAAATTTCTCGACGCGCGGAACTTCATCGAGAAGCTTCTATGCGTTCGCAAATTGCGAGGCAGAGAAAGGTGGCTCGCGCTCCGAAGCAGTCTCAAGCTCATCCCCAATCCGCTGCTCACGCAGTATTGGTCGACGACCCCCTATCGTCTCGGCCCGAAGCTGGCGATCAAATTCACGGCGAAGCCGCATCTGGCGCCGGATGATGCCGGTCTCCACCGGTGGAGCGGTTTCTTCCGTGCCGGGTTTTCGTTGAAGCAGGAGCTGGAATACTTTCTGAAAACGCGAGCGGCGCGGTTCGATTTCTATATTCAGCGATACGCCGACGAGCAGACCACTCCCATCGAGGACAGCAAGGTGGAATGGACGGAGGCGGCCGCCAAGCTCGAGCACGTGGCCACGATCATGATCCCGGCCGGGCAGGTAGGATCCTACGAGCGGGACGTCTTCTGCGAAAATCTCTCGTTCAGCCCGTGGCACTGTCTTCCCGATCACAAACCGCTGGGCGCCGTCAATCGGGTTCGCAAGGCGGTCTATGTGGCGATCAGCAAGCGGCGCCGCGAGCTCAACGGCGCGGCCCCGAGCGAGCCCACAGGGAACAAGAGGTTCCCGAATTGGCCGGAGCGGTTCGCGGGCGGCAGCGCCGCGGCCGAGCGGGCCATATTCGCGGGATATGCCCGGGACATCCAGGAGATTCAGCTCGCGGCCAAGGACAGATCGGGGGCCCGCGAAATTGTGCGTGCGTTCTACGTAGATGCCATCTTGACCGTTCCCAATGCCGTTCTGAAGATTCTACCCGGAATCGAATCTCGGTTTGAAGTTGGGTACTTCCGCGGCAATGCCGAATACCGGAACGTCATCGTCCGACTCTCCAGCAGCGCGGGCAAGTGCGGGCGCGCAGGAGGTTCGCTCGGCTTCGCGTTTCGGGTGAGGGATTCCGAGCGCAAATGCCACGATCTGCTGTTGGCGAACGCTCCTGCCGGCCTGGCGCGTGACGCGCACCAGTTCATGGCACTGGCGAAGGCAATGTCCCACTCGAAGTTCCTTGTTGTTCCGCATTTGCTGATGAGAGTGGGGCCGCGGGAGGCCCTGCGGATGCTCGGGCTCCGCGGCGCCCGCAGTCGGCTGCCTACGGCGGAGAGCGTCGCACGCGAAATCTATTGGGGTGGCGGTGCCGTTCTCTGGGGTGCGGCCGGCCCGGTCCACTATCTTCTCCGGCCGGCAGCGGGCGTGCCGGCCGTGCCAACGGCGGCGCGCCCTAGTCCAATAGAGCTTCGGCACGAGCTCGCCGAACGGCTGAGCATGGGCGCGGTGACCTTCGATTTTCTTGTGCAGCCGTACGTCAACGAAGACGTAACCCCGATCGAAGACGCGTCTATGGCGTGGTCCGAAACGGCGTCCCCACCGGTTCATCTCGCGACGTTGACCATCCCGGCCCAGGACGTTGACTCACCCGAGGCGCGGGCAAGCGAACGACGGATCGATCAGCTCGCGTTCAACCCCTGGCATACCACCGTGTTCCGACCTCTCGGAAATCTCAACCGCGCCCGCAAGATGGTGTACGAGGCGAGTTCCGACCATCGGCTCGACTACCAGTTTCGCGAGCGCGTGCCGCTGCGCAATGTAATTGCTGAAACTTGCCTGACCGCGGCGTTCAAACTTCTCAACCGCTGGGTGCCCTGGCATCGACTCGGCTGGCGATCGGCATTGCTGAATTTGACGATGCTTCGCGAGGAGCTGAGAGCCAAGAACCTCATCGATCCGACCAAACGCGAGGCGGTGCCGCAGCCTGCGCAGCCGCGGCCGCCAATTCCCGAACACTGCCGAACTTTCCGTACCCACGACGGGGCCCACAACGATCTCTCGGATCGGCAAATGGGCTTGCTCGGGATGCCGTTCGGCCGGACCATGGGACCCATCTATTTGCCGAAGCATTTCCGCGAGCCCCATCCGATCGTGGTGAGCCGCGAGCTCCTGGCGCGCAAGCGGTTCATTCCGGCGCGGTCGCTCAACATGCTGGCGGCGTCGTGGATCCAATTCCAGGTGCACGACTGGGTGAATCACGACCGGTATCTGCTCGGCGAGGATGGGGGTGCTCACGACGTTATCCTCCCGCTCCCGGCGGGCCAGTCATGGCAAAACCGTGCCAATGATGCCAATGATAAGACAGCAGCCGAAATGAGAATCGCCGGCAACAAGGTTCTTGATTACACGTACGGCGGCTGCCCAGTGTTCGCGAACCAGACGACGCCCTGGTGGGATGGCTCCGAAGTTTACGGGGACGATGAGGTTTCGGCGCAAAAGCTGCGCACAGGCGCGTTCATCAGGCTGATGGACGGCCGCTATCTACCGCGCGACACCGCCGGCAACGACGTCACTGGATTCAACGAGAGCTGGTGGCTCGGCCTGAGCATGATGCACACGCTATTCGCGCGCGAGCACAACGTGCTGTGCGACGCGTTGCAGCGGGAATATCCGGCCTGGGAACCTGAGCGCGTCTATCAGACCGCGCGGCTGATTGTCTCGGCGCTGATCGCCAAGATCCATACAGTCGAATGGACGCCGGCGATTCTTGCGACCAAGGCCATCGAAGTCGGGCTGCACGCGAACTGGTACGGCGCCCCGAAAGACTGGAAGACGCAGTGGGGGATCTGGCTCGTCGATGAGCATGCGCTCAAGGGCATTCCCCAGACGCTGCCCAACCATCATGGCGCGCCATACTCACTTACTGAGGAATTTGTTGCGGTCTACCGGCTGCATCCGCTGATCCCGGACGACTATGAGTTCTTCGACCATCGCAACGGAAAATCGTTGGGAAGGTACGATTTTGAGCAGATTCAGGGTACGCGCACGGATGACCAGATGCGCAGCCTGCTGCTTCCGAACGTCATTTACTCGTTCGGGATCGCACATCCGGGCGCCATCACGCTGCACAATTATCCGGCCGTATTGCGAAAGTTCCGGCGCAGCGGAGGTGTGGCCGCAGCAGACACCGAGATCATCGACCTTTCGGTGGTGGACCTGGTGCGCGATCGGATGCGGGGCGTGCCGCGCTACAACGACTTCCGGGCAGCGCTGCACAAGCCGCGCGTGCGACATTGGGAGGAAATTACCGAGGACCCCGAGGATGTCCGCCGGCTCAAGAAGCTTTACCGAAACGATATCGACTCGGTCGACACGATGGTCGGCTTGTTCGCCGAGACGCCGCCCGTTGGCTTCGGCTTCAGCGACACGGCGTTTCGCGTCTTCATCCTGATGGCCTCCCGGCGGCTGCAGAGCGATCGGTTCCTCACGGTGGATTATCGCCCCGAGGTGTACTCACCCCTCGGCCTCGACTGGATCGCCAACAACGGCATGACCAGTATTATTCTCAGGCACTGCCCTGGGCTTGCGGGCGTGCTACCGCGTACTGCCAGTGCGTTCGCACCATTCCGCTCGATTGCGTAGTGGAGCCGAACATGCAGATTTCGCTCGATCAGCTTCGAGTCCTCTTGCGCATAGGCCTCGGTGAGCTCGGATTTAACAGAGAGGCGAGCGCGCGCAGCGCGCGCACACTCTCAGTTCGTCCACGAGCGGGCGCAATCGTTCGCGCACGAGCTGCCCCAAGTTTCTCACTGCGACGTGGTCTCAAGAGCCGGCGCTCCGAGGGCGACGAAATAGCGATCCCGCAAATGATCCCGAATCGGCTGTGGGAGAACTTGGAAGAGCGGGCCAAATGGACCAGTACCGCGCGGTGACAAGATAGGGGCCTTGCCTGACAATATGCCTTCGATTCCGCTGACGACGCTTTGAGCGAGCCCCAAATCGGGCTTGTCCAAACCAGCGTCGGACAGTAGCGCTGCAGGTTTGAATTGCTCGCCGCTGTTGCACTGAAGCAAACGGCCGACGTGGCGGAAGCCCATCTCCGACCTCGGAATGCGTGCGACAATGTCGAGCCCATGAACGAGCCGATAAGTTATCGGACCGAGCCTAATGTTATAGTCCATCTTCCCCCAGCGCGCGGCATGCCGAATACGTAGACTGCTCTTGGCGCGGCACCTGTAGCGTCTGCATGTTGTCCTGCGAGCGCGGCGCCAGGGCTGTGCCCGGTGATAAAGAGCGGATGCCCGGTCCGCCGACTGATTCCAGCCGCCTCGTCTACTCGGGGCTGGACGGCTTTAAACGCAGCCCGGAATCCCCGACGGATATCCTCGTTCCGAGCGCGTCCAATATTAATGTCCGTGGCCAAATTCTCCCATACGGCAGGGTCCGTTCCTGCAAAAGCGAGTATGACTGCGCCCCGTCCCTCGGCGATAATCCCGCGCGAGTCGAAGCTGTCATTCCCGATTGCCCGTTTAAAGAAGGTGGTAATTTGATCCAATTGAAACAGCGATTTGACGTGATCGATCGTTTCCTGCTTGTGGGTTTCGTAGGCGAGCTGCGACATCCACATCATCGCTCGCGCATTGCCGGTCGTGAAATTGACATCTGCAGGTTGGAAATCGTCAAATGCTGCCGAGTTGAATTGATCCGGAGGAAGCTCAACAAGAGTGCTCATTGAATGCTCCAGGATTCGTCATCCCTAGCGTAACATAGAGCTATGCTGTCGCCAATTTGTACTGTCGCAGCGAGCCGGTTCCGGTTTTGCAATTTGGTTGTTTTGCTCGTGGGCAGCGGAAATCGTCTACAGGGGGCCTTTGTGAGTACCGCGCTGATGATGGCCGCTGCCTAGTA
>WNGP01000384.1_pt1 | contig 42394 bp, 36 predicted proteins | sample 5407671 | NCBI WGS metagenome assembly WNGP01 (sample SAMN13153381, study PRJNA577476) | soil metagenome | isolation source: 40 cm soil or saprolite under Garry oak tree replicate 2 | place: USA:California | collected 2016-06-15 | reverse complement strand
TGGCTAATCTCCAATAGATGCCCATCCGGGTCCCGGAAAAAGCAGCGAATCTCCCTCCCCCAATCAACCGGCGGCGTCAAAAAAACCGCGCCGCGCGCCGAGAGCGTCTCATACGCACCTTGGCAATCCGGCACACGCATCGTCAATTCATGGCTGACGACATCAGCATCGCTCGGCGGGGCAAACGTGACCGTCGGCTTGTCTTTCGTTGGTCCACCACCAATTCGGCTTGCGTCATCTTGCATCTCCTCCTTTTTCTTCCTTATACCAATAAAACCACCTTCCCCATCGTCCTACGTTCGGCGATCGCGCGATGCGCCTCTGCCGCCTCAGCGAGCGGGAAGGTCTGTCCCACAATAATCTCCAATTTGCCGGTGACGAGATACTGCATCACCTCCATAGCTGCCAGTGCCAGGCGATCCGCCTGCTGCAGCCGTGACGTAAGCCAGTAACCGATGATAGACTGATTTTTGTACATCAGCTGGATACCGGAAAATTGCACAATCTCCCCGCCGGCTGCCCCATAGACCACCATGCGCCCATAAGGAGCCAGGCATTGCAGGCTCTGCTGCGCAATCGTGCCGCCCACCATCTCAAGGATGATATCTGCACCCTGCCCACCGGTCGCCTCCTTCACCTGCTCAACCCAGTTCTCCTCTGTGTAATTGATGGCGACATCAGCCCCCAGACGGCGCGCGAGTTGGAGTTTATCGGCATTGCTCGCCGTCCCGATCACCGTACCCGCGCCCATTAGTTTGGCAAGTTGCATCGCCAGCGTGCCCACACCACCTGCTGCTGCATGTACCAGTACGCTCTCGCCCGCCTGGAGACGTCCAGACTCGCGCAGCAGTTGGTAGGCCGTGATGCCCTGCACAGGAAACGCGGCCGCGTGCGCGAAATCGAGATCAGGAGGGATAGGAATGACCGTGTTAGTCCTGGCAAGGGCATACTCGGCATAGCCTCCATCGCCAAAAGCAACTACACGCGTTCCCTCCGCGGGAAAGCTCACTCCTGGCCCCCGGGCTGCGACCGTCCCGGCAAACTCGAATCCTGGAGTCGAGGGTGTACGCGTGCGCGTTAAATACGCTCCCTGCCGCTGCGCAAGATCGGCAAAGTTAATGCCCGCCGCCGCAACCTTGACGAGTACCTCACCCTCTTTCGGCGTGGGTGTCTCAATCTCCTCCATGTGCATGACCTCTGGACCGCCAGTCTCGTTAATGCGAATCGCTTTCATTCAGCGTCTCCCTTTCTCAAATTCCGCGCGCTTTAACGTGTACTTATCTCAACAAAAAGAAGCTTCGCTGTATCTTACCCCACTTCCCAGGCAGGGGCAAGCCCAGCCCGTATCCTTTGTGGGTGGGGCGCGCTTCGTCTAGGGTACGGGCTGGGCTTGCCCCTGCCCTGGAGGCCGTATCATGCTCAATCTCCATCGATGACAAACTGTATAAGGTACGGGCTGGGCTTGCCCCTGCCCTGGAGTGGTGGGGACTTGGAGCAGTATCGCACTCATTCCCCACAAATCACAAAACGGAACAAAAAAACGCCCAGGGCTTGCCGCTGTCTTCACATGACAAGCCCTGGGCGTTTTTCTAGAGCGACCCAAGCATCTGATGTTGCTACGGATTGGGTCTCGTCTCTGGATTGACGTACTCTGGGAATGCCGGTTCATAGGATGCCGTAGGAGGCGTATTCATCATATTCTTTTGTTCCGCTACCTCTGCCACCCGCTTCAATTGTTGCGCTTCCCTGGATGAATTGCCTGAGGCAGGTGAACTGCTAAAGGAACCCTGCGCAGTATTCCCTGAAAGCGTTTTACGAACTTGTTGGAAGCGTTCCGTCAGGAGACGGCGTGTCTCCTCACCGCGTTTGGGCGCGATAAGCAGGCCAACGCCAACACCAATCAAGAGAGTTCTGAGAAACTTGCTCATGCCGAAAATCCTTTCCTTACCTTGCTTAGCCTGCATAACTGCAAGCAGTCATAGGTGAATGTGTTAATGCTTCAACTTAGACACGTCTGATTTCACCACGTGGTTTCACGGCGAGCAGACCTGGGTGACGTTTTATCTCATTGAATAAGAGGATTGCATCCTGGAAAGTAATCTTTCTTCTCCGCATTTGCGTATCGTCCTAATAAGTAATGTATTATGCTTGTAAACAACACGTGGAGGTCAACATCATGAACGGTATCGACACGTTTCTCGTACAGTACGGACTGGCAGCCATCTTTATCATCATGCTGGTCAAAACGATAGGAGTTCCCATTCCTATTCCAGGTGACTTGATCATCTTCACGGCAGCCGTGCGGGTGGCGCAGGGCAAACTCGTCGCGTGGCAGGTCTTCCTCGCCATTTTTATCGCACTCCTGCTCGGGGGCGTAATACAGTTTGTGCTGGTCCGCGGGCCTGGACGCGGACTGCTCTATCGCTTCGGTCGCTACGTTGGTCTGACAACGGCGCGCATCGATGCCGCTGCCCGGAGGGTCAAGAAAGGCGGCGTACTGGCGCTGGCGGTGGCAATTTTAGTTCCGGGCGTGCGTGGAGCCGCCATAGTCGCAAGTGGGCTGGCTGACGTGGGGTTTACGACTTTTGTAATCGGACTGTCGCTGGGGAGCATCATGTTCCTGAGCCTGCATTTCTTCCTGGGCTACCTGGGAGGATCAGCCCTGTCTGCCATCGGGCGTTTCCTTCCATCTACAACAGTGATTATCCTGGTTCTCGTCCTGCTCGTGATCGTCTATCTATTATGGGTGGTCGCTTCACGCTGGCAGAAAGCGGCGCGCGTCGAGTTAGAGGCCGCGCAACAGAATGCGGCGGCCCTTGAGGTCTGGCATGAAGGCATATGCCCGGTGTGTTTAGCCTTATACGCTGCGAATCAACTGCGCACGTATACGCAAGATCAGTTGATTGTGTAACATTGGTGCTTTGAGAAGGGAAGGATAGACCAGGTAGATGGCCACGACATTCACCTTGAACCCTGAGCGCGTTGCCTACTTCGAGGCAGCTGGCTGGAAAGCCTATTACGATCACAAGTGGATAAAGATGCTGCGCTTGATCGTCGAACTCTGCCAGGAGCAGTTTCGCATTCCATTCCCCATGTCCCTGCTAGCCGCCTATTATACCACCCGCGCATCGCTGGCCTGGGTGCCGGTTGAGCATGATGAGCGCAAAGTTTTTGCCTACCTGGAAAAGTTCTACCGCGTAGCCCGGCGCTATTCTGGACTATCCTACGACATCAAACAGGTAGCAACCCTCGAGTTGCAGTATTTTGATGTGCATCGACGCTTATCGGGCAATCCGGAGAAAGAGGAATTTTTACAGACCCTGGTAGCATTGCACAGCGCCATTTTTGGACTTACCCCCCAGGATGCGCGAGAATCGGCAGAGTGGCGCCTGCTCGCAGCCAACACCGTCGATCTTATCACCAATAAAAACTCGACCGACGTTGCAGGGGACTGGATCAAACTGGAAGAATATTTACGCCACTGCTATCGCTCAATTCAGCAAGCGCGCACTAAAGATGTGGCTATTAGTACTAACTGAGGCATTCATCTCATGCGCAAACCGTTTGCACTCAATGACCTGCTGGATATGATTGCTCAGCTTGTGTCCAACCCTCAGTCATACTATTGCCCGCGCAAAACAGTTTGACCAGGCGCGCATCAAATTGTGTTCCCGCGCATCTGTAGAGTTCTTCACACGCCTGAATCGACGTTCGTTGCGCTTGATAGTCGCGGTTTGAAGTCATAGCATCGAACGCATCCGCAATAGCAATGATGCGCGCTCCCAGTGGAATCGACTCTCCCTCCAACCCGTCGGGATACCCGCCGCCGTCCCAGCGTTCGTGATGATGATAGACCAGCGGCACAACCTTGTTCATTGGCCTATGAATGCACAGTATACGCGCGCCATAGGCTGGATGTTTTTTCATAAGCTCGTATTCTGCATATGTGAGGGGTAATGGTTTCTCCAGAATGACGTTGTCGATGCCGATCTTGCCAATATCATGAAAAAATGCCGCCAGCGCAATCGTCAGCACCTCTTCTTCCGAGAGATCAAGCACGCGGAGAAGACATAAAGCAAGCGAAAGTACCCGCTGTGAATGGTCATACAGTTGTTCGTTCTTCGAATGTAAGCGTGCAGAAAGCGAGGTGAATACTTCCAGAAAACGCTGGTTGAGCGCGCGGCGAACTTTGCGTTCAAAGCGCATCGCTGGCGCGCCCGGGGATGTTAGCCTTTTCGATCTGAACGCGGCGTCTCTATGTAATCCAGGGGGACCTGCAAGCGGAGACAAAAGGGAAACGCCTCCCTCAAATGGTGCGTCAACGCCGGTACCTTCATTGGTAACACGCATACTCATGGGTCATCCCCTTTCGACTGGGCGCAGGATGATAGTGGATACTTTATTATATAGACGCTTTATAAGGGACTTTCTTGTACTTTCTTATGTCACATTTGGTCATGTAGTACCTGTGTATATAAGTACGTCTCATTGATACAAAAAGTGGCAACAACTGGGACAGGAATAGGACTAATGGGGGAGTAGAGAAGCAGCCCCTAAAAACTCGACAACGTACAAGGGATATGGTAATATAAGAGCCAATATCGTAGGGGCATCTTTCCTCCTGGGAGCAAGCGCACCGGCGCAAAATAGAGAAAATGCAAGGATAGCTGTCCGCTCATGCTTCATGCATGTATGTTTGCGTGGGTCTTGCTGTTCCTACGTCTAGAAAGAACCAATGCGAACCTTGTTGCTGGCGACAACCAACCAACATAAGTTGGAAGAGTATAACGCCATCTTCTCGCATCTACCCGTAATCTTACGGTCACTACGCGAGGTTCCGTTAGAGATGGATGTGGAGGAAACAGGCCAGACCTTCGCCGAAAACGCGCGCATAAAAGCGCTGGCCTATGCTCAGGCGACAGGAATGTTGAGCCTCGCTGATGATTCTGGCCTGGAGATAGATGCGCTTGGCGGCGCTCCGGGAATTCTCTCCGCGCGCTTTGCAGGGAGAGATACCCCCTATCAAGAGCGCTTCCGTCTTATTTTGGAGCAGTTGAAAGGCCTGACAGGAGCGCAGCGCGCGGCACGTTTCCGTTGCGCCATTGCGCTGGCTGAACCCTCTGGCTATTGTCGCGTAGTGGAGGGCGTCATTGAGGGCGTGATCGCTGATCGGCCACGCGGAGCACATGGCTTTGGCTATGACCCCATATTCCTGGTACCTGAACTTGGGAAAACAACGGCTGAATTGACGCCTGAACAGAAAAATCGTATCAGTCATCGTGGGCGTGCGGCCCAGTTGGCCCGTGTTCTGCTTGAAATTTGGCCCTATCTCCATGAGAATCGGTAGTTCGCTTGTTCGTAGAGAGATGACAGACGCAAGGAACAAGACGTTTATGGCAAAAAAGCCTCCTATCCGCGTGGCGCTTGACCTGGAAACGACAGGGTTGCATGCAGAACAGGATGCCATTCTTGAGGTCGCGGCCATCAAGTTTCAAGGCACGACGGTTCTTGACAAAATGGAGACACTGGTTGCGCCTGGGCGTTCCATTCCTTTTCGTGTGCAGCGGCTCACCGGCATTACCCCCCAGAAAATCGCGGACGCCCCCAGCTTCGAGTCCATTGCCGGGCAGTTACAACAGTTCTTAGGAGAGTATCCCATCGTCGGCCACAGCATTCCTTTCGATGTCGGCTTCTTACGCCGTCGCGGCCTCGTGCGCAACAATGCCCTGATCGACACCTTTGAACTGGCCACCGTCCTGTTACCCTCTCTTTCCAGCTATAACCTGGGTCAGGTCGCTCTTGCATTAGGCGTACCCGTCGCACCTGGACGGCACCGCGCGATGGTAGATACCATCCTGGCAATGGAAGTATTTTTAGCCCTGCATCGCCTGCTCCAGGCAGTGGATACGCCTATTCTCAAAGACCTGGCGCATCTCGACGCGCCGCGTACCTGGCCCCTGCTGGGCTTCTTTCGCCAGGAATGGCGCGACCGTATGGACCAGGATGGACTGCAGCCCGGCTCCCTGCGGGGCAACCTGGGTGACCGCTTCGCCGCCCAGTTGGGGATGGACCCACGCATCTTATCCTTCGCACTGGCGCGCCAGGTCGGAGTCCCGGCTGAAGAGGAGCAGCCGAGAGCTGGCGAACAAAGCGCCGGAGCGATCCCGGTGCTGGCAAACGGCAACGGCGCTCCGGAGGATAGTATTCCCTCCCTGGCGGTACTGGGTGAAGCGCCCATCGTGAATGCCCTGCAGACATTAGTGGAAGTCATTCCCGAAGAAATACCCCAGGCGAGTAGCCCTAAGCCAGCCGAGGAAGAGCAACCAGGCGGGCAGCAACCGCAGCAACCGCTACAAGCTGGATATCAGACGGCCTATAGCGCCATACGGCAGGCCCTCGATGAGCGAACTCAGCTCCTTGTGGAAGTGACGGTGGGCGCCAATGACTATACTCCCGCCTTGCTGCCCGCCCTTGAGTGGTTAAGTGGCGACGCGCATCCTCCTCAAGCCGGTACCACTCCTCGCCGTCTTGTGATTGCCTGCGCAAACCAACAGGGAGCGCGTCGTTTAACTGAGACCGTTTTGCCGCGTTTGCAGGCGTCGCTGAAAACGTCATTGCCTGTAGCCTACCTGGCTGAACGCGGCGGCTATCTGTGTGTGCATCGCTGGTTTGGCTCGGCCCTGCGCCGCACCAGTGGTGAATTGTCGGCGGAGCAGGCGCGCGGATTGGCAAAACTGGGACTGTGGGCGCAGCAAACCCTCACGGGAGAACGCAGTGAATTAACCCTCTTGCCCCAGGAAATAGCAGCGTGGGAACGTATCTCCTCGGGCGTCGAGCGCGTCTCGCTTACACTGCCGGATGGACGCACAGAAACCCCTTATCAGCGTTGCCTCTATCGCAAAAAGGGCTACTGCTTTGTCAGTCGTGCCGAAGAGCGCGTCAAAGCGGCAAGCATCGTAGTCACCACCCACGCCGGGTTACTTGATGATCTCTCTTCTCCACGTTCCCTGCTCAGTGGCGTCACGCACCGTTTGATTCTCGATGCAGACCTGTTGGAGGAAGAGTCCGCGCGCTGGAGCAGCGTCGAACTTGATTACACACGCCTGCTTGAACTCCTAAATACCATTGGGGCTGAACTGCCCAATGGACGCTACCAGGGGTTGCTGGCGCTGGCCGCGCCCGCTTTGCGTGAAAACGGTCCAGGGGGGCTTTCAGCAACGCCCACCGTGGAAAAATCCGCCCTGGATGCGCGCATGCTTTCATGGTTGCAGGCATTGCGGCAGGCACGTACAGCCGTTGATACCCTGTTCAGCGCATTGGGGCATCTGCTACAGGAAGGAATCAATGGAGGCTCGCGCGATAAGAGCAAGCAGGAGAATGTTGGTCGCGGAGGACGTGCCATCGAGCGCATCGATCAACCGTTGCGGCTGACAGCGCAGATGCGCAACATGGCAAGTGGGATGGAAGTAGAGCACGCCTGGCAGCAAACCGCCCAACGTCTCCAGGCGGTCATCAATTTCGTACACGAAGCGGAAAAGATCATGCTGGCGACCCGGCGCAGCCGTCACCGCCTCGACGTGGGCAGTGGTGAAGACGAATCGCTCGCCTGGGAACTGGCCGAGCTTGCCCGGCGGCTGCTTGAGCAGAAGCAGTTGGGGCAGCGAGCTTTCATGCGGGGCAATGCGGCAGGTGAAGAAGATCGCATCGTCTACTGGCTACGCGTTCCCCCCGCGCCTCCTCCCTTTGCGCAACAACGCCAGGTCGAGCCTGCGACTGTGCAGTCTCTACCGCAAACGCACGCGCCTGAAAGTGTACCGGTACTGCATGCCCAGGATGTGCAGACTCCCGCTTTCATGAAACAACATATTCTCACCCCTGGTGTGAGCAATATCTTCGCGGGAGTTGCTCTCTCCGTTGACCATAATTTTTCATTCTATCGTGGACGCTATGGGCTGGATGCTGATGTCTGCCCGGCGCTCTCGGTAGTCACCGAGCATCACGAACAAACCCTGCTTTATCTGCCCAATGACGTGCCAGAACCGAATGCACCGCAGTACCAGCGACACCTGGATGACGCCATCACGCAGCTTGCTACTTCTCTGGATGGTCAGCTCGTCGTCCTGTTTACCTCGTATGCCGCTCTGCGCAGTTCCTACGCCGCGGTCAAACCACTCCTGGAGGCGCGTGGGATACTGGTCTTAGGGCATGGCGTCGATGGCTCGCCGCGCCAGCTCTGGCAGATGTTCTCCGATCAAGAACGTGTGGTTCTGCTTGGCACAGGTAGTTTCTGGGATGGCACCGACGAAGTCAGCCGCCCACCCGCCTGTATCCTGGTGGCCCGCCTGCCCATGCCGGTCCTCAACGACCCGCCCATCGCGGCCCGCGCCGAACACTATTCCGATCAACTCCACCAGGTGACGGTACCCATGGCCTCCCTGCGCATGCGCCGCGCCCTCAATCGCTTAGCATGGAGCGGCAACAAACGCAATGCCGTCGTGCTATTTGATCGCCGCATCATTTCAAAAGAATACGGCGCGACTGTCCTGCATACCTTCCCCCGCTGTTCACAACGCCAGGGCGCCATCTCCCACATGCCTGAAATTGTACTCGATTGCTTATATCTCGTATACTCAATAAGCAGCACTGGCGTTATAACCAGCAACGCCAACGGCCCGATCGTCGTGAAAAATACTGTGAAAGGAGGCATCAAGAGCGACCCTCCTATAACTGCAATAATGGGGAAAAAATAACCTGCTGCGTTACGGCTCTCCGGGGTATCCTCCATACAATCCTCATCCTCCCAACTTCAAACCCGGGCGCGCACAACGCGCGTACCCCCTATTTTCATTCTACCTGTTTTTACAAGAAGTCGGCAGTGAGTGTAACCCCGCACCGTATGAATAGTTAGCGCATAATATTGCTTTCTGCGCGCTATTTAAATAAGGAGGTGTGTTTATGAAACAACACGCAAGGTATCTGGCACTGGCCGCAACTGTCGTACTTGTACTCTCCGGTCTCGCTATCTCCCTCTCTTTTTAGTAGCAGCACATTTCACGCCCAATCTGGCGATAATATAACCGCATCTATGTTATAATAGCCGATATTGATAAACAGATATCTGTGACCGCAGCCGATGAGCAAAAATGAGGGAAGCTGAGTGGATCGACTTGATACATCTCTGGATGATTACCAGCATATTACCCGTGGTTTAGCGAAGCAACTCGAAACAAACCCCGAGCAACTTCGCGATGTGCTCCAATATATTATCGCCGTAGGCTCCACTTTGCGACTGAAATTAGATGTGGATACCCTGCTAAAAGATGTCGCTGAAGCCACCTGTAAGGCGCTGCGCTTTCGCTATTCCGCACTGTACCTGGCCGACGATCTGGGATTTTTTCGCGTGCGCGCGACATCCGGCATTAGCGAAGAGGATGAAGCCTACCTTTATAACCACCCGCTCCCCGATCCCTTTGCCGCCATGCTTATCAACGAAGACTTTCGCATCAGCGACTCGTATTTTATTCCTGCCGAGGCCCCCATCTGGCAGAATCGCGAGTTCGCGAGCTATTTCGTGATTATCGATGAAGATAAACCACTGACGCCCGTCTCTCTGCGCCGAACTCCAGCCCCGTCCCCGGATATGTGGCTCCAGGAAGATTTACTGGTGGTACCCCTGGTGAGCAGTGATAATATGCTGCTGGGTTTTTTGACCCCGGATGCGCCATTGAATGGCAAGCGCCCAAGCGTCGAGATCATGGCGCTTTTCGAGCTATTCGCGAACCAGGCCGCGGTAGCTATCGAGGGTGCGCGTCTCTATGCCGAGTTACGTGATGCGCTGAAAAAGGCGCAGGAATCCGAGCGCATCAAAAACCATTTCCTCATGACCGCCTCGCATGAACTGCGCACCCCTTTAACCGCTATTCAAGGCTATATTGAACTGCTCTGCTCCTATAGTGACTCGTTGGATGACACCACAAAAACACGCTTCATTCATAACGCTCGGCGCTCCTGTGATGAACTGGTCTTGCTGCTGGGCAACGTCATGGATGCCAGCCGCATCGATCAGGACCGGGTCATGCTCAAGCTGGGGCCGATGCGGGTAGTGCAGGCAGTCCAGATGATCCTGGAAATTCTAGAGCCAATCATCGCGCGCGAAAGCCGTACTGTGAAGATCAATATCCCTGATGAGTTCGTTGCCTGGGTGGATGATCTGCGTCTGCGCCAGGTGCTCTTAAATCTGGTGGGGAACGCTTTGAAGTATACACCGCCGGGGACAGACCTGGAGATTCGCGCCGAATGCGCAGCCTGGAACGAACTCTCCCGGCGTATACCCGCGCTCACCCGGCAGATACTCATCCCTCCATCCGGACAATTTGTGGTGATCACCATTCGTGACTGGGGGCCAGGTGTTGCGCTGCAGGATCAGTCCCAGTTGTTCAGCAAGTTCGTGCGGCTGACAGACGCCATCAATAGCACGCAGCGAGGAGCCGGGTTGGGACTCTACCTCTGTCGCCAGCTTACAGAAGCCATGGGTGGATATATCTGGATGGAGAGCGCCGGTAGAGCAGGCGAAGGCTGCACATTTTTTGTCGCTCTCCCCTTGCGAGAGGATGAGTCACTCTCAGATGAGTGAGCCTCAATTTGACGGCTTTGATGCTCTATGTTACCATAGCTTCTGGGGCTACCTTGCCCATATCCAGGAGGAGAGAGCAAAAATGAACTTATATGAACAATTGGTAGTGGTGCGTGAGCGTCTGGAGGGTATCGGCGCGCATGATAATAGCATGGACCTGGTGGAGAAGCTCTTACGCAAAGCGGAACCTGCCAGGGGCGACAAAACGAACATCGCCCAGGTACAGGTGCTACGGCACATGTTGCGCATGCCCGAAGTCATCGATGACTACAACGTCTACAACGACCTGCAAGAACTGCTGAGCGAACGAGACGAGATGGAGGTCAGCAGGAAAGAGGATGCGGCTCCTGCGGCGTACGTAGACACAGAACGGCATCCAAGGCCAAAGTCATTCTACAAAGCCAAAAAGGAACGAGAGAAAAAGAAAGGCTAGCCCGAAGTGAGAGGCTAGCCTTATCCTTTGCTATTTCGGTGGAATGGCTTATAAGGCATCATTGGCATCGTTTGATGCGTTTTGAGGGAGCTGTCTCTGCTGCGCGTTCGGCCCACCCAGTTGCATCTGTTGTTTCAAGGCGTGTAACTGCGCCTCAACATTTTGTTCTGAGGATATTTTGTGCAGTTCGCGTTCGAGCGGATCACCGGAGCCTGCTCCCAACAGTCCCTGGTCGCCAAGCGCGCCCTGCTCGATCAGGGTGTCCATTGCTTCAGCGCGCGCCTGCATCGTCAGTACCTTATCTTGCGCTCGCTGCATGGCGAGATTCATATCGGACATTTCTTCAGAAATTCCTGTCACGGCCTCGTTGATCTTCACCTGCGCCTGCGCCGCGTTATACTGCGCCTTGACCATCTCTTTCTGCGTGCGGAACGCTTCCACACGCGCGGTGACGGTGCGCTCCATCGAGATCAACTTCTCTTCCTGCGCCTGTAACTGGGCGATCTGCTGTTCGTAACTATTGATCTGGATCAGGATCGCCTCTTTCCGTTGCAGCGCCATACGCGCCAGGTCTTCGCGATTGGCTTGCAACGCCTGCATTGCCTGCCCATCCAGCTTATTGGTCTTCTCTAGCAGCTGCGACTGCTGCAATTCCAGGCGTTTTTCATTCGTCACCACATCGGCAATGGAACGGCGCAGGTGCTGCAACTGCTCCAATTGCTTGCTATACGAATAGTCCATGACCTGGCCAGGGTCCTCAGCTTTATCCAGCGCGGCATTGGCCCGTATACGAAAAAGTGTCGCGAGACGTGAGAAAATGCCCATTTGATCCTCCACTCAAGAAAGGTGCAGGGGACGCAGTCCGCTTGCCGGGGGGTGGGTGTCCCCACCTCCTCCCCTCTCTAAAACATTAGTAAACATCATATCATATCTACCAGAATCTTCAAAAAAACCTTGACTTTTCCCTTGCAATCGGCTATAATCCCCACTGTTAGCAGACAACTTATACATCATAGACGCGGGTTTGGTGTAGTGGTAACATGCGACTTTCCCAAAGTTGAGATCACGGGTTCAAATCCCGTAACCCGCTCCCGCTACGACCTCTCAATTGAGAGGTCGTATTTTTATTCTGATTCTCCCTTATCAGCCCTCTCCATGCAACTGCTGCTGCATGCGCTGCATATCGCGATCCACCGTTTTCAGACCGAACAGGCAGACCAGCCCGGCAAGAAAGAGGAAAGTCGGCGCGGTCAGGATCAATGCCGTCCCTAGTGACACATTGTTGGCAATTGCACCAATCACAGATGGCGCCGCCGCGTCGCCCAGCAGGTGGGCAAGCAGCAATGAAAGACCCAGCGCGGTAGCGCGCATCGATGGCGTGATGACATCCTGAATCACGGCATTGAGCGGCCCGGTGCAGAAATTGAGCGAGATGGCGGCAATCACAAACACAGCGATAAACAGTGGGAGTGTATGAATCAAAAGCGCAATCAGCACAAGTGGCGCGCCCACCAGGAAGCCCAACGTTGCGACGAATAAACGTCCCTCCGGGCGGCGGCGCTGAGCATAATCCGCCAGCCAGCCACCGACAACGGTGCCAATCAGTCCGCTGGAGACCAGCACCGCGCCTGAAATGAGTCCCGCCTGGCTGAGTGAGAGCTGAAAGGTATCCACAAAGTAGGACGGCAGCCAGAACGAGGTGCCACCTATCGTGAAGAAGCTGAAGACCAGCGCGCAAACCAGTACCCAGTAGGTGGGAATCGCGCGTAGTTTTTTCACCGATCCCCAGAAGTCTTTCCCGATTCCTGCATGCCCAAGTTCGGCTGCTGTCTCCCCTGCTCCTTGATCATCATCGTCGGTGTCAAACGCGCCGCGTCGTGGTTCCACCATGCGCCAGGCCAGGAATGCCGCTATCAAACCTGGAATACCGACTACGAAGAATGCATAACGCCAGCCCAGCGTATCAGCGATCAGCCCGCCAATCGTAAAACCGATGGCGGCCCCCAGTAGGGTGCCTGCTGACCAGTAGGAGAGAATACGCCCGCGCTGGTTCTTTGGGAAGTAATCACCCAGCAGTGAGAGCGAGGCCGGTGCATAGCCTGCCTCGCCAATGCCCAGCACCGAGCGCACGCTGAACAACTGGAGAAAGTTCCGGGTGAAACCGGCGATAACCGTCGCAACGCTCCAGATGCAGACGCAGAGAGCGACAATATTTTTCCGTATGCCTCGATCGGCCAAAACTCCTAGCGGCAAGGTAGCCAGTCCATAGACCAGCAGGAACGACGAGCCAAGCAGGCCCTCTTGAAAAGGTGTCAGCCCTAAATCTGTCCGTATTTTCGGAAGGACGGCGGGAAGCACGTAACGGTCTGCATAGTTCAACACGTTGATGATCAGCAGGATAGTAAAGGCAAAGCGCGCCTGACCCCTCGTGGGTCGAAAGGGAACTTTTGCCTTAGATGATGCCGAAGTGGTGGTAGCCATATACTATGCTTTCTCTCAATTCTTCATTAGTTTTTCCTGTAAACTGTTAATATCTTTTTTTGTTCTTTATCCCAGTGAACTTATTATAACCTATGAGCTACTATAAGTCAGTACGCCAAAAGGATGAGCAGGTTGCAACTCACGTCCCGCTGGCACTATTGATCTATAGCAGATCCGGGCTTTTGTGAAACCATATAGTGTAGCCGTTCGTCTTGAATCAGAAGAAAAACAGTCGGTTCCAGCGTCTACATATGTGAAGATATTAATAGGGAAATGTAATAAACCGGTAGAAGGGCGGTCAATTTGGACCTGGCAATACATGTCTTTCGACACACAAATCCACTGATATTCTACCTCATAGTAGCGGTAATACTGCTATTGGAAAGCAGTGGCATACCCATCGCGAACAATACACTGCTATTGTTTACCGGCGCGCTGGCATCCTTTGGACACCTGAATATCCTGGTACTCGCCATTGTTGCGATAGTAGGGAGCATCTCAGGCGCCTGTCTTGCCTATGTAATCGGCTTGCGAGGAGGGAGGCGCTTCCTGTTTCGTGTGTCAAACCGACTGCATATTGATGCGCAAAAGATAAATAAGGCCGAACGCTGGTTTCACAGGACAGGTGCGCGCATGATCTGTCTCTCGCGCGTAACACCCTATATCCGCCCCTTTGCCTGCTTCCCTGCTGGCATGACGCGCATGCCCTTTCGTCGTTTCTTTGTGGCTGTTTTAAGCGGCTCCATCCTCTGGTGCGTCACCGTCCTCTCCATTGGCTGGACACTTGGCCGGAATTGGAGGGGAGCCTACAGTTTTATACAGACCTACACCTTGCTGACCTTCGGCATACTCGCCCTGGCAATCGCCGCCTTTTTCCTCGTCAAATACGCCATACGACGCCACCAGCGCAATCAAACACAGGCCGCCTCAGGCGAAGAGTCTGATATCGAACGCCAGGCCACCCGTGACCTGCTCGAAGTCTGATCAGGGCTTGCCCCCGCCCTGATTCGTGCAGCCATCTGGGATACGGGCGTGGGCTTGCCCAGGATTGTCCCCGCCCTGGCACACCATTCTACCTACAACTTCACCAACGTCAACCCAAAGATATCCCCCGCCCCACCAATCTCATTCAGCGCCCAACCCGGTATCGGATCATCGACTGAAATGATCATCAGGGCCGTCTCACGCGGGCGCTGCTCATCGCCAGTGTGCGGCGTGCGCACAATTGGCCCGACATCCATATGCCGGATATTCACTTTGGCCTTGCCCAGTACAGTGCCAACGCGCCCGATCATCCCCGGCTGATCAGGATTGCGACAGAACAGGATATATCCTTCGGGCACGAACTCCGTCCAGTAGCGGCCAACCTTCACGATGCGCGGCTCGCCATGCATCACCGTTCCGCTCAACACGTCAACATACTCATCGCCGGAGCCGGGTTTGCCCGCGAAGGATGAAACGTGACCGTTCGCGCTCAACACATGCAGGGTAATCAGATTTGTAAACGTGGTCGAAACCGTAGACTTCTGCTCGATAATCTCCAGCCCGCGCTGCTTCGCCAGCAACTGCGCGTTAATCATATTGACGTGCGCGTCCGAAACCGATTCCAGCAATCCTTTGATGAGCGCGGCCTGCAAGGGGCGCAGGTCATAGTTGGCGATATCGCCGCTGCAGGACAACTCGATCTGGTTGAGCGGGCCGGGCTGCAGCTGCGTGTAGAGACGACCCATCTGCTCCACCAGTCGCATATAAGGTTGGAGTACCTTGAGCGTCTCCGGCAAGATCAGCGGCGCGTTGACAGCCGCGCGTGGGAACCCTCCGCGTAAAACCGCCACAATCTGCTCCACCACATCGATAGCCACCCCCACCTGTGCCTCTTCCGTCGAAGCTCCCAGGTGCGGCGTGGCGATTACGCGCTCATGCGCCAGCAGTTGTCGCAACACCTCGTCGTCGCGTACCGGTTCCTGACTGAAGACATCGAGCGCCACTCCCGCCAGGCGATTCTCATTGAGTGCGTCAAGCAGCGCCTCTTCGTCGATCAATCCGCCCCGCGCGCAGTTAATCAGCCGCGCTCCCGGCTTGAGCAGGTTGAGTTCGCGCGCCCCTATCAGCCCGCGTGTACCCTGTGGCCCGCTCGTCAGAGAGGTATGCAGCGTCACAAAATCGGCCTGTTGCAATACCTCATCCAGGCTCATCATTTGAATGTTGAGCTTGCGCGCCTGTTCAGGAGCGACATAAGGATCAAATGCTATTACCTGCATCGCTAAACCCTGGGCGCGCTGCGCAACCTCTTTGCCCACCTTGCCCAGACCAATCACACCCAGCGTTTTATTGCGTACCTCGACCCCCAGAAAACGGCTTTTCTCCCATTTCCCCGCCTTCATGCTGCTATTGGCGCCAGGAATGTGTCTGGCCAGCGCCATCAACATGGCAATCGTGTGTTCGGCTGCCGCGATGATGTTGCCCGTGGGTGAGTTCACAACCATAATACCGCGGCGTGTCGCCGCCTCGATGTCAATATTATCAACCCCTACCCCCGCCCGTCCCACAATCTTAAGGTTCGCCGCGGCGCCCAGCACCTCGGCTGTCACCTGCGTTTCGCTGCGCACAATCAAGGCGCTATAGTTCCCAATACGCGCCAGTAATTGTTCCGGCTTGAGCCCTACCTCTACATCAACCTGTGCTTCTGGCAACTCTTTGTGCAAGAGATCGGTACCCTCCTGCGCGATCCGATCGGCCACGAGTATGCGCATAGTGTCTGCCACCTTGTCCTGTGTTCCGCCCATCTATATCATATCCTCTCTATTACCAGGGCGACCGCGAGGGTCGCCCTGGAAGTGTTCATTTCTGAAATCCAAACTCCTGCAGTCGGCTCTCCACCTTATCCAACGCCTCCACCAGGTCTACCTCCTCGAAGAAGCCCATATGCCCCACGCGGAAAATCTTACCGTCCAGGTGTTCCTGCCCGCCGCCGAAGACCACGCCATCCTCTGCGCGCACCTTCTTCAGCAGCGCTTTCGTATCGATATCTTCAGGTGTAAGCACCGCCGTGACCGTGTTTGAGGCATCGGCATGGTTGGCTAACAATCGTAAACCCATATCCTGAACGCGCCAGCGCACATAATCACCCATGCGCTTGTGCCGCTCAAAGATGGCCTCGCGTCCCTCTGCTAGCATCATTTCGAGCGCCGCATCCAGAGCATAGAAGAGCGAAACGGGCGGCGTAGCCGGGTGCTGCCATACCTCTAATTTCTTGCGCATCGGCTCCCAGTCGAAGTAGAAGCGCGGCAGCTTCGCGTTTTTGTTAGCCGCCCATGCGCGCGGGCTGGCTGCCAACATCATCAATCCGGGCGGAGTCATCCATCCCTTCTGGGAGGCGGTGAAAACCACGTCGATATCCCAGGCGTCCATCTCCAGCGGCACGCAGCCGAGCGAGCTCACCGCGTCAACCAGGATCAGCGCGTCTGGGTTGTGGCGGCGTATCACGGCTGCCAGCGTCTCCATATCGTTGGTGACACCTGTAGAAGTCTCGTTATGCGTTATGAGCACGCCCTTGTACGGCGCGCTTGACTGTAGCTGCGCCTCGACGCTAGCAGGGTTCGCCGCCTGCCCCCAGGGGAAATCAATGCGCGTCACCTGCAATCCATACGCCCCCGCGATTTTCGCGAATCGATTGCCGAACGCGCCAATCGAAATCACAATCACGTGGTCGCCCGGCGAAAAGAGATTAACAACAGCCGCTTCCTGTCCCCCCGTGCCAGACGCTGCAAACGTCAGCACAGGCGAAGCCGTCTGAAAGAAATATTGCAAACGTGTCGTTACACGACGCAGAATAGCAGCAAACTCAGGCCCCCTGTGATTAATCATGGGCTGGGTCATTTGAGACAATATCTCCTGTGGTACAGGTGTCGGACCAGGAATGCGTAAGTTCTGCGCTGGGATGGGACTACGAGGCTCTGCGGGTGGGACCGGAATAGCTTTGCGTTCTTGTGTGGTCATGCTCTCTCCTACATTTATATCGACCTCAAAAGCCGATGCTTCTCAACAGAATAAACTTCGTTACAAAAAGAAACGACGGATAACCGCCATGTTATCCGCCGCGTTGCCGATAACTTTACTAGCACAGTATAGCATAAAGTACAACATCAAAAACTTGACCGCCTGGGCAACATAGGTTATAGTGGTTGCGGATTGCTAGCGAAGATACGCTATGCTTTTGTACTTGTTTGTAGATGTGGAGGAACAATGTCAATTACCAGCCAGGCGCAGGAAGCCGCTGATGCGACACCCGGTGATCTTCACGATTATCTCGTCTCGCTTATCAAACAAGCAGCCGCGGCCTATATTGCGCAAGAACAAATCACCTGCGATATTGAGCAGTTAACTATAGACCTGCGTTTCTCGGCGCAGGCCAGTTTTGGCGATTATTCGATCCCGTTAATGTCCTGGTCAGCTAAAAATAAACTGGGCCGCCCTCCACTCGAAATTGCTGAAGGGCTGGCTGCGGTACTGCGCGACATGGAAACCCCTGCCATCGCGGAAATCACCGTCACCAAACCTGGCTACCTCAACTTCCGCCTGAACCGCCCCGTCATTGGACACGAGATTATCGAGCGCGTCCTGGATGCCGGGGCCGATTTCGGGCAGAGTGATGCGGGTACCGCTACCAAAGTAATCGTTGAGCATACCAATATCAATAGCAATAAAGCTGCTCATGCCGGTCACCTGCGCAACGCTAGTCTTGGTGACACTGTTGTGCGCATGCTGCGTTCGCAGGGCTATCGTGTCGAAGCCGAGAACTATATCGATGATACAGGTGTGCAGGTTGCTGATGTGGTGGTTGGCTTCTTGCTCCTGCCAGAGGGTATCCTGGAACTCCCCGAAGGCACCGACCAGCTACCGGACGAATCGTTCGACTACTACTGTTCACGCCTCTATGTAGCTGTTGGCAAAGCCTACGATCAACAGCCGGAATTGCTTGAACGGCGCAAGATGGTTCTGCACGCCATCGAACATGGAGAACAGCCCATTGCCGACCTGGCTGCCGACCTTTCGCGCAAGATTGTAAAGGCCCACCTGGCGACCGTGGCGCGCCTCAACATCTCCTTTGACCTGTTAACCTGGGAGTCGGCCATTCTCGGCGCGGGCCTGTGGAAACGCACCTTCGAAATGCTGCGCGATCGTGGCGTGCTGGAACATCCAGAGACTGGCCCGGCGGCGGGCTGCTGGGTGGTGCCTTTCGGTGATGGAGAAGCGCCGACCGACGAGGGCGATCACACCAGCGACAAAATCGTGGTCAAAAGCGACGGCACCGCTACCTACACAGGCAAGGACATCGCCTATCAACTCTGGAAATTTGGCCTGACCGATGATCTCGACGTGCAGTTGCACTTTGTTCCGTGGGGCCGCCAACACGATGGGCGCCTGCTCTGGTCCATGCGCCCGGCGCAAGACACCCTGCCAGCCGAGATGGAGTCCGACCCCAAACGCTTTGGTCATGCGAAATGGGCCATTAACGTCATCGATGTGCGCCAGTCGTACCCGCAGCAAGTGGTATATGAGAGTCTGCGCCGCCTTGGATATGTCGAGCAGGCCGAGAATTCAACGCATCTCTCCTATGCAGTGGTGACGCTCTCTGCCGCCACAGCCGCCAGCCTGGGCGTCGATACCTCCGATGGGCGCGAGTATTACGCCATGTCGGGCCGCAAGGGCATCGAGGTAAAAGCCGACGACCTCATCAATAAAGCAGTGGCGAAAATGCAGGAGGCCAAGCCGGAGATCTCCCCTGAAACGGCGGCAATTCTGGCAGCCTCTGCCATTCGCTACTTCATGGTCCGCTTTAGCCCCCAGCAGATCATTGCCCTGGACATGGACGAGGTGCTGCGCGCCAACGGCGATACGGGCGTCTACCTGCAATATGCCTACGCGCGCGCCAACAGTATCCTGCGCAAACTGGAGGAATCGGGCTACGAGGTCCCCGAGCAACTCGAGGCCTTACCCGACCAGCTCGAGCAGAGCGAGTGGGATCTGCTCCGCCACATCGACGCCTACCCGCGCACGCTCATCGAGGCAACCCGCCAGCTCGCCCCGCATATGCTGGCCTCCTACGTCTACGACCTTGCCGCGCACTTCAGCGACTTCTACGAACACACGCCGCCCATCGTAAAAGAAACGCAGGAGCAGGTGAAAGCTTTCCGCGCTCGCCTGGTGCGCGCCACTGTGCAAACGCTGGACAATGCCCTGAGACTGATGGGCTTCGTGCCACTGGAGCGGATTTAAGCATTGTTTTTTGCTAAAAAATGCGCTTCCCAAACGCGCTCAAAATCAACTCGGCTGCCAGGATCGCTGTACGATTCTCATGATCCAGCGTGGGATTGACCTCGACAATATCCAGCGAAGTCATTTTGCCAGAGTCAGCGATCAATTCCAGCGAAAGATGCGCCTCGCGGTAGGTCAGGCCGCCCGCAACCTTTGTGCCAGTACCCGGCGCGTACATAGGATCAACCGAGTCTATATCGAAGCTGACATGCAGACCGCTATTACCATCGGTGGCAAATTCAATGGCCTGCTCCATAACCGTGGCCATACCCAGGCGGTCAATCTCTTTCATCGTGAAGACGTGTACCCCGATCTCGCGCAGAAAGGCCTTCTCGCCTGGATCAAGGTCGCGTGAGCCAATAATAGCCACATTCCTGGGATCGATTTTGGGGCCAAAGCCTCCCAGTTCCACCAGCTGCTTATTACCAAATCCGGCCAGGGCCGCCAGTGGCATCCCGTGAATATTGCCGCTTGGAGTCGTTTCATCCGTGTTGAAATCGGCGTGCGCATCAATCCAGAGAATACCCATCGGGCCGCGCGCCTTCACCACCCCCGTAATTGATCCCAGCGTCAGGCTATGATCGCCGCCGATCACCAGGGGAAAATCATCGGGTCCGCAGTTCCGCTCGACTATCGCCGCCAGGTCCTCGCACACGCCGACAATCGTTTCAAAATTCCGCAGGCGCGGATGGGCCTGGTGTTCTGGCATAATCCTGGGTTGGGGAACGACCAGGTTCCCCTCGTCGATGAGGGAATGCCCAAGTTTGCTGAGTTGTTCATCAATGGGAGGATGAAGGCCCAGACCAGCATAACGAATAGCGCTCGGCCCCAGGTCTACCCCATGCGTACCGGCGCCCAGGTCTAAAGGCACCCCAATAAAATGAATTTTCACAATCTTACCTCTCTTCTTCATTGAACAGTGGAAGCATGAGCTAATTATACGTTTCCTCTTCGTGTGTGTCCAATTCCTGTCCTTGACAACCAAACAACACAACGATTAATCTCTCATAAAGAACACAACTGAAGGAGCATAAACATGGGAACTCGTACAACCAATCTCTGGTACGATCAAGTCAAGCGTTATACAACCCAACTCGTCCATATCCGCAGCGTTAGCCCAGGCCAGGGTGAGATTCTGATGGCGCAGGAAGTTTTACACCTGCTACAGCAAGACGGAATGGAGCAAGCCTATACCACAATTGGCCTCGATCTCTTGCCAGGTGACCCGGCCGGTCGTCAAAACGCCTATGCCTTCCTGCGTGGTCGGAGCCACCAAACCATCATCTTGTTTGGTCACATCGACACCGTCGATACGCAAGACTTCGGCCCCCTGGAACCCATCGCGCTCGATCCCGACGCCTTGAACGCCCATCAAAATGAGTTAGCAGCCATCGCCCCAGGATTAGCTGAAGACCTGAAGGCGTATCCAGGCGATTGGATGTTTGGGCGCGGCTCAATCGACATGAAGAGCGGTGTAGCCGCCAACATTGCCGTCATGCGGCGCATGGCAGGGCTGGCGCGCACCGGAAACCTCGAGCTATCGGTCGTTTTTCTCGCCACGCCCGACGAGGAAAACGAGTCAGCCGGTATCTTACAAGCCGTCAATTTCCTCGTGCAACTGCGGGAGCAGTACGGCCTCAGCTTTCTCGGTGCCATCAACACCGATTACACCACCGCGCTCTATCCCGGCGACCCGCGTCGCTATATCTACACCGGTTCCGTTGGCAAGCTGTTGCCGACCTTCCTGATAATCGGCCATGCCTCGCACGTCGGCGAACCCTTTGACGGCATCGATGCGAACCTGCTCGCGGCAGAACTCATTCGCGACCTGAGCATGAACGACGAACTCTGCGATACCGCGCGCGGACAGCGTACCCCACCTCCCGTTACCCTGAAAGCCAGCGACCTGAAAACCAACTACGATGTACAACTCCCCTTCGCGGCCTATTTCTACCTGAACGTGCTCACATTCTCCACCACACCCGCGCAGCTTCTCGAACGCCTGCGCCGCTATGCGCAAGCCGCGCTGCAGCGAGTCCTGCGCCGCATCGACGAGCTACAACATCGCTGGCTGAGTCAACAGGCAAACATTCCACAAACAACATCGCATAAGCAGCGCACCGGCCTGGTGCTGACCTATGCTGATCTCTACGAAGAAGTGAAGCAGTCCATCGGAGAGCAGCGCCTGGCCGCCGAATTTGCCGCTGCCTGGGAGAACATGCCTGGCAATCTAGATTCGCGTGGTCGCTGTCTCCACCTCGCGCGCCACCTCTGGACGCTGAGCCGCAAAACCGGCCCAGCCATCCTCATCTATTATTCGCCGCCGTTTATTCCCCACGTCGCCGCAACTCCCTGCCTGCTACACGAGGTGGTGCGTACCATGGCTGAGACCCATAGTGAACTGCAACTCGAGGTGCATGAATACTTCCCATTCATCTCCGACATGAGCTATCTCCAACTCGATTCTGCAATAGATACGGCTGCATTGACCGCCAACGTCCCCACCTGGCAACAACCTGGCGCTCCCAATCGTCCCGGTGCATACAGTCTTCCACTGGACGCCATGCGAGCATTAGACGTGCCCGTCGTGGATCTCGGTCCCTACGGCAAAGGCGCGCACCAGGCGGGAGAGCGTGCGCTGATGTCCTACTCCTTTGGCGTGTTGCCGCAGTTGCTCTATGAGGTCATTGAACGCCTGGCGCACCAGGTCGGTGCAGGCGTAACACCATGAGGTACTCATCCCAATTTTGCCAACCTCATCGTCTTTATGTTAGAATACCCGGTGAGTTCTTATCGATTCTTTTCTCAAATATTTCTCACATATTAGGAGGATCGTATGGATAGCACAGCCAATCCTGAAGGAACACCGCTCCCGGCAAGCGCCACGCCGCCAGCGACTTCTACGCAGCGCACCGCCGTGAGACCTGCCCCCCTCGAAATCGTATTCTTCGTTATCGGCATTATCATCCTGGCGGTAGCCTCAGTCCTCGTGCATGCTCATCCGCAACCCTATCCCTTTGATTTGCAGACCACGCAAACACTCCAGGCGCTTCAGACCCCCGCTTTCGTCACTCCTACCATTGATTTCTTCAGTTCACTGAACGATCCAATCCCCTCAATCATCGCCCTTGCCGTCTGGCTGGTCGGCCTCATCGTCATCGGATTGGTCGCCCGCGCCAGGGGAAGATCACCCGTCAAATGGTTTCAATCTGCCGCCGGTCTGATCATAACCGTTGGCACCGCGGGCGGCCTCAACTTTATCATCAACTGGTTGGTCGCGCGTCCCCGTCCCGGCACCTTCGGCGAAAAGATTCGCGTGCTCAGCCATATTCCCGTCAATAGCTTCCCATCCGGCCACACCGAACACGACGTATCCTACTACGGCTTCATACTCTACCTCAGCCTCACTCCACCCGTGCGCTCCTGGCGTTATCGCTGGATACTCATCCCTTTCCAGATATTCGCCGCGATAGATATCCTCACCATCGGCTACTCGCGTATCCTGGAAGGCGAACACTGGCTGACCGATGTGCTGGCAGGCTACCTCTCAGGCGCTCTCTGGCTCTTGATGTGCATCTTCCTCTACCGCCTGATCACAGATATCATCGCCCAGCGCCTCCAGGCCCAGGGCGTTCCCGCCTCGGAAACCATCTCAACCGAGGCATCGGCCATCTAAGACCGCAAAGCTGATCTATCAAAAATGAATTCCGCCCCTCCCGTAGGGGCGGATGTGGATTTGGGGTAGGGACGCTTGCGTCGTTCTCCACCCGCTATTAGGGCATGCTCTAGAAAAGCAATCCTTTGCGCTACTTCAAGCAGAAGTCTTTCCCACTCAAATCACCAAAGCAGTGCCCGTCCTTGGTGAGGATCACCACTTTTTTGATGTTTGGGAACTGTTTAAGTGTAGCATTGATTTCTGCCGTCACACGCCCATCGGCCCCAATCCCTGGCGAGGTAAGGCTACGACAGAACTTGACGGTCGCAGTGCCTTTTTCCGTGATAGTGCCTTTCTTGTCGAGGGTCAGTGTGAAGTCCGGGCCGCCAACGGGTCGGGGTGCTGAACAGTTTGATGGGCCACTGAGCATAGTGTTGAGTTCCGTGAAGTAGCCCGCTTGTTGTTCGGAGAGGCTGGGTCCAGCAATTAAGAGTTGGAGGGCGAACGTTCCAACAGCGATCGTTGGTGAAGTGCGATCAACCGGATAGACGGCGGTGAAATCCGTGTTGACTGACTCTGGAAACTTGGAGAAGAAGACTTTCACGGGATAGCCTGCTGCGGTCGAGGAGGTGGATGTGTGGGCAACCGAAGCACTACTGACGCTGGAAAGCGCATTTGCACTACAGGCGCTCAAGACGAAAGCGAACACAATACCTATACTAAACGCAATAAGGAACATGAAGCGAGAGTGATGAGAAGGGGCAGTCGAAGATGGATGGTTAGCCTGCGGACCTTTCATAGGATTTTCTCCTTGAACAAATGGTTTGGGATCGACTACACAGAAGGTGCCATTGCATAAAAAGGGACAAAGGGAAAAGTATGCCTTCTGTACCGGGTCAGTATATCAGCTTTTGTGCTGTATAGAGGATGGACTATTTCACAAATACGTTGTGACGTACGTCACATAACGCAAGCGCGGACCGCTTCTTTCCCCTTCTCAAATCAAGCTTGAAAGTCTACTGCTTCATGCCTTGCATTGCACAACTCCTCCAGCCGCTCATACATCACTAGATCGAGATCAGCCGGGTACGTTATCCCGTGCGCCCGCGCCAGGGGAGGAGCCAGTTCCTGGTAGAACTGAACGATCACGAGCGCAGACGAGAGCATCGCGCCTCGCTCCATCGGACAAAAAGTCTCCTGTAAAGGCGCTAACTGCTCTACTGCTATCGCTTGCTCCACCTTTTCATAGCCCTCCGCCTCCGCCGAGAAGTTCTCTCGCAGGCGGGCCAGGTTCACACAGGTGAGACGCAGATCCTCTAAAGCGCCGTACGCCGACCATATCTGCCCGCGCCCCATAGGGGTGATAAAGTGGTGGCGCAGGTCATGCCAGAACCAGTTGATCAGGCGGCGTAACGTCTCGACCTGCTCAGCCGAAGCCGGTTTGTGCCAGGAAAAAACAACTCCCCCCAGGATACCCTTTTTATCGAGCAGCACCCTGTACGGCCCAACGTGAATGTGCGTGAAGTGGCTCTCGCGGCCAAGGCCAAGTTCACCTTCCGTCCCATCGGAAAAAATGAAGAAAACAAAGTCACCGCCGTCACCATTATAGTCTTCCAGAAACACCGGCTCACCCAACCGTCGTATAAAAGCCTCGCGCCCGGCCAGGAAGTCCTCGTACGCCTCATCGGTAGTAATCAGGCCGAAATCAAGGTCGGAGTAGGCATCAGCCGCGCCCCTGGCATAGGAGCCGCCCAGAAAAGCGGCCACCACCCGCTCATCTGCCTGGCAAGCTTCTACAAAGCGGTTCATCACCACCTGGTGGTTCTCAGGCATCTGTCTGTCCTGCGTATCCATGATCTTGTTTCTCCCTGCGAAGAATAGCTCAGTTGCCGCTATTCTATCATACCTATGAGAGCATTTCCCCACTCATCGTTACTTCTCTCCCTTTTATCGCCTTCCTCTATCGGAATCGCCCTCCCAGGCTCGCTCACCGTAAGGGCGGGGGCAGCGGATGAGTGGGGTTGCAGGACTCTTGACCCTCGCGGTCGCCCTCATAGTTCTCACTCTAACGCTCACCTGATAAGTATCGGGAGAGAGTGTGCGAGTCGTGATAGTATTCGTATAGGGTACGGGCCGGGCTTGCCCCCGCCCTGGGAGTATCTGGGAGAGAGTGTGCGAGTCGTGATGGTATTTGTATAGGGTACGGGCCGGGCTTGCCCCGCCCTGGCAGCGGTACGGGGCGTACCCATCGATGCCATGTTGAAGTTTCTTAGCTTGACGCTTATTGGGCGCACCCTCGCGATCGCCCTGGCTTGCTAGTTCCGGCGTCGCACCACGACTGTATCCGCGGCCCGATCACCCAGTCGCTGGCGAAGCGGTGAATTCCAGATCAGAATAGCTCCAACTAAGTAAAAGAACAGACCATCAACGATCCGCAGAAGGTTGCGGATAATCGACTCCCGCCAACTGATAGGAGAGCCATCGGTCTTAACCACACGCAAGCCAAGTGCCATTTTCCCCAAAGTAGCTCCTTGTGTCGCCTCCATCACAATAAAGTAGAGTATCGCGAGCAGGCCAATAGAACCGCCCCAGGTGCCTGGTGAATCTCGAAAGGGCAAAGAGAGAAGGCCAGTCACCGCTCCGATAATCAAACTATCGATGAGGGCGGCAAGAAAACGTGGACCTACACCCACGTAGTCGAGCTGTGGTTGTCCATACTGTGGCTGTCCGTACTGCGGTGGTTGGCCATAGTACTGCTGCTGCTGCCCGTACTGCGGTGGTGGTTGGCCATACTGTGGCTGCTCATACTGCGGTGGTGGTTGGCCATAATATTGTTGTTCATCGGAGGGCTGCTGCCTCCGGTTAGGATCTTCTGACATAGTTCACTTCCTTAAAACTCTTCATATACGCTCTGTACCCATGCTCGTCATCAGTATAGCATATATCCAGGAAGTGGAACTTTTGTACTATCGACGCAGCAGGGCTATTGAATAGTCGCCCTGGCAGTCAAATCATATTCCTGGCAATAATTCACAAACCCTGACTACCCCCTCCACCTGCTTTTCTGTCTGCTCTTTTATTGGCCTTTGTGACATAGAATTGCTCTGGCTGGTTACACCTATCTTGTAGGACACTTGTAATACGTTCTGCTACACATTAGAGTTTCCAGGTACCCTGCAAGGGGACGCAAGCAAGAGGGCAAAAAGGCGTTGAGGAGCATTTTACCCCATCGTCTATTCTGCTCTCTTTTGGCTTCTATAGCGGTTTCATTTGAAAAGCCTTTAGAAGAGTTTTAGGCGATAGTTTACGTGAATATGTAGAATATGCCATACTATAGTAGCTTGTGTACAGATCAGAGTATGTACGAGGAAGGGTAACTAACGTATGGCAACGCAAGTAACTGAAGGCATGCTTCTCTGGGAACCATCAGAGAAGACAAAGCAAGAATCCAATCTAAGAAAATACATGCAGTGGCTCGAACAGAAGAGAGGACTGCATTTTACCGGCCCCGAAGAGCTATGGGCATGGTCCGTGGACAAACTCGAAGACTTCTGGGCATCGCTGTGGGACTATTTTGAAATACAGGCGTCCATGCCCTACAAAACGGTGCTGGTGGAAAGAAAAATGCCGGGAGCGCAGTGGTTCCCAGGCGCGCAACTCAACTATGTACAACACGTCTTTCGCAACGCAACCACCGAGCGCCCCGCCCTGCTCTTTCAATCCGAGCAGCAGCCGCTGACCGAGATCTCCTGGGACGAACTGCACCAGCAGGTCTGCACCGTCGCAGCCACCCTGCGCAACCTCGGCGTGAAGCAGGGAGATAGAGTCGTCTCCTACATGCCCAACATCCCCCAGTCCGTCATCGCGTTCCTGGCAACCGCCAGCATAGGCGCGATCTGGTCGAGCTGTTCCCCGGATTTTGGCACGAGCAGCGTCGTCGACCGCTTCCGGCAGATCGAACCGAAAGTGCTCTTCGCCGTCGATGGCTATCAATACGGCGGCAAAACCATCGACCGGCGCGCCACCATCTCTGAACTACAGCAGGCCCTGCCAACGCTGCAAAAAACCATCGTCGTTCCCAATGTCTTCAAAGATGTGAGCGCTGAGAGCTATGCAAACGCCATGTTATGGCAAGAGATGCCGCCCGCCACTGCTGACCTGATCTACGAGCTGGTGCCGTTCGACCATCCTTTGTGGGTACTCTACTCCTCCGGTACCACCGGCCTGCCCAAAGCCATCGTCCAGGGGCAGGGTGGCATCCTGCTCGAACATCTGAAAAACCTGCACCTCGGCATGGACCTCAAACAGGATGACCGCTTTTTCTGGTACACAACCACCGGCTGGATGATGTGGAACCTGTTGATCGGTGGACTGCTGCTAGGCATCCCGGTTCTGCTCTACGACGGCAGCCCCGGCTATCCCGACATGAACGTCCTCTGGCGTTTCGCCGAGCAGTCCGGCATGACCTTCTTCGGCACCAGCGCCGGCTTCATACTAGCGTGCATGAAAGCCGGAATCACCCCCGGCAAAACCTTCGACCTGAGCAGGTTACGCGGGCTTGGCTCGACAGGCTCTCCCCTGCCGCCCGAAGGTTTCCAATGGATCTACGAGCAGATCAAGCAGGACCTGTGGCTGGCCTCCATTAGCGGCGGTACCGACGTGTGTTCGGCCTTCCTGGGCGGCTCTGTCCTGCTGCCCGTACACGCGGGCGAACTCCAGTGCCGCTTATTGGGCGCTAAGGTAGAAGCCTTCGATGACAATGGCAGGCCCCTCATCGACGAGATGGGTGAGTTAGTCATCACCGAACCCATGCCCTCGATGCCCCTCTACTTCTGGAACGACCCCGAGGGCAAACGCTATCACGAGAGCTACTTTGAGATGTACCCCGGCATATGGAGGCATGGCGACTGGGTGAAGATCACGCCCAGGGGCAGCGCCGTCATCTATGGCCGCTCCGATTCAACCATCAACCGTAAAGGCATCCGTATGGGCAGCAGCGAGATTTACCGCGTCGTGGAAGACATTCCGGAGGTGCTCGATAGCCTGATCATCGGCGTAGAGCGCGCGGGAGGAGCCTACTACATGCCCTTGTTCGTCGTTCTTCAGCCAGGTGTTGAACTCGATGATGCGCTCAAGACCACCATTCGTAATAAGATTCGTGCCAATCTCTCACCACATCACGTACCCGATGAAATCATCGCTATTCCAGAAGTGCCGCGTACCCTCAATGGGAAGAAATTAGAGGTTCCTGTCAAGAAGCTCTTCATGGGCGCTCCTCTGGAAAAGGCGATCAGTGTGGACTCGATGAGCAACCCGCAGGTGATGCAGTACTTCATCGAGTTCGCTAAACAAGCAACATAGGATGCAGTATGCCTCTTAGAATAACCTCATGGAGCCATGCATGAAAATAGGCCTTGTATCACCGTATGATTGGAGTTATCCCGGCGGCGTGCGGGATCACGTCTCGCATCTTGCAGAACAATTTATCTCGATGGGGCATGAGGTGCGCATTCTTGCCCCCGCATCGGGTACCAAAGGAAAAGTGACTGAAAAATATATCCTCAAAATGGGCTCGACCACCCCTATTCCCATCAATGGGTCTATCGCCCGTATCCTGCTCGATCCCTCGCTTGCGCGGCGCGTGCGCCGTGTATTGCAGCGCGAACGCTTTGATGTCATCCACGTGCATGAACCACTGGTGCCTGGCCTGTCTCAACAGGTGCTGCGTTATTCCCGCGCGCTGACGGTAGGAACATTTCACGCCGCCTCGTACTCCAACATCTACTCTACATCGCAACTTGCCTATGCATCAACCTATCCCTTGCTGCGCCCAATTTTTCGCAAACTCGCCGGGTGCATCGCCGTTTCTACAGCCGCGCGCCAGTTCATCTCGCGCTACTTTCCCGCCGATTACCGTATCATACCCAACGGCGTCAGCCTTGAGCGTTTCCGCCCGGATGTGCCGCCATTGCCGCAGTTCATAGATGGAAAGCAGAATATCCTCTTTGTCGGTCGCTTCGAAAAACGCAAAGGCGCGAAGTTCCTGCTGCGTGCCATCCCCCAGATTCGCCAGCGCTACCCTCATACCCGTTTTATTCTCGTCGGCGAAGGACGCCTGCGACCCGGCTTTCAGCGCTACGTCGAGCGCCAGGGCTGGCAAGACGTAATCTTCACCGGCTACGTCTCAGATGAAGATCTGCCCCGCTACTTCGCCAGCGCACACGTCTTCTGCGCCCCCGCCACAGGCGGCGAAAGCCTGGGCATCGTACTCTTAGAAGCCATGGCCTCTGGCAAACCCATAGTCGCCTCCGACATTCAGGGCTACGCCACGGTTATCAACCAGGAAATAGATGGTCTGCTTACTCCACCGCGCCAGAGTGAAGAACTCGCCTGGGCCATCTGCCGCCTGCTCGAACACGAATCCCTGCGCCAGCGCTTCATCCGCGCAGGCCTCCTCAAAGCCCGCGAGTACGCCTGGCCCCGCGTCGCCCTGCGCATCATGGACTACTATCAAGAATTGCTCGACGAGCGCGGCGCCTCATCAATACGCCCCTGGCCCCGCGCATTATAAAGTTATTCCTGGCTCCGTAGGGACAAGGTGCGGTGTAGGGTGGATGCGGGGGCCTGGTGCTCAATACATTTCACTTACGCTCTTTAAACACAACAATTGTTCGAGTTTTTTGAGGTCAAATCGCCCTCTTCTCGAGACGATACTGATGAGCGTATCAGGCGTACGTGAGATGTATTGGGCCTGGTGCTTGTCCTGCTTGATCAGGCATATGATACAATGGCAAGGCAAACCATAGTCACAGACATAGGACAAAACGAAGAAAATGGAAATCCTACCAGAAGTATCGAGCAGCATTGCTCCTTTGACCACCCCCACCCCATACAACCGCGCCGATCTACACATGCACACCAACCTCGGCGATGGCTGGGCCAGCCCCGCGCAAGTCATCAAAATCTCCATGCTGCGAGGCTTACGCCTGATCGCCGTCACCGATCACGACCATATAGAGGGCGCAAAGCGCGTGGCTGACCTCCTGGCACAGGAAAAGCCCCCACTGCAAATGATTACCGGCGTAGAGGTCACGACACGCCAGGGACACCTGCTCGGCCTCTTCATACAGAAAGCCCCCAGATCGATGCGCTCAGTCGAAGAAAGCATCGACGCCATCAAAGAGCAGGGCGGCCTTGTAATCGTGCCCCATCCCTTCGGACGCCTCGTCCCCAGCCTGAGCCAGGCAAAAATCGAGACACTCCTGAACAAAGGCTACCCCATCGATGGCATCGAAATCTATAACCCCTCACCGGCCAACGCCTCCATGCGCGGAGCCGTCCGCGCCGCCAACCAGCAATGGAAGCTCGCCGAAACCGGCTCCAGCGACGCCCACTTCTGGCAGCACATCGGCTCAGCCTACACCCTCTTCCCCGGAAACACCCCCGACGATCTACGCCGCGCCATCCTCGAACGCACCGCGCGCCCCGGCGGCCAGGAAATCCCCCCAGCACATCTCTCCCCAGCAGCATACGTAGCCCAATGCGCCTGGAGCTGGTTCGTCGACCCTCCCCGCCGCATCATGCGATCTCTGAGAGATAGATAGATAACGCAACACATAAGGGCGACCTGCTTTACTTCTGGTCACCCTGTTTGATAACCTTATCCTCCACCCATACCGGCTCAAACACCACCCACTGCTCAGGGTGCGCCTCGATAAACCCCTCCATCATCGCGATCACCCTATCCATCAACATATCACTATCGACGCGCTGTTTCTCCGTAAGCGCGAGCGAGATAGGGGTAAACCGACCCGCTATCTCCGTGCGTGATGCATGCCAGCCCAAAGCGCCGACCAGCACCGCACCCGTGCGCTGCGCCAGCGACACAGGGCCGATTGGTAGGCGCGCTAATTCGCCAAAAAACGGCCTCTCCACGCTTTCACCCTGAACAGCGCGATCCCCCGTAATCAGCACGAGTTGATTCTTGCGCAGCGCCTGGATAATCGAGCGCATAGGCGCGCTGCCACCCAGTGGAATGAAATGCACTCCCTTGCTGCTCCGTAGTTTAAGCATCAGTTCAAGCATGCGCTCGTCCTTCAGCCGCTCTACCGGAATCATCATCTCGTAACCCTTAATAGCAATCCATTGAGCCAGGTAATCGAATGGCCCGAAATGCGCGGAAATCAAGATAACCCCTTTTCCCAGGGCCAGCGCCGCATCCAGGTGTTCAACCCCCTCTATGCGAGGCATCAGGCGCACAATCTCCTCTGGTTTCATCGAAGGGAGATAGAGCACTTCCAGGTAATTGCGCACACTGTTCTTAAACATCCCTCGCACAGTTCTGCGCAGCCTCTTGCGTCCGGCGCGCGTCGCCTGTATCTCAGGGCCGAGTACATGCTGCATATTGATCGTCGCCTGCCGTCTCGCCTTGCCAGCGACAAGCCAGGCCACCAGGCCAATCACTTGACTGAGCGCCACCACAAAGCTACGCGGCAAGCGGGGAATAACTATCGAAGCCAGGCGAAAGACTCTATACATGCATGTCCACCATTACGAAGGCCAGAACTGGCGAAACATATACCACTGCTTCGGCCACTCACGCACCACCTCCTCCAATGTATCAAACATGCGCTGCGTCAAATGCTTTATAGCCACATCTTTGTCCTCGCCTTTATATTCGGAAGGAAAAATCGGCGGGAAGGCTCGTACATAAAATTCCTGGTGATGACCATACCACATATAGCCCGGCACGATGGCTGCCCCGCTTTTCAGTGCCAGGGCAGCAGGTCCACCCGGCACATACGTCTTACGCCCAAAGAAAGTCACTTCCGTCCCCTCATCCGCTGAGACCGGACGATCAACCACAATCGCTACGACTTTATTCTGTTGCAGGACGCGCAAGATACGCCGCGCCGAGCCTTCCATCGGAATGATATCGATCCCCTTCTCCTTGCGTTGATTCTGCAAGAGCTGGTTCAGCCGGGGATCACTGAACGTCTCCGCGACCGCCGCAAGCGGGAAATAGCGCGCAAAAAACGCCCCGGCTATATCCCAGTTGCCAACGTGCCCGCTGGCAATAATCACCCCATGCCCTGCCGACAGCCCATGCTCTACATGCGCATCCCAGCTCTCTGCCCCTTGACTCAGATCGCGCGCGCTCCGAACAATCCCCTCAACATCGAGGTACGGAAAATGCATAATATCGGCGGCAAAGCGCCCATAGTTCTTCCATGAAGCAAATGCCAGCCGCTTGACATACCGATCATGCGCGGCGCGACCGGTCACCTGGGCCATATTGAGCTGCGTCACCTTGCGCTTCGCCTCCCACCCCAGGTAGCTGGCAGAACCAACCGTAAATCCCAGGGTATGTCTCGCCCCCCGTGGCGTCCACTTCGCCAAAACATTTCCGGCCCGCGCCAGTTGAAACACCGATAACACTCTATCCTATCCTCTCGAACTCTTCCTGATTCCATATAGATACTTCATTCTAACACATCAACGTGACCAGGGCGGGGGCAAGCCCAGCCCGTACCCTAGACGGATTAGGGTGGGCGTCGTCTAGGGTACGGGCTGGGCTTGCCCCTGCCCTGGTAGAGAAGCCACGAACATGATACAATCACTACAAATCCCCAACCCAGGGAAGGAGCTTAATATGGAAACAGAGCCTGGCCAACCCCTCGTAATCCTCAACCCTGCCGCCAACCGTGGCAACATGCACAAACATCGCGCCCTCGCGCGCAGCCGTGCAGAACAAGAAAAGGCCCAATACATCGAAACCAGCTTGCAGGGAGAAGCGAAAGAGCGCGCCATGCAGGCTGCCCGCGAAAATCGCCCCGTAATCATCGTAGGCGGTGACGGCTCTGTTCACGAAGTCGTCAATGGCATCCTGGCCTCCGGCAACCGCGTCCCCCTGGGAATCGTCGCCGCCGGTTCCGGCAATGACTTCGCCTGGAACACACTGAAACTCCCGCACGACCCGGCAGAGGCAATTGAGCGCGCATTTGCCGGACAACTCATCGACGTGGACGCTGGCATTGTCAACGGGCGCTACTTCGTTAATTCCCTAAGTGTAGGCCTCGATGCCGATATCGCGGTCGCAGCGAATATCGTGAAAAAGTATCCATTCATGAGCGGGGCGAGGCTCTACTACACCACAACCGTCAAGCAACTATTGTTCGGCTACCACCGCTGCCCCTGGCTCTCTTTCGACCTGGAAGGCGGTGAACATCCCGTGAAATCCGCGGAAGGCCGCTACGTCTTGATGGCCATCACCAATGGCCCGACCTACGGCGCCGGTTTCCGCATCAATCCTCGCGCCGATCACACCGATGGACTCTTCGACATCTGCACCATCACCTACACTCCCCTCATGCGCGCACTAAAGCTCTTGCCAGTCGTGAAGAAAGGTGAACACGAAGGCCTGCCGGAGGTGAGGTTTTATCACGCGAAATCGATCAATATCACCAGCCGCGACCCCGTGAATGTTCAGATGGACGGCGAAACCACCCGAGCAGCCAGTTATAAAGCCGAGATAATGCCCGGCGCCTTATCGGTGAGAGTATAAAGCATGCTCTATGCAATTTTACGTACATTCTTCCACGGCTTCTCTCGTCTTATTTGTCGCTACCAGGTCATCGGCCTGGAACATGTGCCAGCAACCGGCCCATTATTGATCGTCGCCAATCATCTCAGCTGGTATGATCCCATGCTCCTGGGAGTAGTGCTGCCCAGGCGCGCCTATTTTTTCACCAAAAGCGAAATATTTCGCTGGCCCCTGGCTGGCAAAGTCGTCGAGTGGACGGGACAGATATCCGTGCGCCGGGGTGAAAGCGATCGCGCCGCCCTCGAAAAAGCCCTCGCCTGCCTGCGCGACGGAAAAGCCTTGATGATCTTTCCCGAAGGCACCGTAGAGCGGCAGGAAAAGATGATCCTCGCTCAAGCAGGCGCCGCTATGCTGGCGATGCGTAGCGGCGTTACCGTGCTTCCCATCGCCCACGTCGGCACCCGCCGCATCCTGCGCACCCTCCGCAGCATGTGGTTCCCCCGCGTCACCATCCAGATCGGCGAACCATTCACCCCAGAGATACCCGCCAATCTACCACGTAAAGCCGCCTTACAACACATTACAGAAGAGATCGTATTTCATATAGCCGAAATGCTCCCAGCCGAACATCGCGGCGTCTACGCGCACCTGGAGGGCCTACCACCACCATAAATGATTCTATAATACTTTCTGCTTCTCATTGCACCAAAAATGCCGAGGGACACAGCCTTGCCAGCGCGCATTGAGCGCACAGCGGCTTGCGCGCAGTACAAATAGCGCGCCCGTGATAGATCAGCATATGTGATAAGTCAAGCCAATCCTTCTGTGGAACAATACGCATCAAATCCTGCTCGACTTTCACCGGGTCCTCACTGCTAGTCCAGCCAAAACGCCGCGCCAGTCGGCCAATATGCGTATCCACCACAAAACCCACGACAATCCCAAAAGCGTTGCCCAGCACCACATTAGCAGTTTTGCGCGCCACCCCAGGCAGCGTCAAAATCTCTTCCATCGTGCGTGGCACCTCGCCGCCATAGGCAGTAATAATACGCTGGCTGGCCGCACGCACATTCTTGGCCTTATTGCGATAAAAACCCGTTGACTTGATATCCTGCTCCAGCTCTTCCTGGCTCACCGTCGCGAAATCCTCCACACTCCGATACTTTTTGAAAAGATCAACCGTAACCATATTGACCCGCTCATCAGTACACTGCGCCGAAAGCTGCGTAGCAATGAGTAGCTCAAGCGGATTGGAGAAATTCAGCGAACACTTCGCATCAGGATACAGCCTGCGCAGCTCTTCAATAATCGCCGCAACCTGTTCAGGCGAGCCAGGAGGTGGCCCCGCATACCCCGGTTGTTGAGATACCAGTTCCATATTTATGCCAGTCCCTTATTATTTTCAACCATTATAACATATCCATATTTGGGTCATAACCAGGAGGAGATGTAGGGGCGCAATGATGAACCTTCAAAAATGAAGAGAGTATGTAGGGACGCGATTTATCGCGTCCACCTCGGCGCACCTTAAACCGGAGCCTGGACGCGATAAATCGCGTCCCTACATTTTGATTCCTGATTCATTTATTCATGTTCATCATTGCTCCCATATGTCTCTCTGTGAGCAGAATCACTTCTTTTTCGTGACTGAAGTAACAGCATCAGTTCAAAATACATGCTACGTTTTGGGAGAGAATTTTCTACTCTTGACAGATAGTATGGAAGAGATCATAATGTGTACCGGGGAATGTGCGTTTTATTATAAACTGCTCCTTGAAAATCACTCAAGAAAATTGTTGCATGTAGGAACTTCTTTGTATACAGGCCTTCATGAAAGTCAGCACCATCACACCAGTTGATGCATCTGCTGATTGGCTCTGGTACCTTTCCACGGCGCGGCTGCCCTTTAATTACTGATAGCACCCTTGAAAGAAAAGAAGGGGATCAGCTATGTTTTGTCTCAACTGTGGAACAGAAAATCCTCCTACAGCAAATTTCTGTAGGACGTGTGGTAAGTGGCAACAGAGAGAGTCAGGCATACCGGGAATCACATGTCACTACTGTAAACAGAACAATCCTCAAGATGCCAGTTTCTGTCGAAACTGTGGCACGCGGCTAGATAGTGGAATAAGCGTCCCATCGTCAGACCCTGCTCTGCCCCTCTGGCCAGTACCAGGACAGCTCGTAGGCGAAGGTGGGCATGCACCGGTGGTGCCGGGTACCCCACAGTTGGGCAATGTTCCATCGGTGCCAGGAACGCCATCAGCTCCCTTTAGCCCGGCCTCGGGACAGGGTGGTACTGCTTCGGGGGGCCAGGTCCCCCCTCAAGGTGGCACTGCTTCAACGTGGCACTATTCCACACAGGGTGGTACTTCTTCAGTCGGACAATTCCCCGCTCATGGTGTCCCTTACCCGATTTCGCCACCCCGATCGCGGCATCTAGCGCGTAGCCATCAATTACGCCATAATGAGCAAAATGCATCTCCCCGCCATGTGTCGCGTCTCCGGCGTGGAGTCTCACATTTGGGGAGGTCAGCACGAGGCGTGTCGCGGCGTACAGTCCTCATAGCCCTTGGTGCCGTGGTTGCGGCGGGGTTGGGTGGAGAGCTTATAGCGAGGGCGCTTTCCCCAGGCTCTGGAGGATCTCAGGGCAACTCAACGGGAGGAGGGGGACCTCCGACCCCGACTTCGACTAGAAAAGGGCCTACACCGACCCCGACCGGGTCACATACTGGGAATGCCAGCTGTCCGGCTGGCACTGCGCTCTGCGGTAACACCTGCATCAACATAGGCTCTAACAGCAATAACTGTGGCGCCTGCAGTCACGTCTGCCCGGCAGGTCAAATGTGTGTGAGCGGCCACTGCCAACAGCAGTGCCCATCCGGTCAGGTAGCCTGCAACGGTACCTGTATCAATACTCATACCGACTCCAACAATTGTGGTTCCTGCGGCACCGCCTGTCGATCGGATCAAATCTGTGCGAATGGCAAATGCCAGTGTCCATCAGGCCAGACCGCTTGCAACGGCGCCTGCGTCGACACCACTAGTAGTCACGACAACTGTGGCGCCTGCGGCCACGCCTGCCCGGCAGGTCAATTCTGCGCCGGCGGACAATGTCAACAGCAATGCCCGACCGGTCAAATAGCCTGCGGCGGAGCCTGCATTGACACGACTTCTAATACTCAAAACTGCGGCGCCTGTGGCGCTGTCTGCTCTGGAACCGCGCCCGGCTGCTGTGGTGGCGCCTGCAGAGATCTGAGCAACGATACCCACAACTGTGGTACCTGTGGCGCTGTCTGCTCCGGGACTACGCCCGGCTGCTGCGGTGGTGCCTGCCGGGATCTGAGCAACGACACCCACAACTGCGGCTTCTGTGGTGTTGCCTGTCCATCGGGTCAAACCTGCTCCGGTGGGGTTTGCCAATGTCCCTCCGGTCAGACGGTCTGCAGTGGAGTCTGCGTCAACACCAGTAGTGATAATAACAACTGTGGTTCCTGCGGCCATGTCTGCCCTTCGGGTCAAACCTGCTCCGGCGGAGTCTGTCAGTGTCCCTCTGGCCAGACGGACTGCGCTGGAGTCTGCGTCAACACCGGCAGTGATAACAACAACTGTGGCACCTGCGGCCATGTCTGCCAGGGTGGTTCGACCTGTCAAGGTGGCTCGTGCCTCTGTCCAGGAGGTACCCCGCTCTGCGGCGGCATCTGCTGTTCGTCTAGTCAATCATGCGGGAATGGGAGTTGTTGTGTTCCAATGGGCGTAACCTGTGGTGGCTCGAATCCTCCCTGTTGCTCTGGGCTGTCCTGCTGTAGTTACACCTGCGTCGATGATCAGACCGACCCCAACAACTGTGGGAGATGCGGCGTTGTCTGCCCATCTGGTACAACCTGCTCGAGCGGCCAGTGTATCTGTCCCTCCGGTCAGACGTATTGCAATGGAGCCTGCGTAGATACCAGTAGCGACAACAACAACTGTGGGAGCTGTGGCAATGTCTGCCAGGGAGGTTCAACCTGCCAGGGAGGCAAGTGTCTCTGCTCAGGAGGTACCCCGCTCTGTGGCACCACCTGCTGTTCAAGTGGGTCCTGCTGTAATGGAACCTGCGTGGATACGAGTAGTGATAACAGAAACTGTGGTTCCTGTGGCACAGTCTGCAGCGGAACCACACCCGCCTGCTGCGGTGGCACCTGCAAGGATCTGAGCAACGACTACAGCAACTGTGGCTCCTGCAGCAACGCCTGCCCGTCTACTTATGGTCAACAATCCTGCTGCAGCGGGATCTGCTGCAATGCGGACCAAGGCTGCTTGAACGGAGTGTGTCATTAATGGCTTGCTACCACCCAGTACCACAGTGCGGACAAGAGGTGTTTGTGGTATCGACAACCGGTAGCACGCCTGCCTGCGTGTCCCCGATCGGTGGTGGGGTGACCTGTCATATGGATAGGGATTCTTATGAATACTCATCCCCAGATGGGATGTCCTGTCTGGGGGACAGTAGGCTCGTGCCGACCACTCCCCCGGTTTTGTTAAAATAAGGAGAAACGTTCATGGATCTTGTTCTACTTCTTGCGCGTTTGCTGCTCGCCGTGGTGTTCATCCTAGCTGGGTTGGCAAAACTCGCTGATCGCGCCGGGTCGCGCAAAGCGCTGCTCGACTTCGGCGTACCCGCGAAGTTTGTTGCTCCGTTCGCTGTCCTACTACCGCTGGCTGAGCTTGCTGTAGCTGTGGCGCTTATCCCCACGGTCTCGGCATGGTGGGGAGCGATTGGAGCGCTCGCACTGCTGCTGCTCTTCGTTGCCGTGATTGGCTACAACCTGGCGCATGGACGTACTCCCGACTGCCACTGCTTCGGCCAGCTTCATAGTACCCCTGCCGGGTGGCCGACGCTGATGCGCAACCTGCTCCTGGCTGCCTTCGCCGGCTTTATCGTCGGATTTGGGTACGCTAATGCTGGCGCGAGCATCACGGACTGGCTGTCTACACTGGCGATTGCTCAGCGCATAGAGGTTGGTGTAGCAGCGCTCGTCGTTGCGCTGCTGGTGGTGGAAACCTGGATCGTTCTTCGCGTTCTGCATCAGTATGGGGAAGTATTGCTGCGGCTCGATGAGTTGGAGACAAGACTTGCCGAAAGCGGGTCAAAAGCAATAGCCGAAGTTCCACCCTCACAAGCAAACGGCCTACCGATTGGCACGATAGCGCCAACCTTTAGCCTCCCCGGCCTCTATGGTGAGACGATCACGCTAGACTATCTCCGCGCCCGCAACAAGCCTTTGCTGCTGATCTTCTCAGACCCGGCTTGTGGTCCCTGCAACGCGTTCTTGCCAGAGATTGCTCGCTGGCAGCGTGACTACACGGACAAACTGACACTCGCCCTCATCAGCCGTGGTACGCCTGAGGCCAATCGCGACAAGACAAGCGGGCACGCGCTAACACATGTACTGCTGCAACAGGATCGCGAGGTGGCCGAAGCGTACCGGGCGCAAGGAACTCCCTGCGCGGTACTCATTCATCCCGATGGGACCATCAACAGTCCGCTCACATGTGGCGCGGAGCTAATCCGAGCGCTGACCGCGCAGGTGATGGGCCTGCCGGTACTCAAATCTCCGCCGGTGGCCACTGCCAATAACAGCAACGTGCTGCCAATAGCTGCTGTTGCTGCCGGGAACGGCGCTGCCACTGCCCCGAACCCACCTGCCAGGTCGCGGGTCGGGGAGCCTGCCCCGGCCTTTAACCTCCCAAATCTGCGTGGTCAAACAGTCAGCCTCTCCGATTTTCGCAAGAATAAGACGCTGGTACTCTTCTGGAACCCGGAATGTGGCTTTTGCCAGCAGATGCTTGCAGACCTGAAAGCATGGGAGGCAGCCCCTCCGCAGGGAGCCCCGGAACTGCTGGTAGTCTCGACAGGCAGCCTGGCCATGAACCAGGCCCTGGGATTGCGCTCGCCAGTGTTACTCGACGGGGGCTTCACTATCGGTCCCAGATTCGGAGTCAACGGCACCCCAATGGCGGTGCTGGTTGATGCCGAGGGTAAGATCGCTTCTGAGGTTGCGGCAGGCGCCCCGGATGTACTCGCGTTGGTACGTAACGGCACGCTCAGTCAAAAACCCGGCTAAACTGGCAATCTCCTGGTGTGAAGCGTAAATCCTTCGCCATGAAGTAGACCTGGCAAGCGCTTCTTGAGAAGAGGCCACTCAGTCAGGTATCTGAATCACCACTTTGCCAAACTGTTGCTGCTGCTCTAAGAAACGAAATGCAGCAACCCCCTGGTCTAAAGAGAACCTCTGGGCGATGATAGGTTTGACCTGGAAGCGCTCAACGAAGGCTAACATCTCGCGAAACTCCTCACGACTTCCCATCGTCGTTCCCAGGATACTCTGCCAGTTCAAGAAGAAAGAGGGCAGACTAAGTTCGACGACATCACCACTGGTTGAGCCATAGACGACGAGCCTGCCCCCTCGTGCAAGACATCTGAGCGACTCGTGCCACGTCGCACGCCCAACACTTTCAATGACGAGATCGGCGCCTCGGCCTTCTGTTGCTTGTCGCACAGTAGTGGCCCAGGGGCTTTGACTCTCCACTGCCAGGTCTGCACCCAGGAGAAGCGCCTGGCGTCGTTTCTGGGCGCTCGATGACGTCACGATCACATGCGCTCCTGCTGCCCGAGCGAACTGGAAGGCTTGCAATGCCGTTCCTCCGCCGATCCCTGGGATCACCACGGTGGCTCCTGCTTGAAGCTGACCCAGCGTGAACAAGGCCCGATAGCTGGTTAAGCCAGAGAGCGGTAAGGCGGCAGCTTCCTCCCAGGAGAGATGCGCAGGCCTGGGTTCGACATTGGCGCGAGGAACAATGATCTGTTGGGCAAGGGTCCCATGGGTCGGATAGCCGAGAATCTCGAAGGTCGGAGGGGGAACCTGGCTCCGTTTGTACCAGTGAAGGCTGGGATTAACCACGACTTCACTCTGTGGCGGAAGATCGCTGACCTTCTCGCCAACGGCCACCACGCTTCCTGCTCCGTCGGAGCCCAGCACAACCGGTGGCTCATCAGAGCGTCGCCCCCGGCAGGTCCATAGATCGCGATGATTGAGTGCTGCAGCCTTGACCTTGATCACCACTTCATCTGGCCCTGGATCCCGTGTGGCGATTTCCGCCACGCGTATGCCCTCGATCCCCTGTCCCTGGTGGACAATGGCTAGCATCCTCTCCTCCCTTCTTGGAAACGGCACATGAATAGTTCTCGCTAGCTATCTTACGCTGTTTTGCTGGGCAAGGCAAGGATTTTCATGGGCAAGGTTGGCCAGACCGTTGAGCGGATAGGCCACCTCGGGATGCTCCAGCCCCAGGGTCTGCTCCCAGATGGACAGGGCGCGCCGGTAGAGTGGCTCGGCCTGTTTATACTGCCCTTGCTCGGTCCAGAACCCTCGCCAGATGGCTTCTAGATGCTTCTGAAGGAATAGGCGTGGCTCCTCAACTATTATTGATTCATCGCCTGCTTGCTGTCAAGAAAGGGAGAAAGAACTGGTAGCAGGAGATCAGCTCGAAAAACAATGTTGTAGTGGGTAGCACCAGGCAAGATGGCGAGTTGTGATTGGATGAGGTTTTCACCATTCCAGCCAGCATCTGATCTGCCACCGCCTAAAAGGCTGAAAAACTCGACAGCATGCGAAGGAGGAAGAGCATCAGAATCGCCAGCGATAATTAGAGTGGGGGTTCTCAAAGCGGAAACAAGCTCTGTCCAATCACAGTCCTGACCCATGGCTTCCCTCATTTTGTCGACAAATCTAGGAAAATCTTCTGGCTTTGGCGCAACACTCCTATAGGCATCATATACAGGAGTACCAACAAAGAACTCAGGGGCGATGGATGTCATGCCTGTTTGAATTTCGGGATACCAACCAGTACGTTTGAAGGGGGTGGCCAGCGGTCTCAACCGGACACTGGTGGACATGCCAGCGTGGCAGCGCGTTGGGGCTCCTGCCTGGGCGCAGTTCAGCCGCTGGGCGGATATGGGCGCCGTCGGCCTGATCTTGTACCCGCTCGAGGGGATTGGAGGCGCCATCCTGAGCATCTTTGCCGCGATCGTTTTTCATCGCCGCAGGCGGAGCATGCCACACCAAGCCACCGTCCCGATCGATGCCGCCGCCCTCCTGTCGCTGGGAGGCATGCTCGCTACCACCCAGGCGGCTCTGACCCTGCTCGGCACGCGCCACCACAGCGACCCGGTTGCTCTCCAGCAAGCCCTGGACCGGTTTGCATTCTGGGGGAGAGTGCGAGCCGTCTTCCAGTCTCCGGCCTTCTGCGCCAATCCCTAGTCGCTGGTCGCCGTTTCCCGTCACCAAT